>Ga0187217_1001447_pt1 | contig 9887 bp, 10 predicted proteins | sample 15SPOviralmetaG_FD_130165 | JGI IMG/M metagenome (GOLD analysis project Ga0187217, IMG submission 130165) | Marine viral communities from the oligotrophic San Pedro Time Series (SPOT) site, San Pedro Channel, CA, USA - 15 SPOT_SRF_2010-09-15... | ecosystem: Environmental > Aquatic > Marine >... | reverse complement strand
CTTGCCCTGTGACAGCGTTCTTAAAGGACTGACCTGCGTCTTTGGCGTAATCTCCTGCAACATTAAAACCAAAATTGCTCAGTGGCTCATCTCTTGGCGTTTTTGGGGCAGGCGCGACATAGCCCACAGGGTCTGCGCGAGGGATCATCGGATTGGCATCGTAATAATCAGTTAGATAATCAGCATATGCCTGTGATGGAATATTTGGCCGACCATCTTCTCTAAACGCACCCTCTGGAAATGTTTTATCAACCATATTCACCACGCCTTACATGACCAGTACCTAGCTTTCGTCTTAGGACCGGGATTATCACAATTATGGCGCGATCTGAAGTTCGATCTGCGGCCCTTCTGAGTTTTCTTAATAGTCATATTGGGATCGCCAAAGGTCACGCGCTTTACCTTGTCGCCGTCTTTAACAAAGACCACAGACTTCTTCTTGCCGTAAGATGTCTCGCCCTTGGCAATGCGCCGGGGATTGTTCAGCTTTACGGTTTTACCTTTGTACGTTGCCATTATCTTGGTACTCCTAAAGCTGCTGGACTAAGTGGACCTTCGACATCCTCTGCGCCTCTGAGGTATTTTATCTCGACTGGTATAGTTGGCCTGCCACTCTCAACGCCCTCAATGATCCTGTGATTGCCTTCGACAACAAACGGCACACCGTCTTCGCGCACTTGGATCAAGATTGGCGATTCATCGTAGCCTGTCTCTGCAATAGATTCACGCAATCTGCGCATTTTTGCTGGATCTGGTCTGTATGTTTCTTCACCGACAGATCCTGCTATGTTGGAAAGCATGTTTGGATTAAGTCGAATTGGCTCTTTGAAGTATCCTGTCACTCCTTGGCCAGAACCCAAAGTGGATTCATAAGTATTTGGCTCTGCGCTTTGACGTTTTTCTAATGCCCGTCTTAGCTTGCCTGCCAACCAGTCACCGCCGGGGTTATCAACCCGAAGACGGGGCAGAGCTGGCTGCGCATCCTTGGCGATCTGTATCTTGATGCTATTGGCACTGCGCGGATCTATCAATCTCTGACGTGCAGCTCTATCCAAAACAGCCGCCAGATCTTCTGGAGATGCGTCTTCAAGTTTATCCATTGCCACGCCAGATAGTTCCGCAAGCTCAGAGATCTTGGGGTTGCCTCTAGCAGCAGATCCGAACAGCTCGCGGCCAAGAGATAAGAGATTATCTAACGCACCTAAACCTGCCATTACTTTTTCTTCTTTTTCTTCATCTTCTTAAAGTCAGCGCCAGTAATCTTGTTCTTGGGCTTTGCTTTAGAGGCAATTTTCTTTTGTGCTGGGCTTAGTTTTTTCATGCTTTGTGCGCCTTCTGAATGTCAAATGACGCCTTCTTAACAGCGCCTTTGTGGGGCTTATAATCGCCCTTCATAAGTTTGTAGCCTTTTCCAGACTTCATCCAATGGTATCCCTTGGGGGCTTCAACTGCTTTTTTTACCACTTTTCTTCCCTTTCCAGTTTACGCGCTTGGCTGATGTCTTACTTTTGGCCGCAGACTTAGCCGATTTACTTTTGCATTGAGCCATAGTTGGCCGACACGCAGGATACGCACCTTTAGTACGATCAGATCTACCACATGGGCCACCTGTTTTGCAATTAACCCAGCCTTTGCCCTTGTTACGGCCAAACCACTTGCGGAGACTGTCGCTGCTGCTACTTTTTTTTGGCACTTTTCTTACCCCAGTTTTTTGCGCCTACTTTTCGGCACTTCACCAAAGCCCCAGACCCATAAGCAGAAGGCCACGTTCCACCATTGCGTGTATAACGGGCCTTCACTTTTTTATAACATGCGTCACGTTTGGGCTTTTTTGCTGGCATTATAACTTCCCTCTTTACTTATCTGTTATAAGGGTATCCACGCCTTGTGTCATCAGTTTGATAGAGATATTCGTTTATGATGTCTGATAACTCTCTTGTGGCAGGCTGTGTTGCTTGGCGCAGCTCCATAGATCGGATCGTGGTTGCCTCTGGAGGAACAACCCCATCAATGATCCGATCATTATAAAAATCATTAAAAAACATACCTGTTGGCACATCTCGAAAATTACCACTTTCATCTGCCATTCTGTAGACAGGCGTACCTTCAACACGCTTCAAGCCTGCTGGATATGTTGTGTGCATTGATACTGGGTCTACAGGCGCGTTATAATCGATCTGAGCGATCATTCTGCCTGCTGCATCGCCAGAACCCATGCCCAACATATCTGACTTGGAAACAGCAGCTCGAACAGACGCCTGATCTGGGAAGCCTAACTTCATGCTGCGTGGCTTTGCCATTTCCTCAGAAAACGCCTTGCGAGCTTCGCCACGATTGGGTCCACGAAAGTAAGTTCTGACGGCATCAATATCTGAAGCCTCTAGATTATTAAGACCCGGCCAGTCAGGTATTCTTTCTCTTAACCGTTCGTCAAACTGCTTTGCTGCTTTTTTGGTGATCTTCATATTTGGCAGCATGTTTAATGTAACATCTGAAACCATTGTGGAGAAGTTCACATTGTCCCCAACCGCGTTAAAGTAAACGCCATAAACTGGCGCACCTTCTTCCAAGATCTCACCAGTCTTCGGATCTTCCACCTGACCAGAAATCTCTTTGGCTTTCTTAATTTGCTTGTTTAGGATTGATGGGTCACTTCCCCAGAACCGATTATCCACTACGTTCTGGCCTTCGGTGGCATATTCGTAGCCACCCTCTCGCGCTACTGGATTGATCAGAGGAACATCATTCACACCAACAATAGACCCCGTTCCACTTGCCCGATCACCCTTGATCGACATGAACTGAGCGCCTTCATCGATGGCTTGTTGAAAGTTAAAAGGAGTGGGGGCTGTTTGCGTTCTGGTAGTTACATCAATTTCTGCACCGATCTCTTCCAAGGGAACCATACCCCTTGTGACCTTCATCCTACCTATCGGGGTGTCTTCAACATATCCGCCTTTTGTCAGACCACTGCCACGACTTTGATTTTGAAGGTAGTTTTTTATAATGGTGTTTGCCGTTTGATCGTCTGAGTATCTCAAGCCTTCTTGAACAACATTGCCGCCAACTTCAGCTATAATTTGTTCATAAGACTTAAATGTACCGCCGCCAACATCTACGGCTCCATCAACGCCTAATTCCTTGATCTTTTTTAGAGCTGAAAAAATACCCATTACTTCTTGCCCTTATATCCAGAAGCCCTGATCGCACGACCTTGTTTCTCAGCTTCGGCTTTGGTCTTGTAGACCTTGCCCTTGCTGCCCCAGCGGTAGCCGCCTTTGACCTTGCGAACAGGCATCTTAGCCGCCCAATAGTTCGTTCATTAACTCATGGACATTGCCACCGCCGACACGCATCACTTTGACTTTCATGCCATGATCTTCAGGCATCATCATTTCGTCGTGACCGCATTCGCAATCGCCGCCATGTTCGCAATCGCACTCTTCGTATTCATCATCGTGATGGCCATCGTCATGGTAATCCATGTCTTCTTCGGCAACGCCCTTGTAATAAGGGCCATCATTTTCAATGCCGTGAAGGCGAAGGCAGAGAAGCAAGAAGTTTACCAATTGCTCATCAGTAAGATCCAAGCCTTCTGCGTCATGTGGAAAACCCATTCGCTTTTCAAAAAGAACCGCGTTTTCTTCCATGTGTTCTACATTTACTTCAGCCATATTGGCCTCCTATCGCATTGGACGCGCTTGTGGGCGCATAGATGTTAATGGTGCAGAAGGGCGCGCGCGTGGACGTGTTGGCGTTACAAGGCCAGCGTCAACTGCTTCTTCCATGCTCATTACGTTGGGTTCCATAGTCACACCGCTGGATGGGCCATATGTCATGCCATCTTGGCTAGGCATTGGAGTAACACCACCTATCTGAGAGGGAGCCAGACGCTCCATGCGACCATCAACCATGTAAGTTGACATTTCATTTGGAGAGATCTGACCAGAGGTAACCATGTTATCCATCATCTCTGGAGACATGCGTTCCATGCGTCCATCAACTTCGTAAGACATTTCAGTCTCTGGCATCATTTCTGGGTTGAGCTGGTTCATCAAGCTCATAGAACCTTCGGCCAACATCCGTTGCAGCTCACCAGACATGCGCTTCCCAGCTTTTACAGCAGCAATTTCGCTTGAGAGGTTTACAGGAATTTCAGCACCAACAGCATTAGCCATTTGCTCAAAGCTCTGCACAAGCATCATTTGCTCTGGTGAATTTGGGTTCATGTTGGGTTCAGCCATGTTAGCCTCCTATTCTTCTGTTTCTGTTTCAGTGGATGTTTCAGTTCCACCTTCACTTATATCTTCTTCTTTTGTACCAACTAATTCAGCAGGATCGATATACTGACCATCGGGTGTCTGATAATACTCTTTACCATCCACTTCCACTTTGGTCAAAATTAAATCGATTTCCTCTCCAGATGCCCACTTGCGCATCCAAGGCGGCAAAAACTCCATGCCACTGCCTTTGTAGTAACGCTTCCAGATTGCGCTTAGTTTAGCTGGATCTACAGTTGTAACTCCGCTTGGCTCACCATCATCACCATCATCACCACCTGTTATTGTTGTAATATCATCATCTCCACCAGTAACAATCACTGGCCCATCTTTAGTGTTTTTGACTTCAACTACACCGGGGACTGTCTCACCATCTTCACCAACAACACCTTGAAGTGCTGGCTCAATGCCAGTTTCTGAGCTACTCATTGCTTCAAGTTTAGCAAAATTGGCATCTCCCAAAGCACCGGGGCTGATGTCTAGATAGTTTGGATCGTTCCAATCGAACTGACCGCCTGTCGAGCCTTCAGATTCATATGCCCTTACAAAATCATCGGCAGCGGCTTCGTTTAGTTTTTGTGGGTTGATTAGACCGTAAGTGGCATTTGTGACGGCATAGTTAAGAAGATCACCCACCCCTTTGCCAATTTTACCAAACACACCCAGCTCTCCGTATGTGTCATAAAATGGATTTGCATCAGAACCGACTGGGCTTCCTTCTTTATAATCATCAATTTGTGCTTGAGTAGCGCCATTATCCACCATGCCACTGACGATTTCGTCCTGCATGTCTTGAGTAATTGTTCTTGCCCCGCTGGCCTTATAATTTTCCTGCAATGCAACTGTCTCTGCCGCGTTAGGAACTGTGCCTCTCTGGCCGTATAATGCACTTTGTTCTGCCATCGTTAGATCACTGGTCTTACCAGCAGCTATTTTAGCGTATGCAGAATCAAGAAGTGCAGATCCAGCTCCTGCTGCTGCGTTTACATATCCGCTCGCGTTGTTTGCTGCTGAAGGATTGCTTGTAAAATCGCCTGCATCTGTATCTACCAAAACGCCGTTTATATATTCCATTGATCCAAAAGGAGTTAGAGCATTTATTATTGTTTGCCCTAAAGTATTGCTTCTTTCAGGCAAGAAACTAAAAGCGCCAGAATCATTTCCAGTTAAGGTCAAGTCGGCTTTGATGTCCGAAAGCGAACCTGTAGATTCTGTGCCGCTATCCCTAATCCTGTCACGTTGAGCTGCCAACTGTGCAATTTCATCGTTCCAATAAACATCTGGCTCGTTACTGCCAGCAGCAAATTGAGCTTCAGATATTGCTGCGTTTAGCTCTTGCTGAACATCTGCAAGGGTTGTTTCTTGTGGAAGTGCGCCAGCAGTATTCGGCTGCAAATATACAGGCTGTGCGCCCGTATTTTGATCAGTTCCAGAAGGTGGAGGTTGAATAGTTACCGTATCTGGCAATGCTGTAGTAGTTGAGGTGCTTACATTTGGAGTGCTTACAGTTGGAATGCTTACAGTTGGGGTACTTACAGTTGGGGTTTCTGTAAATTTACCAGTGCTAGTGTCATATGAAGTCGTGAGATTTCCAGAGCTATCGTATGGATCTGCAACGTCATCATTTTGACCAATTTGAGAACCTGTAAAATCAGTACCTGCTGGCATCGGACCTTGAATGTCATTGCTTTCGCTGTTTGCAATACCAGAGATCACGTTACCTGTAGATGTAGTGCCGCCAGAAGATATTCTTGCGCCAGTGCTATCATCCACCAACTGGCCACCAACATATGATGCTCCATCGTTAGGTGTAAAAATGTTTGCCAGCGTTTCTGTAAAGCTGTTGCCGCTGCTACTGCTGCTGTTGCTTGCGTTGTTATTGTTATTATTATTATTATTATTGTTGTTGTTGTTGTTGTTGGATCTTCGTGCGTCCACAGCAGACATCGTATCAAGAACTGGATTATCAGGATCACTGTAGTCATTATAAAAAGTAGTAGGAGCTGGACCGTCATTATTGCTACTACTATTGTTGCTAGTAGTAGTGCTGCCACCACCCCAATTTGAGTGAAACCAGTAAGCAGGAACACCATCTGGACCCGGCAGACCAGCGCCACCCGCATTGCGTAACATCTGTTCTTCTTGTGGGTTGATGTAAGCCAGCATGTGGGGTTGGCCCATGATCTCAGTTTGACGTGGAGCGCCAGAAACAACATTGCTCAAAGCACCCATTCCTTGATCTGGATAAGATTCTGGAGCTTGCATTGGCATGGATGCAGGTTGGTTTTTCTGCACAATCGCGTTCACACGATCCATAAAAGTATTATTCATCACGCCCTCATAGGTTGTGGTTGTGGTTGTGGTCCCGGCTGTGGCGTCATGACTTCAGAGATTGCGCCCAGCGCACCCGTTGATCCACTACCCATGCGGCGCTTGATCTCCATGACCTTGTTAATCAGGTACTTATTCATATCCATAGGTGGTTGGGCCTGTGGCCCTCCAACATTGTTGGGAGGGGACATTGGAGGGCCAACCCGTGGACCCTGCTGCGGTAGACCGCCGAAGGCAGCAGGATTGATAGGAGGCAAATTATACTGCGGGGGGTACATTCTTCATGGCCTCCATCTGAATTTTGGCTGCATTCTTTTCTCTCTCAAGCTGCAACTCTGCCTCTAGCTTCATAATCTTTGCCTGCATGTCAGCTTGCGCTTTAGCTGCATCAATCTCCATGTCTTGCCGCGCTTCGGCTTGCTTGATCTGAATGCTGGACTTAGCCTTGGCCTGATCCGCTTGTATTTGCGCCTGAGTGCGAGCTTTCAAAGATTCTGTCTCTAGCTTTGCTAACTCTTGAGCATATTGCAATGGGTTTCCTTGCTGACCTTGCTGTCCACCCAATCCTCGAATGGCTTCGATCTGCTTCATCTGAGGCGCAGATTGTACAACTTGAGCTGCACGTTGGCTGATTAGCATGTCCGTTGCTGGATCTACTTCGTTGAACTTAAACTTCGGATCTCTAAAGTCTGGCATCGGCGGCATCTGCATATTGATGCCAGCTTCCATGCGCTGACGGTACAGAAGCGCGATATGCTCTGCAATGTGAGCTATCAACACGGGCTGCATTTGTTTCGCTCCGGGATTGCCGCCCAGTGATGGATCTTGCATGAACTGCATGTGAACCGCGATGTGAGCTTCATGGTCTTGCTCTGGGAAGGCGCGGATTGGCTTGCCATACAGAACGCTCATGTTCTCATCGATTGGGTCCATCTGCACCGCCTCTTCAGGCTTTTGCAAGATTTCATCGATATTTGGGATGCGGATCGCCTCGTACATCCGCTTGTATGCCTCATACAAATCATGGAGCTGCGGAGCTGAACGTGCCATTTCCAAAACAGCCTGTGCCTGCGCAATGCGCTGGGCTGTCGAGAAGATGTTAGGATCTGACACTGGGACGATGTCGATGCGATCATCAAAGTCAGTGCGATAAATGATTTCAGCCGAACCAGATTGAGCAAAGCTAAACTCATCTGGTAAGTTTTCTGCGTTCAGATCAGCCAGAAGTTTAAACTCTTGGCCTTGCGCATAGTGCAACCGCTTATGGATTGCGCTAAACGCCTTCGATCCTTGTTCGATCAAGGCAACTGTCGATCCTACTGGTGCGTTTGGATTCACGTCACCGACATTCAAATCGGCTGTGCTGGCAAAACGCTGACCCGCATCCACCATGTATCCAAGCAAGTTGAACAAAGAACCGCTTGGCTCTTTGAACGGCAGGGGCATGATAGCCTTGTTCACGTCATCGACTGTGCTGTCGAGATCCACAAACTCGCCGGGGCTAATCTGCATGTCGCCGCCATTGACGCGGCCACGCAGCTTAAAGCCACCTTGCATGTTCGAGAAAGCTGCACTGTCGAGAAGGGCGCGAAGCGATCCAGTCGCTGCTTTACCCAAGCCACCGATCATGTGGTACAGGCCAAAGCCATAAAAGCCCAAACCGGGCAAGAACTTGTAGCTGACAAACCAATCGCGGCGCTTTTTGCGCTCATCTTCTTGCTTCCAGTTACGGCGCACAGAAACCACATTCTGGTTTTCATAGTCGATTGTGATCACATATGGGATGGCAACTGCGTTATCATCAGCGTCATCATCATCCATTTCTTGGCCATCGATGCCGTCAAACAGATCGTAGACGTGCATTTCAAGCAACGTCATTACGTTATCATCGCTGTCATCGTACTGATCAACGCCTTCGATCTCACCGATTGTATCGCCTGATGGGTCTATAGAATTTGTTTCGCCATACTTCGTCTGAAGGTAGTAACCATTTTGAACGTAGCGGTTGAAGTCATTCTTTGGCATTCGGATGACATGCGTGTAGCGCGGAGATGTGTAGAGATCTTTGCTCTCTGGTGCGACCACAAAGTCTTCAGCCTTTACGAACTGACTGCACTGACGATCCGTGTTGGCATCCCACCAAACCTTTTTGAAGGTATGACCGATCAGCGGTAGGTGAAACAGCATTTGATCCAGATCAGGGAAGTATTCGGGCATTTCCTGTGTGATCTGGTAGTTCATAAACTCACGAACCCGGCGAGCCTGATCTTCTAGCTCTTCGTCTGGGTTGCCAATGATGACAGACTTAACTGGCCCACCTGATGGGTAAAGCTCTGCGATTGCCTTGGCGTTGAACTGGGTGGCAGCTTCAGCAATCAGTGGGTGAACCACAACTGACAGGCCACGGCTTGAACGCTCATCTTCGCCTTCGGCCAGTCCACCATCTGGATCTAGAGTCTTCAAGCCTTGCTTGTAGCGTTCTTCCCACTCAGCGCGAGCTGCACGGTCATTTTCGTAAAATCCTACCAGCTCGCTGGCTTTGCGCATAAGTTCGCGCTCATCGATAACTTCCGCAAGGTTTTGATCAAACTCTGCATCATCCAGCTCATCCATGAAATCCAGCTCTGGATCACCGATCAGAACGTCACCGTCTGCCAGCTCTTCGATCATCAGGTCATCGGCAGGAGCGCCTTCAGCAAATGGGACAATGTTTTCTGGTTCAGCCATAGAGCGTCATCCTTTGTTTTTCTATCGGCTCATCGTCATCTGGGTCTTCTGAGTGACCAACGAACCATCCTTTTCGCAACCTTAACCATGCCTGTGTGCATGTATCAACAACATCGTCATTTGGATGTGCAGGAAAGGCTGCGCATATATCTATTAAATCTTTAGCCCATTTTCGATTAGAAGGGAAGAAAATCCTGCCATCTTCCAAAAGTGCGCTTGATGCATGGGCGCGAGCTTCTTTATCCCGATCTGGAGAATAAGCCAATACTGGAACGCCAGCCATACGCAGATCTTGGAGAAGAGATTGACCTGATGCCTTTTTTTCGATCAGCACTGCGTCTGGCTCCCACTCATCGTAAGCCTCTTGCGCCAAGCGCCTCAGATCTGGGTAGCTGACCTTATCGTACCAACACTCAAGCACAATTGCGCACATTGCGCCTTTGTACTGAAACACGCCCCAAGTTGTACGGGCGCTAAAGCTGGAGCTTTCTTTGGCCTCGAAGGCTGTATCGTATGATTGCAGAACGTATTCGATGTCGGGCAGGTCTT
>Ga0187217_1001443_pt1 | contig 9909 bp, 2 predicted proteins | sample 15SPOviralmetaG_FD_130165 | JGI IMG/M metagenome (GOLD analysis project Ga0187217, IMG submission 130165) | Marine viral communities from the oligotrophic San Pedro Time Series (SPOT) site, San Pedro Channel, CA, USA - 15 SPOT_SRF_2010-09-15... | ecosystem: Environmental > Aquatic > Marine >... | reverse complement strand
TTAGCAACAGTAAAAGTATCGACAGATGCAACTACAGATCCAGGTGGAACTAAAGAGTTGTTTGCTGTCTCAACAGAATTTGTAGTATCATCAAGATAAAATTATAATTATGAGTTTTTTAGATAACTTTAAGGATGGAGCGGGCATAAAGCTAGCAGCGCAGGGAGCTCAAGTAGCATGGGCTACAGGGCAGGCGATACACGCTAACATTAAGTATAAAGAAAAAATGGATGCTATAGAAAATTTTCAAAGACAAGAAATAATAAATCCATTTCAAAATTTATCTAATCCTTATGCTAACTTACAAGTAGCAACTAAAGCTGCTGAAATGCAGGCAGAGCAATCAGATATAGCGCTAGCAAATACCTTAGATAACTTAAGAGAAACTGGAGCTGGTGGAGCAACTGCTTTAGCTCAAGCTGCTTTAAAATCTAAACAAGGCGTTTCAGCTAATATACAACAACAAGAAACTCAAAATCAAAAGTTACAAGCTCAAGGTCAACTACAGGTTGACATAGCTAAAGGAAAAGGAGAGTCTTGGAAAACAGGCATGCAAGAAAGAAGAGAGATTCAAGAACTAGATAGAATGCAAGGACAAGCTGATTTACTTAGAGCTCAACAATTATATTCTACACAAGCTGCTGTAGCTGGCTTAGGTGCTATGGGAGAGACATTGGGTGGTGGAATGCTTCCACCTCAAATACCAAGAGATACTAGCGGTGCTGGCAGCATACAAACTCTTAATCTAGCTGGTGGAGATTATGCTGTTACACCTGGTGATTTTGGAATTGGTGGTGGTGGAGATGGCATGTTAATTAACCCTATGATGCAATTTGCTGTTCAACCTAACGCTTCAACTTTAAAATATACTGGTAACTGGAGTGATATAGCAAGTGATGTAGATTTAGTAAAAGCCGGCGGAGATATTGACGGATCTGCTCAGGCAAGAATAAATGAATGGTATTCAAAAAGGAAAAAATAAAATATGGGAACTTACTCAAGACCAGGAACTAACGTTTCGCCTTACATGATAGATAGAAGCGCTATGCAGCTTTCTAAAAGCATTCAAGGTGCTATAACAGCTTTTGATAATCAAGCTGCTATTATTGAAGCTAACAAAAACGCTATAACACAACAACAAGTAGATTTTAAAGATAGCTTAACTAAAGCTGCTTCAGGAAGTGAGTTTAGCTTTGCTGATAGCACTGCTGACATGTTTATGAAAGCTATAGATGATAATTATAGAATACAATATAATTCCATAGGTAGAGATCAAACAGAAGCTTTAAAAAGCTCAGCCAACTTACAAAAAGGTTTAGATACTTATGTAAATGGCTTAGGCTTACTACAGCAAGAAGCTGATAAATTTAATAAAAACTTGCCAAATGCTTTATCTGCAATATCTAATTCTACAGATAAAAAAGCAATGGAGTTTGTTAAAGAAATGGTTGACAACGATGGCAACAATGTTGTCCCTACAATGAAAGATGGTAATGTAATGCTTAATCTAGATACTAAATATGGTAAATACACTTTAAATCTTTCTAATTACTATAATAGTGTAACAAAAGGTGGTCCTGGTTTAATAAACTACACAGAAGACCCAAGTGAGAGTTTTAAAGCTATATTTAATGAATATGCTAAAAAGTATGAACCTACTATAACAGAGTGGCAAAGCTTAAGCGAGGATGGTAAAAGAGTTACTACAACCACAAGAAAACTTTATGGACAGGTTAATGACGGTATTACTTCTGACATGCTTAAGGATACTAGAATATTAGGTGAGTTAAATGAAGATTCTTGGCAAATAATGAGTAATATACCAGGTGGTACTAAATATTTAAATTCTAAAAAAGTAGATGAAGAGTGGACAGGTAGTCCAGATCAAATAGCAAGGTTAAGAGGTGCTTGGATACAATATTCTATAGATACATTTGGTCAAGAAAACGCTAAAACAAAACAAATAACTAAACCAGCAAGTAGCAAAGTTAGCGAATCTGAAAAAGCTAAACAATCTGCACTTAAATATAAAAATTTATTTACTACAGAAGTTAATGCTGCTCAAGATATATTAGCTTCTAAATCTCCAGAAGATAAAGCTGAAAAGTTTATGCAGGTTATTAATTCGGGTCTACCAAAAAGCAGCAAAGATAGGTTGCAAGTTTTTGAAGGCGGAGGAGACACTATTTATATAGAAACTCCTAGTCAATTTAAAGATCAAGAGTCTACTTTTACACCAGTTTATACTTTTGACGAAATAGATAACTTAGATTTTGAAGAATTATTAGTTAATATAAATACTAACAAAAAAGAATATGGAGTTCCAACAGAAGAATTTAGCATTTTACTTGGTGACGTAGAACAAAAAACACCAACTGTTACTAAAGCTGTTTTTGGTAAAGGTAGTTTTATTGGTTCACCTAGTGGATCTACTATTATAGATGACGGTAAAAATTTAGGATTAAACTTAGATACTAAGCCTAAAGCTACTATTATTAAAAATGTAGATGATCTTTATGCTCAAGAATTAGGTGCTACAGTACAGTACAACGGGGAACTTTATACAATAACAGGTGATTCTAACTCAAGAAGTTTAACGCCTAAAAAATAAAATATGTCAGAAAACTCTTTAGATGATTTCATAGTAAAAGATCCAACTGAAAACATAGAAGGTTTAGACGCTTTTATAGTAGAAAATCCAATTGATGATACTGAAGATTTAAGTAGATTTATAGTAGAAGAAAAAGGTCCAGTTGAAGAGATAAACAACCTAGAAGTTGAATTAACTGAGTTAAAATCTAAAAAAGAAACAATTGAACCTGGTCAAGAAAAATATGATTTAGCTATGTCTATAAAAAGACTAGAAGATCAAATTGGTAAAGCTAAGTCTGAAGTTGATTATGGTGATAGATCTTTTGAAAATAGTTTTAGTTTAGTAGGAGCGACTGAAGAGGAGTTTCAAAGCATAATGTCTGCAAATAACATACCTGTTGGCCAAGCTGGAACTGGTACTGGCAACGCTATTAAGTATGTTGATCCAAAAACAAACGAAGAAGTTTATATTGACTTACAACCTTTTACTTATGATGAAAAAATAAAGTCAGCGAAGCAAATAGATCAATTAAAAAATTCATTTAAAAGTTTATCTAACGAAGAGTTAAGTAAAAATATAGCTTCAAGAGTAGGTTTGATGGATAATGTTTATTCTATGAACGATGCTCTTGATGGCACTAATTACAGTGTTAAAGAGTCTTTTAAACCTGGAAGTGCCGTTTTAGGTTTTAAAGGAACTCCAGTATACCAAGTTTATAAAGGTGAGGATTTAGTAGGTTCTTATGAAAATCAAAACGATTTATCTGCTTATTTTAATAAAAACCTAGATGATCAAGATATAAATATAATAAATGATAACTCTGTAAAAGCATCGTCTAAATTAGCTGAATTAAGAAAAGATCGATTAGAAATTGAAAAAGCAAAGTTAGATAATATAGAGGCTAATAGAGAGTTCGTTGAAGGAAAAGACTTTGCTGAATTAACATATTTAACATTGTCTAATAATGTTAATTTTACAGAAAAAGAAGCTAAAATAGTAAAAGATTATATAAATAATTTTGACTCTAGAAGACCTACTGAAACTATAACTGAAAGAACTGATGTAGGTGGTTTTACAACAAGAGAAATACCTAAAAAGCTAACTAACGAAGAATATATAAAAGCTGTAAAAGACTTATCTGGCTTACCACCAAGTATTGGTAAAAAACTTCTCAACGTTGATTTAAATAGTGTTTATGAAAACGGCCTTAATCAATTTAAGAAAAACAAGCTTGACAATAAAATGACTACCATATATGAAACTTTAACTAAAGAATCTGGTGGTCAAGATTTATTAAAGCTTTCTTACTCTTTTGGTAAAGCAGAAGAAAAAGAGTATAAAGAAAATATTAAAAGCTATAAAGAAAAAATATCTAAACAAGTAAACGATTTAGCTGTAAAAGATGTTAAATCTCAATTAGAAAAAATAAGTGCTATAGCTCCAGCTGATTCCAAAATAAATGTAAATACTATAGATTCTGAGTTTGTATATAGTATAGAAAAACCAAAAAGAAAATTAACAAAAGAAGAAGAAGTTAAATTTAAAGAAGCTCAAGCATCTTTATTTTTGTTATATGAAAATCAAAAAAATAATCAAAAAGACTTAGAACTAGAAGCCGAAAGATTACTTGTTAGTATTAAAACTTTTGAAGAAAAAAAACGTGGAGAAAAAATATCACAAGCTGAACTATTCAATATAGCTTTTAAAGAATATGGATTAGGTGATATAATTAAAAAAGATTTTAACGATGCTACAGCTCAATTACTTTTAGCCGTTCCTACGTTAATAAACTCTGACTGGGCTATTGAACAGCAAAGAAAACTAGATGCTAAAGAAAAAACATTTGAAACACCTTTAACTTATGATCAAGCTTTAGAACAAGACCAAGGAGGAAGATTTCTATTAAGAACAGGAGCTCAACAAGCTCCTAATATGATATTAGCTATTGGAACTGCTGGAGCTGGAAACTCTTTAGGTCTATCTAAAATAGCAACTCAAATAGCTGTAGGTTCTCAATTTGGAGTATCTTCTGGAGCTGATAAATTTAGAAGGTTAGAATTAGGTACAGAGTTGGTTGAAGCTGCTAAGAGTCAAAGAAAACAAATACAAGACGCTTATGATTTAGGCTTTATAGATGACAAAAAGTATAATAATTCAATGCTAGAAGTTAACAAAGTTATAGCTATGAATGATTTAACTGATAATCAAATAATTGGTGCATCTATAGCTACTGGTATAATAGAAGGCACATTTACTTCTTTCTTAGGTACAGCACCTAACTCTTTGAAAGCTATTAAAGATTTTTCTAAAGGAACTAGAACATTAGCTGATTACGCGTACAGTTCAAGGTTAGCTCAGTTTGGATACGCAGGTAAAGAATTTGGTAAAAGAGTTGGAGCAGAAGTACTAGAAGAAGAAGGTATATTTTTTGGTGATCAAATAGTTAGTGAAGGTTTAATACTTGGTAGAGATATGGACTTTAGCCAATGGGATGACACTGCTGTGGCTGCTATAGTTATGTCAGGTGCTATGAGTGGTCCAGGTGTTGCTTATTCAGCAATGGCTAATAATACTGCTGGTAAAAAACTAAAAGAAAGTATTGATGAAATAAATAAAGAGATAGAAGGATTTAGCCTAGCTATAAAAACTGAACAAGACTCTGAAATAAGAAAAATATTAACAGCTTCTATGTCTCAAAAATTAAAAGACTTAAGCAGTCTTACTAATGGTTTAGAGGTTGAAATGATAGGCTTAGGTGCTGAAAATCAAAAAAAGCTATTAGCATTTAATTCTGTAGAAAATAGTATATTAGCTGAAGCTGGTATTAAACCAACGGATTCTGAAACAACTAAAAATGAAAAAATACAGATTTATAGAGATAACTTAATAAAAGAAGGTAAGAAAAACAAAGTTGAAGACTTTGATCAAAAACTAAAATCTATAAACTCTGAAAAAGAAAACATATTAAAAGATGTTAAGTACGAAAGAGTTGATGAAGCTTTAGGTGAAAGAGGTAAAGAAATAGCTGAGCACTTTGAAAGATATAATAATCAAGGTTATAATACTAAAAGTAGATCTGGAAAGCTAGCCCAAGTAATTGAAAAAATAAGATCTGAAGTTGTTGAAGACAATATAATTAAAGCTAAATCAAACCCAGTTATAGTTGAAAGAGTTGAAAGTTTAAGAACTAAAGCAGGTAAGCCACTTTCTAATAGAAGTAAAAATAAAGTATATGCTGAAGAAGGAGAAAACATGCTTTATCAACAAGGCAAAGCCATTAGTTTGGCTGTTGATGTAGAATCTAAAGGTAGAGATATAGTAGAAAATATTGATAATCTTGAAATAAAAGAATTTAAAAATATAGAAGAAGCTTATGATATATTAGAAAAAGAAGTTAAATCTGGTAAAATTACCAATGAAAACAAATTAAAAATATTAAAAGGTTTAAAAAAAGGTGGTAATGGATTTATAGTAGGTGGCAAGTATATTGTAAAAGATAAACAATCTGCTAAAGAAAAGCTAAAAGAAGGTAAAATACTTCAAGGAACAATGATTCTTCATGAGGTCAACCACGCTATAGACGATAGAATATTTACTACTCCTGAGTTAAAAAAGCAATATGCTGACAATGTTTATAAACATGTAGAAAATCAAGGAGGCGTTTTAAAAGTTTATAGTGATAATATTATAAAAGCTTTAGAAAACCAATTATTTACAAAAGAAAAAGGTAAAAAGTGGAAAGATAAAAGTGAAGCTTTTAAAGATGAATATACCAAAGTGTTGCAAGAGTCCTTATATGCTCAAGAAGATTTACTTAAGTTAGAGAAAAAAGAAGGTATAGCTGATAAAATAGAAGCTATGCTTGGTTTTAATTTAAAAGTAGACACACCACAAAAAGCTTTTGATTATATGATCTCTAACAACTCTGCTTTCAGAAAAGGTAAGATTAGTAAGAAAACTCAAAAAAGGATCTCTAAAGCGCCTGAAATACCTAAAAATGTTAAGTCTAGTATTAAGCCATCAAGTTTAGGTTTTGTTGTAGATGAAACTCCAGCTGAAAGAAAAAAACGTCAAGATAAAAGAAATGTAGATGTAGATAAAGTATATCAAGATTTTGCTAAAGGTAAGACAAAAGAAGAGTGGAATGAGTTTTTAGATACTAGAAGAGGAGACTCTGTATTTGGTAAAATGCTGCAAGATTACTCTATAGACATGTATGCTATAGCTATAAATAGGAGAGCACAAGATCCTGTATTAGCTACTTCTGAAGCTATAGAACCTTTAATGAATCACATAAGAGCTTTTGATCCTACAAAAAATAAAGATTTACCTGGTTACATAGGAGGTTATTTAGGTTTAAAAACTGGAACTGGTATAGAAAGAACAACTAAAAAAATACAAGATATTAGTTTAGAGCAAGAAGGCGTTAGACAAGTTGCTGAAAAGCAAGCTCAAAAAGAAAGTGAGCCACAAGTAGAAGAAAAGCTAAGAGATAAAAAATCTTTTGTAGAATTAGACATACTTAATGACAATGTTAAAAGCGATATTAATTCTAAAATATTAACTGGTTTATATAAATTAGCTGTAAAAGGAGATTTATCAATAGATCAAGCTATAAATGAAATAGAGTCTATAATAGAAAAAGATATATCAAAAAACTTAATATCTATATTCGGGCCAAAAAGCATAGTTCAAGACAGTAAAACTAAAAAAGTTATAATATCTGATACCTATAAACAAGCTTTAAGAGTTAATTATAAGAACATAATAAAGTCAATACCAGTTGACGTTATTAAAAAGAAATACAATAAACTATTTAAGTTAAAAGAAGTAGGTAGAGAAGATATTAAAAAAGTTACTGAGGAAGGAAAAGTAACTAATTATAGAAAAGCTATATTTGACATATCAGAGCCTGGTTTAGATAACTTTATTAATTTCTTTACAAAAGGCGGTTATACAACTCTTAGGGCTAGACAAAAATCTATGGTTACTAATATAGCTAAAGAGCTAGCTGCTGTTTCTTTGTTTAGCTTAAATGTACAAGAAGATTCTTTGTCAGATTTATTTGAAGGTTCAGATACAGAAACTCAAGAAAAAGTATTAGAATTTGTATTTAAAAATGCTGCTAAAAATATTAAAGATTTTTTAACTAGAGAAGTTGGCGAACAAAGATCTATGGATATGGTTAAATTTTCTTCAGACTTAAACATACAAGATCTTGAAAGTTTATTAAATAATTCTGATTCGTTAATTAAAGAAATAAACAAACTTGAAGGTAATTTAACTAATACCTCATTAAAAGGTATATTATATAAAATATTTTTAAATAATAAAAACATAACAGAGTTTGAAGGCGATGAAGGTATTAAAAAGTTAGATAACTTATCTAAAAAAATACTAAATCCAATAAGAAAATATTTAAATAAAATAGAAACTGTTAAAAGTATACCTGTTAAAAATTTTGTAATTGAGCAAGTTAATTTAAATGAAATAGACACTAATTTAAAAAAGTTTTTAAATTTAAAAATAAAAAGTTTTTCAGATGCTTTTGGTAATGGAGAGATCAATGAAAATATAGCTACTCAAAGAAATTTAGAATATAAATACATAAATCATTTAGTAAATAAATTTGGAAAAGCTAAAGCAATTGAAATAGCTTTAACTGTTTTAAAGGGTCATAATGTTACTTCTGGAAAAATAGGTGGTAATCGTTCTCAAATATTTAAAGGTATGCCTGATTATATTGATAATCATTTAAATCAAATACCTGGTGTAGTTATAGAGCATAAACTTTCAAAAGGTAAAACACCTAAAACTATAATTACAAAAATATCTGTAGATAATAAAGAAATAAAATTACCTAAAGCTCAACCTAGTCAATCTTCTAAAACTAAACAAGTTTTAGAAAATGAGTATGATGAGAGAGTAAAGTCAGCTGATCAAGCTTGGAATACTCTAATTGATTATCTTGATTTTATGCATAGCAACGGCAATGCTTTAAGTTTTGGCATGACTATGATGTCTTTAAAAAGTAATATGGCTAGCATGTTAAAAGCTGCTGCCCCTGCTGAATATTACTATGTTGGTGACCAAATAGCATTAAGCAAGTTGAGATACGAGCATATAATACCTACGGAATATATAGTAATGAGATTAACTCAAAACTATTTTGGTAATAAAATAGACTTAAATGCTTTAAAAAATAAATATAAAGTAGCTATTATACCTCAGACAATGGATGATAATATAAATATTCAATTCCAAAAAACAATGCCTTTTGGGTGGAACGAAGATATTAGCGAGGTTGAAAGATACTATAATGATAAAACTTTAGGATATGATAACATGTATGCCATAGAAGTTTTAGGTGGAGAAAATAAAGGTGATATAATAGGTGAAAACTACATACGTTTAAATAATGATGTAGTTGAATCTAAAAAGATAAACTATAAAGAAATAAAAAACAACGCTATAAATGTAAAATATTCTAAAAACGTAGAATTAAATATAGATGAAGTGTTGAGTTTTGCTGCCGCAGTTGATGAAGCTTTGAAAGTCGCTCGTGATCCTAATGCTCCTGTTAAAAAAATTAGAGTATTTGATTTTGATGATACATTAGCTAGAAGCAAAAGCTTAGTATTTTATAATAGACAAAACGACAGCGGTAAACCTGTACCAAACAATAAAGCTATATTTATGATAGGTGGACCTGGTTCTGGTAAATCAAACATAGGTAAGGGATTACAATTGGGTAGAGATGGTTGGAAGGTTGTTAATCAAGATATATTTATAGAGGCTGAAAAAGCTAAACAAGGCTTGCCTGAGATAGAAAAAGATTACACTAAAGAACAAAGAAGTAAAAGAGCTAAGATAGGTGCTGCAGGTAGAAAAGCTGCTGAAGCTAAGATGGATAAATATACTAAAGCTGGAAATGGTATGGTTATAGATGGCACAGGTGCTAGCTATAATGCTACTATGAAAAAAGTTAATAAACTTAAAGAACAAGGCTATGAAGTATTTATGGTGCATGCTAAAACATCTAATGAAGTAGCGCTTGAAAGAAACAGAGCTAGAAAAGAAAGATCGCTACCTGATTTTATAGTAGAGAAAACTCAAGAATCTGTTAACAATAATATTAACCAGTACAAAAGTGATTTAGGTAATAACTTTATAGAAATAGATACAGAGACTATAGAATATGGTAAACCACTTCCTAAAGAGTTTGTTAACGATGCTAAAGCTAAATTTTACGCTACAGAAAGAGGTAAATTAAATGCTGAAGAGTTTGCTGAGCAAGGAGCAGGTTTAATTGAAGA
>Ga0187217_1001434_pt1 | contig 9936 bp, 12 predicted proteins | sample 15SPOviralmetaG_FD_130165 | JGI IMG/M metagenome (GOLD analysis project Ga0187217, IMG submission 130165) | Marine viral communities from the oligotrophic San Pedro Time Series (SPOT) site, San Pedro Channel, CA, USA - 15 SPOT_SRF_2010-09-15... | ecosystem: Environmental > Aquatic > Marine >... | reverse complement strand
GTACATCTCAGCTTCGACTTCTACCTCCGCGGTATCTTCAGCGAGCATGACGTTTGGCGGCAACTGGTCCTCAAGTCCCGGCAGCTCAACCTGCATCTCCTGTGGCATCTCAGGTGCTGGACCGCCAGCACCCATTGCCATATCAACCATCTGTGGAGGTAATGCCATTAGAATATCCCTTTAAATCTTTGTGGACGAGCGATGGGGCTAAAGCCTTTAACCATGCCGCCATCTCTTTTCTTTCTTCCATAGGTACTAGGTTCTATGTGGTTAGTCCACCTGTCGTACTGATTGTTTGTCAGTTTAGACACCTGATCGCTGAGTGCGATGATACGGATTTCTTTGTCAGTCCGCCCGTCGGTGCGAACTTCTTTATCTTTGTCGCCCATTACATCATCTCTCGTGCCATTGAGCCTATACCCAGCTTAACTTCTCCACCCTTTGCATACCGCGGCACAGGATTACTTGCGGGGTCAAGTGCAATACTCGGCAATTCTACCACACGAACAGGCTTCTCGCCAATCGTCTCAGTACCACCATCTCTTCTCTGAGCTTCAAAGTCATCCATAACCCTGACTTTTATTCTGGGGTCTCCACCTTTTGCAGGGTTTGTCATTTCTCTCAGAGCTTCATCCACATAATCCCCAAAAGTTTTCTGATAAGTTTCCCTTCCTTTTTTATTAGCAGCCGTGTCTACAAGTCTAGCGTCAGCTAATTCCTCCCAGTCTGGGAATATAACGTACTTTTTGCCTGCAAGTTGAGCTTCTCTTAGAATGGCTCTAACCTGAAACTTTGTAAGGTCTCTGATACTCCTGTGAGGAGGAGGAGCCATAAACCCTCTTTGCCCGTTACTATCTAGTGTCAATTGAGCAGCTTCTTGTAACTGACGCACATACTTCCCTTCATTTCCGGGCAGAGCATCTAGTTTTTCTTGGTATTTTTTTTCTAGGGCCGCACGTTGATCTGAAGTCGGCAAATCTTCGGCTAACTTTTCTATACGCTTTGCGGCTTTTTCATAGTCGTTGTAGGCTTTTATTGAGTTTGCTGCGGACTTTGCATTAAGGCTTTTTTCAAAAACATACGCAATCGCCCGATCTGTGTCTTCTACCGCATAAGAGGTAGGATTATCTCCAAACTCATTGTTCTGTTCCTTTGTAAACTTCGACCACCTAGCTATATCCTCTTTGTATACTGCTTTGTCTTGATCGCTAATTTTTATTTTACTTGCAACTCGTTTCCTATCAGAGGGAATGCCTTCCGATAAAATACGAATGTCGTCATCAGACAACTCACTAAAAGATTTCTTAAACGAAGGTAAATCCAGCAGAGTCCTTGCCATAAAAGTGTTGAATTGATTATCCAAAAACATTCTATTTTGTTTAAAGTTTACAGCCCTGAAGGCATCAACGATATCGTCTAAAGTTAACTCACCTTCTTTACCTATTTGTAGCTTACTACCCTCAAAGTCCCGGCCCGTAAGTTTTTTATAGCTCGACGCATCTGTGTAAAGTTCTTTTGAAAACGGTTCTCTATCGTAAGTGGTGGGCGAACCTCGACCCGCAACAAATCCTGTGAAAGTTCCAGAGTTTTCTGACCCAATAAATTCACTAATTGAACCGATAGAACTTCCATCTGTACGGCTAACAAGTTGAGGACTTGGTCTTCTCGTTTCCTGAATTACAGTCTTCAGTGAACTAAAGGCTGTTTTCAATAAATTTCTTACAGAATCTGGATCACTACTTGCATTTGTTTTTTCAAGCATGGTTTTTGCGAGGCGTTGCAAATTAGTAGAACCAAGAATCTCTCTCAGGGCAACGGGATCTGTAATGAGGGGGTTGTTTCTAACGCTTCTACCTGCCTGAATAATTATACCATCTAAAAGAGTAGAAACATCCTTCACATCCACAGGACCTGCCAGTGCCCTTGTAGAAGAAAGCGCCCGCTCTGTGTTAACCTCTTGTTGTGGGTTTCTTATTCTAACCGCTGGATGGTCTTTATAGTTTCTGCTTTCCGCTAAAGACTCTAAATTTCTTGTTTGTGCGTCTATTTCTAGCTGCAATTTGTCTGCATCAGTTATAGCTTTAGGCTTTAGATCCTCACCCTTCTTCATCAACAAAGAAACCTCTGGAGTAAAAGGAATCCTTATCAATTCTTCGTATGTGTTTGAAGTTGTAAAAGAAGACATAAATGGGCCAAGCGAGTTTCCATCATCATCGACAGCCTTTTTAAAAAGCAGGTCGATTCTTGATTCTTTTGGGTTCCCTGTCTCTGAGTCTATGGGGTTCTTGAAGGGGTGCTGTGGCGTGTAGAGATATCTAGAAGATTCTCCTGGATCCCCTCCCGCACGATTTGCATCGTACACGCTTCCAGAAACAAAGTCTTGAGTTGCATCTGACTGCAACTCATAAACGACATCAGCAGCTTCTCCATCTGGAGTTATAATCTCCTGTGCCCTGCCGTGCGCAAAATACCCTGGAACCTGCCTACCATAATACTCGTGGTTTTTAATTTGAGGTATAGGAAAAGCTTCACCAAAACCCGGAATATTAATAACAGTGTTGGGGTTCTCAAAGATATAAACCGCGCCGTCTACCGCAGTGTCTTTTAAAGATTCAGGAATCTGCATAGAGTTAGGGGAATACTTAATATCGCCTGAATTTGAGACATTAACATCGCCTACGAAGCTAATACTTGTCCTTCTCCCAACGGTAGGAAACGGATTGGGCCTACCCGCCTCAGAATCCGAATACGCTTCCCGAACAGAAAATCTTTTAGTTAGTGCTTTAGGGATCTGCGTATCAGCAAGCTCCCTGATCTCATCAACACTAAAAGTCTTATCTGGGTTTGAAAGCAAGGTAGCCTCAAACTGTGTTCCTGCAACCTCAGACCTGGATTGATTGCTGTTAATTATTTTGTTCAGCCATGTTCGACCATTAGCTGTTGTACCACCTTTCAGGCGAGTCTTAGTTCCACCCTCCGCTGCTCGTTCAATAATATTTCTAGCAGGAGACTGATATATTGCTCGTGTCCCTGTAGCAATTTCCGGACCCTCTAACGTAGAAGTTTGTCCATCAACGAAAACTCGCTCACCAGGAAGAGACATAACACCCTCACTGGTGTTTATGTCTCTGAAAGATGGAGTCTCTACAGTTTCAATCCCAACTCCTTCAGCCTCTTGCGTAAAAAGCATTTCAGGCTGTTGAGCCGGTTCATCATCAAGCTCTGGGAACATGTCATAAGGATTGTCCTGAGTCCGCATAGCAATCATAGTGCCTGCGGGTATCGTATTCCCATTCCGCGGATCTGTTAGATCATCCCCAAATTCATAAAAGTTTAGAGTGCCATACGCAGGATTCTCAGCACGAATTATTGCGTTAGACGCAATATCGGAGCTAGGAACTGAGGTCAGGTTTATAAACTCCTGACCCGTGTTTGGACCTTCAACAAAAGTTGATATCTCTGAGGCAATTTGCGCTTCTACCTGCTCATTCCTGGTGGCGGGATCAGTGGCTGTTGGTCTAGGTATGTTTGTTTGACCAAACAATCTTTCGGAAATTTCTTCAAACGTAGCATCGTCAATTAGCTGCTCTACCCCTTCTTCCCGAAGCGACCTAGTTTCTTCTGCGTCAAGCGCCCTCTGGTTTGTTTGCGCTATCCCAGCCTCTAACTCCTGTATGCGTGGGTAGATAGCTAATCGAACAGGATCCGTGTACTCTAAGGCAGCTACAGAATTCTCAAGATCATCTATCTCAAGCTGGAGCGCCTCTCCCCTTTCAGCTTGCACCTGGATGTAAGCATCAAGATCGTCAGTGGGTAACTGACCCGTGTGGAACAAACGCTCGTCCACTCTTCTAGCCGCCGCGTCTCTCGCCGCGTTAAACGAAGTCTCCAGGTTGTCCGCCATGTCCTGAAGAGGATTAACTACTGCATCCTCTGGAACAGCGTCTACTGTCGTCTCCACTGGGGCTGTCTCAACAATTTCGTCCGCTGCACGAGGTTGCGCAAGTAACCCTGCAATCCCCGGTTCAACGTCCGTGGTCCGCGGACCAACTTCTACTGCTTCGCCTTCAATGATAGGAGACTCTAACTGACCACGCGGAATATTAATTGTAGGCTCTGCTCTTTCTGGTGGTAGAATCTCAGCCCGCGGACCGCGGCCCTTGGATAGCTTTGCCAAACCCGCTATTGTGGGGATAGGAGTAACAGCCTCTGAAAGAAAAGCAGCCTGGTCAAAGGCCTCGCGAGTCTCGTCAGTGTCCCCGGTGTTTATACCTAAAGCCTCAACAATACCCTTGCGTATTGTTTCTGCGCCCGCTCTCTTTTGGAGGTTGCTTAAATAAACATCCAGCTTGGTCTTGTCTTCTATAGATAACTCATCAAGCTTTCCCGTAAAAAAAGCTTCCGCAACTTGCGGTAAATCGCGAAACACAAAAGCTAGGGCATCCGCCGGAAGACCCAGTAACCCCGATGGGGCACCTACAGCCAATCCCTTCAAGGTCTCCGGTAAACCAGGCTTCAACTGAAAACCGCGGTCCGCGGACCGTCGTCCTATGGGGGGAGCAACAGGCAAAGTTGGCGGCAGGTTGCTGAACATCTGAGCAGCCGCAGCGTTTCTATCTGGACGAGGAGCAGGCGGAGTTACCGTTGTACGACGAGGACTAGGTTGTGGGAGTGCTACCATCAGTAATATTCTCTTGATCTAGGGGGCGGATCGTCGTCAAACTCTTCGCCGTGCAAACTAACAAAACCACCCTGCCTAAAACGCATAAGGGCCATAGTCATACTATCACAGAAATCGTCGTGGTCACCATTAGGAAACGAGGCAACCTCTTCGATAACTTCATCAGCAAACTTTTCACCGGAAGGATACCACACTTTGCCCGATTCAAATATAGGAGATACTATATGCATGCGGGTTGTTTTATCCATACCACCCCCACCCCTTTTACGTCCGGGGGCGAAGGTCGCAACAGGGAGGTCCAGTAACCTCATCTCATCCGCCAAAGGCTGACCAGAAGCTTTCGCCTCAATCAGCATCAACTCCGGCTCCCAGTAATCGTACTCCTCACTGGCAATCTGCTTTAGCTCTGGAAAATTCCACCGGCCCTTCTTCGCATCAAGCAATATCAGATGCTGGTCCCCGTTGTTGTGCGGCTGAAACACGCCCCACGTTGTAATGGCAGAGTAGTCAGCCGTCTCTTTTTTGCTGTATGCAGTATCATAAGACTGGATGACGTAGTCCAAATGAGGCACATCATCCTCTTCCCACTCCTGCCACCACTCTCTTTTGACCATAGCGGTCTCTTCAGAGGTAGGATTCTGCTGCCACTGAGCATTCCACTTACCTACAGAAAGAGAGGCTTTTACCTTCAAAAGCTCTTCTTTTTGCCAAAATTCAGGCCAGAGAGGCTCTCCAGACGGCATAATTGCTGGAAATTCAACTACTTCCCACTGGTCAGCCATCAAATCTTTTGACTGTGCCGTCAGTAACCTGCCCGTGATATCCTTCTTTGACCACCTTGTCTGAACAATAATGATGGTTCCCCCCGGCTGCAAACGCTGGCGAGGCCCAGAAGTGTACCACTCATACGCATTATCGTAGGCCGTGGACGAAAGAGCGTCCTGCTCTGAATGCGGATCGTCAATAATCAGCAAATCAGCACCACGACCAGTCATCGCTGCACCCACACCCGCAGCGAAATATTCCCCGCCCGCGCTGGTCTCCCACCTACCCGCTGCTTGGCTGTCCGCTTTCAGGTCAGTGTTTGGAAAAATCTCACGATAAAGTGGGTCCGCAATGAGATCCCTGACCTTACGTCCGAATCTTACAGCAAGTTCCGTATTCATAGTAGCCTGAATAATCTTTAGCTTCGGATTACGGCCCAGGAACCAACTAGGCATCAAATATGATGCAAATTCTGATTTTGAATGCCGGGGTGGCATGTTGACGATAAGGCGTTTTAACTCCCCCCGTGCTATGCGTTCCAACTTCTCCGCAATAATTCGATGATGGGTCCCCTCTATAAAGCCCTCGTATACATGCTTTGCATACGCCATGAATTTATCTTGGGCCTCGGACCGCGTTTCTAGGCGCTTCTGTTGCTCTTCCAGCAGCAGAATCTCCTTCAACACCTCTTCGGGAAGTAGTTCTAGGTTCGTCATGTCATCCATGCCCAAACGATAATATCCGCGAATGAATTTATCAACCCTGCAAAACCTGTGCGGTGGCGAGGCGCGGATCGCCTTTTCTTACCCTCCCCCCTAGACTAGCACACAATCTGATCTGGGACAAGCCCCAGTAACCCCCATACTGTTGCTAATATGGCAAAAGACTTTTCTCCAAATAGTAATTGTATTCTCCCATAAACTCCGATACCATGTAAGAGTCATAGTTATAGAAAGGATTATATGATGGCAATCGTACAATATTACCCCGTAGATGGGTGCGAGGAATGTGAGCTGAACATCGAGGTTATGGGCAAGGCAGCAGCCGGAGCGTGTAACGAGTGCATCCTGTACGGGGAAGCAAAGAAGGTTGACCAGGACGGGGAGATTGAGCAGTGACATACGAACAGTTTGAGAGAGAGTGCAGCCGCACTCTCTCTAGGCTTTGCGGGCTTGGGATCCATGACTTGGCAGATGCAGAATGGCGGTCGTACTATGACGCTGGCATGACCCCGATAGATGCGTTGCATTGTGCTAACGACGACTACTGGGACGGAGAGCTATCCGCCATCCTACATGGCTAGGCAGCAGCGGGCGAAAGCCCGCTGTTTTTTTTATCAAGCGCGGGCGGGTCGAGCGGACCGCAGGCGCAGACCGCAGATTGTTGCGAATCGCAGAAAAGTCTTTTGTTTATTTTATAATAGTATTATCCCAGTTTATCCGATACACTTTTTATAGGTGATGGATTGTCTGTCACCATAACGCCCGCGGGCAGGAAGGGTCATAACCATGACCAAGAATATCACAATCGAAGCCGGTGAGACCATCACCATTTCCATCGTAGGTCGCACGATCAAGCAGGGTGACGAGCAGCGGACAGTGTGGACGTGTCCCCCAATGGCTGCGAATCATCGTGCCGTTCTGGACGTGTTGAAGGAAGGCAAGCCGTTGAGCATTGCTCAGATTCGTCGTGCCACCGGGTACAACAACAACACGATCCGGGTCGCCATCTCGCAGATGCGTTGCCATCACGGCATTGACATCGTTCGTAATAAGGCGAGCGGGACGTATGCATACGTTGGTGGGAATTAATGGATGAGGGTCTGAAATCATTCTACCAAATTCAGGCCAGTTGGTATGCCCATGCTAGGACCGGGAAGGAATGCATCTGCATTGAATGTGATGGTACTGGCATGGCCCACCGGGTCGAGATCCACGAGGGAAGGGTAGAGCATATCGAAGACAACTGCCCAGCCTGTGGTGGAACAGGACATCTCTAGAAAGAAGGCCCGCATCGCGGGCCTTCTCTTTTTTAAAGCGCGGGCGCGGCAGCGCGGACCGCAGGCGCAGACCGCAGACCGCAGATAGTGATAGACAAGAGCCGCAAGATATGGGATACTTCCCATAGACAATAGAGAAAGGAATGAGATGATAATATCCAAAGAACAAACAAAAGAAGATAAAAAGCTTCTGTCAAAAGTTTCAAAAATGCCCGGTCGCAGCATAGGCCGCAGCGCATGGTTATGTGACGTTGGGCAAAAACTCCGCAAAATACAGGGTACAACATGTCAAGACTGCTATGCATGCAAAGGCATGTATAACATGCCCAATGTAAAAGCCGCGATGGAAAGGCGTGAGGTCTTTTTTAATGCGCTGGATTTTGTGCCGCGTATGATCGCAGTTTTGAACACACTGAGAAAACCAGAATTCCGGTGGTTCGATTCCGGGGACGTTGGCAGCGTCCCAATGGCTCTAAACATTCTTGATGTTTGTGAGGCGACACCGGACAAAATGCATTGGATCCCAAGCCGCGAGTTTGAAAAATGGGGCGAAGCTTTAGAGATCCGCAACAATGTCTTACCAAAGAATGTCACGTTGCGAATGTCCGCCCACAAAAGAGACGGCAAGCCGCCGAAAGCATGGGCGAACACAAGCACAGTTGCAGAACATGCCGCGCCGATAGGCCATGAATGCCCAGCCCCGAAGCAGGGCAATAAATGCGGGCCATGCCGTGCATGTTGGGATAACACAGTCCCCAATGTCAGCTATCACAAACACTAGAACACAGAAAACACTGCCCGCGGATCGCGGGCAGTGTTTTTATTCGTGCGCGAACCATGACTCGCGGGCGCAGATGCGAAGCGCAGAAGGCGCAGACCGCAGGTCGCCAGCCCAGCGGGCCGCAGGTCGCAGATCATCGATCCGCGATCCTTGGATTTCAGGCGCAGATGCCCCGTCAAATAAAAATACATCGCCCGTCGAGGGACAGTGCAGCAGGAAAAAACTAACGCCATTACAGCGCGTATGCCCCAAATGCCACGCAATCTGGGACTTTGAGACAGAGGCCCGCCCATTTTTTATTATCTTTAACTCGCACCATACTGGGACACCATCAATGCATATATATACATCTGGTATGCCCTCACCCGTCCTGTTCTCTATCCGCTGGAAGTGTGACCTTTTCGGCAGGTACTGCCTCAATGATGTCCATAGTGCTTTCTCTGTCTTTGGCATCTTTCACTCTTTTCATCTCAGGTTCGGGGAAAGCGTTTGGGTACTGTTGCCGAAGGGATGCGAGTCTGGCGACGATGTCTTCCCGCGACAGGTTGTCCAATTGATGGACATGGGTTGCTTCCCGTCTGTCAATGGTCAGCCCACCAAGGGAGGATCGTATCTTCTCCGCATTAATTGCAGCAGAAAACTGGCCTTCCTCTTCAGCAGCCCGCGACAGTTCATCAAATCGCTTGAGCTGGTTGATCAGTGTCACACCATATTTACGCTCCCTGTCTTGTCGAAGCTCTTTGATCAGTTCGGGAACGTCAGGGAAAGTTTTGCCGTCGAGGAGTTTTGCCGCATGTTGCGATGCGCTGCCGTCAGCATACCCTGCTTTCCTCGCGCATTCTGCATTGCTGTATCTTCCTTCAACATAGTATTTCGCAAACTCTCGCTGTCTGTTGGTCAATCCAGCGGGTCTGCCACCCTTGTTCTTTTTCTCTTCCATAGTGTTTTTTCCGCCCTTTCAGTTTTCAAAACAGAAAAATCGCTCGCGTCCAGCGTTAAAGGTGTAACAGTGTAACAGGAGTGTAACGGCTGTGTTTGTTACTGGATATAGGTTTGTTACGCTTGTTACGCTTGTTACGCTATTTTCGAGTAAAAAATATTTTTTATCGTTACCCGTAGAAAACATTATAGACCCGTTACTTTTACGCTTGACGGTGTGGGATTTATCTCATAGGGTTATCCCATACGGTATGCGTATCTTAAAGGACCGTGGACCGCGATGCAAGAAACAAAAACGAGGAAAGAATGATGGACTATTACGATAGAAAAGTTGCTGAAGCCAGTGATGAAGAATTGCAGGTCTGGTATGCGAATACCATGCACACAGGCATGACAGCGTTGGGACACACTAAGGGCCACATGAACACCATTCGTGCCACCAAGTGCATGGAAGAGTTGAGCCGCCGTGGTGTGTTTATTGAGTTCGGAAAGCGTAAGCCTGTTTTCAATGGGGAGGGGTGTTACTGATGAGTATTCTATATAAAAAGATTGATCCTGAGTCAGGGGTCAAGTGGTGCGTCCGCGCCGTGTTTTTTGGTGACGACTATGGTCGCAATCATTGCCTGACATACGGGCCAGACGAAAGCATCTTGAATCGTATCGACAACCCGTTGATCGAATTCTACGACATGAATTGTGGTGCGGCGGAGATAATGAAAAAATCCGACGACATCACAGAGGCATATCTAGCCAAAGAACATGGGCATTTTG
>Ga0187217_1001433_pt1 | contig 9938 bp, 7 predicted proteins | sample 15SPOviralmetaG_FD_130165 | JGI IMG/M metagenome (GOLD analysis project Ga0187217, IMG submission 130165) | Marine viral communities from the oligotrophic San Pedro Time Series (SPOT) site, San Pedro Channel, CA, USA - 15 SPOT_SRF_2010-09-15... | ecosystem: Environmental > Aquatic > Marine >... | reverse complement strand
GAAAGGATATAATGATCTTTTGATTTATTAATTTCATTATTAGGATCAATAATATTTTTTGAATTAATTATATTCATTTTTAAAATTTTCTTTTTTAAATAAGTAAATATTTCACATCTTATTTCTAGATATCTATTTCCTGATATTGTTGAATCAATATAACAAAATGGTTTATCTTTATAAATATTATTAGAATATTTATTATTAGCATTTTCATAATATAATTCACAATCTAAACGATTAAATAATATTTTTAGTTTATGTTCAATACTATAATCATCACGTTTAGTTAAAATATTATTAAATGGTATAATAAATAATACACCATTATCATCTCCAAGATAATTTTGATAAATATTATTATAATATTTTTCATTTTTCCTAATAGTTATTTTAAAATCATTATCATGAATTAGTGAAATAATATCACCTTTTTTACCATATCCATTAATATCCGTATTAATTTTACTAAGCATTGAAGAATATTGAAAAAAATTATCCGAATTATATCCTTCATCAAAATTCATATTTGATGAAACAGCTGCTACAGCTCTCCATCCAATACCCTGTTTACTTAAACCTTTTTTATTTTTATTTAATTTATGTGTTGCAAGATCTAATAATCTCTCTACATCATTTTCATCTATTGGTTTACCATTATGGAAAATAAATAGATTATTTTCTTTAAATATAATACTTATTTTTAATTTTTTATTATTTATTTCAACTGATCCTAATATTTCAAAAATTATATCAATATGTTTCAAATCGTTCCAAGTAGCTTTAAAAGGTTCTTTATAAGCATATTTATCATGTAATTCAAGATCAATTATTTCATTATTCATTGTATTATTATGTATAATAATAATATATTATTACCTTTAAATATCTACGAATTCGTTAATTTTTTTTCCATTAAAATAATTTTTTATTTATATAATTATTATAACTATCATCTTTTTCTATTAATACACATTTTCTATTTAAATTTAAACTAGATTTTCCTAAACTGCCTGTTCCTGCAAAACAATCTAATAATATATCATTTTCATCTGTAGTATGTTTTATAATATTTTCTAATAATTCTATTGGTTTAGGTGTAATATGCCCAGAATCTTTATCTTTCTTAGCACTATCATAATTCCATACACAATGATTTGTTTTTTGATTTATAAATTTAGGTACTACATCATCATATTCCAGTCCTAAATGTTTAGTAATCGGTATCATTCTTTCTCTTGTTGGGTGATTTAACCCCGTTTCAATATTACCATACCAACCGGTCATTCCACCTGTTTTACTAGGTATTTCTTTTTGGATATCTTTAGCACATACTTTTTTATTTATTCTAGCCTCTTTATATTTCCAAGTATTATCAAATATATAAAATAATATATATTCAGCCATCAATTCCCATTTATGTGCTGAATTTTTAGATACATATCCATCTAAAAACCCTTTCCTTTTAGATCCTTCATATCGTTTATTCCATGTTATCATTTGAACAAATTTTAATTTTGTATTTTTTTTTATAGATACCATTAATTCAGAAATTGCCTCCATATTATTATGAAATATAAACATAGATCCATTATCTCTCAATTTATATTCTAATTTCTTAATTATATCTGTCAACCATTCATTATAATTATCTATATTGTCCCATGTATCTTTCCCTATATTATATGGTGGATCAATTATAATAGTTTGTATAGTTTTTTGTTTTAAATTATCTAACATTTCAATACAATCACCTTGAATTGATATTAATTTATCATTAGACTTAATGTTTTCTATATTAGTATTATCTATTATATCATTTATATTATCATATTTTATATTATTTAACATTCTTTTCTCCTGATTATCTCCATTATTTATATTATATAAAGTTATATATTTCTCATTTATTATATTAATCGTTTTTAAATAATCTATTATATTTAATTCTTTATATTTTGTATATATATCAAAATCATTATTAAAATTAATAGAATTATAACCAAATTCTTTTGAAATATTTACATCCCTTTTCTTTGTCAAACGTATTATATTATTTGTATTTTTCATATAAGTTTTTGAAAATAAATCTTTATTTATTTTTTTATTTATATTTAATATCGTTATTTTATCAACAATACATAACCAACTATAATCACCGTCATAATATTGATAATTAATAAAATATTCGCCTTCATATAATTTAATTTTATTAATGTCATATGAAAATATAACGAACTTTTTTGAATTCAAAATACTTTCTGTATTGAGATCTTCTTCAACATTTCCATTATTCTCTTCATTATCTTCCTCTGAAAATTCATCATTTTTTTCTTCATCTGTTAAATCTTCTGTTTCATCAACTATTTCACTAGTTATTGAATGTTCTGAATTATTATCTGATAAAATCTCATCTATTTCATCTAATATTATATATCCTTTTTGTAAATCATTTTTTAAATCTTTATTATTACCACCCAATTTTATAAAATCTGCATAATTTGTAGCAGATTTATATTTTTCATATCTAAGTTTAGCACCTCTTAATTTTTTATTTTCTTGTATAAATTTAAATGTTTTATTATTATTTTTTATAACATTTAATAGTTGTTTTTCATTATCAGTTAATTGAATATAAACCATTTATATATATATATTAATAAAGTTTTAATTTTAAATATTCAAATTTTAAATTTGATTATAATTTAAAATATATTTAATATAAATATGGAAGAACATTTTAATACATTAGATCATCAAGATTGGAAAACTATTATTGTAAGAAAACCCAAAGAAAATATTAAAAATTCTAAAAAGAAAATTAATAATGATAATCAAAAGAAAATATCTGTTGAAAAGAAAGCCGAAGAAGGTGATTTAAAACAAAAAAAAATTACATTAGAACTTCGTCAAGATATTATGAAAGCAAGGACTGCTAAATCCCTAACACAAAAACAACTCGCCTCTTCCGTTAATTTACCACAACAAGTTATTAGTGATATTGAATCTGGAAAAAGTTTATATAATCCTCAACATATTTCAAAAATTAAACGTTTCTTAAAACTTAAATAATTTATTCTTCTTAATATTAGTAATCCTATTTAAAGATTTATATATATTTTTTTTATATATTAATCATTTCAAATGACTAGTACTATAAAAGATAAACCCTTAAAAAAAATTAAGGCAGATTTGAGAATAACTGTTGATTCTATTCATACAAATCAAATAAATAATATTAAAAATAATTTAAATGAAAAAGATAATTTAAATGAACAAATTAAAACCCTTGAAGATAAAATTGAATCAGAAGAAGATTTAAATGAAAAGATATCATTAAAAAATGAATTATTTAATCTCAAAAATAAATATAATAAATATAACTCTAACGAGCATATTGAATATTATTTAGATAATGGTTTATTATTATCAGATTATTATGATAACACTAATAAATTTAGTAATAATGATATCAAAAAAGAAGAGAAAAATGATAAAAAAACAATATTACACTTTTTTGAAAATAATAATGAAAATGAAAATGATAATATTAATATAAATAATTCTGATAATTTTGATAATATTATAAATAATTATATGTCTAATATAAATGATGAATATATAAATGATTTTAAAATTGATGACATTAATATTTGTAAAAACTGTAATAAAAAATTAACTTTATCATTTGTTTCTTCTGAAATTATATGTGATAAATGTGGATATACTGAAAAAATATGTGCAAATCTTGATGGAAACTCTTATAAAGATCCTATCAGAGAAAGTACATACTTCGTTTATAAAAGAATTAACCATTTTAATGAACATTTATCTACATTTCAAGCAAAAGAAACTACAGATATCCCTCCACATGTTTATGAATCAATTATTAAATTTCTTAAAAAAGATAAAAATTTTAGAATTGAAAATATTAATCATAAATTATTAAAAAATTGTCTTAAAACATTAAAATTAAACAAATATTATGAACATATTCCACATATTATTAATATGATAACAGGTAATCAAACACCATTCCTTACAAGAAAAAATGAAGAACAATTAAGAATTATGTTTAAAGATATTCAAACACCTTTTCAAAATAATTGTCCCTCTGATAGAAAAAACTTTTTATCTTATAATTATGTTTTACATAAATTTTGTCAGCTCCTCGAATTAGATAATTTATTAATTCATTTTCCACTTTTAAAATCTAGAGAAAAACTCAGAGAACAAGATAAAATATGGAAAAATATTTGTAAAGATCTTAAATGGGAATATATCCCTTCTATTTAAATATGTTCTTCTTTATTTATTACTATACTCGGATAATATTTGTCTAATAATACAAATGTTGTTGCTGCTAATAATCCTATATATACCGCATGTTGATTCATTATACTACAATTTGGTATAAAAAATGTACTAAATGTTACTACTGAAAATAATATACAATATTTTATTAAATTATTTATATTAAAATTCATTATATATTAATTTATATTTTTTTATTTAATTTATTTTTTATTTAATTAATTAAATTACTTAAAGAAAAATCTATATCTATATTTATAATAAATATGGCAACTGAAGATTATCTCGATATTGATCCACCTATTAACGGACAAAACTATGTATGCTTATCTTTTGTTTCCCCTGAAGATGTTATTGAAGACAGACACGCCTTCAATGTAAGTAAATATCTTCAATCTATTGCTAAATCTGAAGGTAAAGATTTTGATAAACTTATGAGTCAATACACTGATTTCTGTTATAAACATGAAGATTCTCTACAAAAAGAATTTGATGAAAGAAATAATTTTAAAACTTCTGTAAGAGGTATTAAAGTAAGAGGTGTATATCAATCTAAACAAGAAGCTGAAATGCGCGCGGGTAAACTTCACAAATCTGATAGTAATTTCCATGTATTTGTTGGTCAAGTAGGTTATTGGCTCCCATGGAATCCTTGTGCTGATAAGATTGAGGATGAAACTTTTGCTGATTCTCAACTCAATGATCTTATGACTAAATACAAAGAAAATAATGTCAATAAAGATATTTTCTATGAAGAACAAAAACGTGATAAGATCAAAGCAGCACAAGAAGAAAGACTTCGCGCTGAAAAAGAAAGAAAAGCACAAGAAGCACTTGAAAATGTTTCTGAAGAACCATCTACCGAAGAACCATCCGTTGAAGATGAACCCTGTGCCGATGAACCCTGTGTTGAAGAAGTTACCCCTGAACCTGAACAAAAGAAAATCTCTGAAGATGAACCTTGTTCTGTAATCTCTGAAGAACCTGCTCCAGGTGGTGCTAGTGATCTTGAACGTGCTTTGACCGAAGAAGATCCATGGATGGCAAATAAAAACAGAAATGCTTAATTTTTATATAATTATTTATATATGAATATCTATCAATTTTTTTTTATTATCATTTTAATTTATTTAGTTTATAATATTAAAAATGAATATAATTTAAATAATTTTAATTGTAAATAAAATTTTATAATTATCTTGAACTAGTATCACTAGGGACATCATCACCAGTAACCTTCGCGAGATGTTCCTTATCCGCATCATACCATCTTTTTATTTCTGGCTCCCAAGTTGGTGCAGTTCCAGGTTTTAAATAACAATAAGTTGCAGGAGAAGATTCTTCACATCCATACTGGTATAGACAATGCCCACTGCCGGTGGCCCTGGCATCCGGACCAGACGCCACTTGATTTTGGTGTAGACTTCCACCGTCTACGCTCCGTGAAAATCCACCTCGCCCCGCCACATCAGTGTTAATATGACTACTGTTACAATTATAGTGAGTGATCGGATTCCAATTTACATCGTCATCTAAATCGTAGTTACTATAATTTGTATTACAATCACCAATTGGGTGGTACCAAGTCCCGAACACTGGACCTTGAACAAAGCTACTACCGCTGCGCGGCGCCGGAGCTCCATTACTTCTAATACACCATCTATTTATAGTTGGTGAATCATTACATTGTGAGTCCTCAGTGCTACTACCTTGGTTTATATAGTATTTAATGCCATCTGGGTCCACCCAACAATTTCTCTTAACTTTACAATAACTCTTACCTTGTTCATCTTGATAAGTTCCTCCTGGACATACTTTACATGATCCTTGGCCGCGCTGATCTTGATACTTACCACGATCGCATGGTAAACATTCAGTATGGGAACCGTTAGAGTGATGTCCTTTTTCACACACCCTACAACTGCTAGATCCTTCACTACTTATACTACCATCATCACAATCTTGACAACAATTTTCCTCCCCATTGGTGCAATTATATCTGTCATTAAATTTGCCTGCCGGACAATTTTGACATCCACTATCACTTTGATATGTTCCTGCTTGACATTCATTACAAACACCATTACTAAGATCGCTTGAACATTTAACTACTTCACCATTACTTATATATAAATTATTATTATCAGCAGCTTCCAAACAATATCGAACTTTAACCTCATCACTGTATCCCGCATCAAAACCCAATCTATCCTTTTCCGAAGCATTTCTGTCTAAAATTTCATTAAACACAATTCGGTCTACTTTCACACAGGGAAGCGGGTCGATGCTAGATTCATCTGAAGATGAACATAATGAGGCGGAGAGAGTTGGACACCTTTCACAATTACTATTATTCCATATATACCCTTCTATACAATTTCCTGAACAATCATTATAATTATCCTTTACTTTTCTATCTTCGAACTCGCCTTCACAATAGCAGTCCCTGGGGATTTCTAACTCCTCTTGATTACAACTTGTATCATTATTAAAATTAATACACTGCTCTGTATAATTTTTATCATTTAAATCATCACCATTACTAATACTATTCAAGTCTATAGGACTTCCTCCCTGTTCAGTTATATTTAAATATTGTTTTATTTTATCAAAAGGTAATTCACTGCCAATATTACTATCGTCATTCGTCCAACCTTCACCACAATAACTTTTACATATTTCATATTTGGGATCGTCCTCTCGTACACGTCCACCACATTCATGAATACAAAAATCTCTTAAAGTTTTTGTATCTGTTGGACACTCAATACAACTCATATTATTACCATCTTTTTTTATACTAAAGTTGACCTGATCGGATATACCACAAAAAGTACAGCCTGTTTGCCCCCTCACACTATGCTTTAAATATTTATTGGTAACATCAGCTTTACATAAATTATCGGTATCAACCCCTTCTAAACCTTCACAAGATGTACCATCAACACTAATTGTTTTATTTGATGGACAATAACATTCATCAGTTGGTTTTGTTTCACCATCTACTTCTATTATACATTTACTACAAGAATATGATGCATTAAATATTGTTGGTTCAGGACCAAACCCTAAAGAACATTTTGGTTCATCATTATCATCTATTATTATATTTGGTCTATTTACACAAGGACCTGTATCATCTTTTTTAATCTGATAATATTCACAATCTAATACAATATCTTTTACTTTTCCTCTAATTTCACCAAAATCATATGTATATATATTTAAATTTAATTCTTCTATCTCAGCAGGAGTTTTAAAAAAACATTCTTTATCAACATTATTATATATATAAGTCCCTTCTATCATTTTATCGTTATTATTATCATTATTTAAGTTTATACATTGAGTTTCATTACATACATGAACATTATCACTATCACAAGGAACCATATTTTCACACCTTGTAGAATCTGGATTACAATTACCTGTTTCACAATCCGCATTATTTTCACATATATCTCCTAATTGACATTCATCTAAATTACATCTGAGTTTCTCTTCATACCCATCTACAAATGGACAATCTTTACCATTTTTACCTCTCTCTTGTGTTATATTATATTTTCTTGTTTGTAAAGCATTTGAACCACAAGACTTATCACATTCAGAATATTTACCAAACGAACCCACACAATCTTGATTATCTGATACAATATTACCTAATAATCTATTTAATAATTTATTTAAAGTTGATATTTTTTCATCTGATTTTGTTTCTTTAGTATAACCTTTTTTAAATGTTCCTTTACCTTTATAAAATCCAAACTTATTAACAGTTTTACTTGGTGTTGCATCATTTACATAAGAATTTGGAATTGTTTTATAATCTATTAATTTATCATAATAATAAAATTCATCATCAAAACCTTCAACAGTTTTAAAACATACTGAATACATTATTAAAAAAAATAATATAAATAAAATGTAATTTATTACATTCATATATTTATATTATATAAAAATTATTTATAAATATTCTGCTCAGAGCCTACTAAGTCCTTGGTAATTATCGCAGTAATTTTCCCCGAAGATTGAAAGTTCCGAGATCGCATATGGTCTTTCTATATTATCTGGCTTAGACAAACCTTGCCAGGAATTTCTGTTCCATAGCAACAGAAACTCAGGATGTTGATGAGATCTCGAAACCGCTACGAGTTCCACATAAAACATCCTGTACATCGCCGGCTGTGTTTATGACGCTTAGTGCATGATCAATACACATATTCACCACGCCGTTGTAGTATGCCTGGACCGGATCCAGTTAGGGTGTCAGCTGCGTTGACGCGCGCCGGTGGCCTTGGCTCAACGGCTCATCATGGTAGTCATACCACTACGGCCGATTATACGCGAATCGATATTCAAGATACTTGATTGAACGGGAGCGGGTGGTGGAGTAGAGTAATTATTCGAACAATATTTACAAATATTATTTCTTGGAACCTGAATATCGCTAGTGGCTTGATCTCTAAAATCAATTATTATATTTTTGTTCTGTTGAGCATTGTTGGCAATATTATCCCATCTCGGTGAGTCGGTCTGTATTTTATTTAACCACCTTATATTACTTGTATTTATAACTAATGTATTACTTTGACAATAATTACATAAATCTTCTTTACTTAAATATACAGCTATAGCTACTTCTCTTACTAATGCAGAATAATTTTCAGTAATCTCTTCTGATTTTAAAACATACATATCCTTTAAAGTGTTCCATATATGAGAATAAAAATATATATCGGGGTCTGTATTATCCGGATTAACCCACTTTGATGTGTATGCAATATCTATCTCACTAGGATCATATGACTCTACCCTTCCCTTATATAGATGTCCACCCACTGTCTGGTTTGATGCCATATTATTGTAAAGTTGGTTGGGATCGTTAAAATACTTATACCAACCATCACCTCCTTCGGCGGAATTATTACCCCCGTTTTGGCCCATAAAATATTTGATCTGAAAATTAGGGTCCCCAATGTATCGTTGCGCCCCCCGCCGCCACTGTTGTGTATCTTCACTGAAATTTCCTGTTCCATTAAGTCTACCTATTATACTTAACCGGGCATGCTGTGATGAGTTAAGGCCTAAGCCTCTCGTGTTCTGAACAACCGTAGATGGTATTAAAAATATCCATGTTCCTGTATCTGGTGTGCTAGGGGTGGATGCCTCAGGATATCTCCCAATATTCCATTCACCAAATATATTTGAATGCGGCTTCCCCGGCACAGAAGTATAATTTTCATTTGGTTTACAACTACATGTTGAACTATCTATTCCTTGGGTAGCACCATCATTGGTACCACAAACATCAGGACAATCTTTACAATAAAATTCTTTAGTATTTCCATTTAATGCACGAGCATTCAAACCATACGGACAACCACTAAATTCACAGCAATTTTGATAACTAACATCAGTTTCATCATCATTAAAGTTATCTAAATATTTTTGTCTTCTATTGGGTATATCACTTGTTAGATTAAAGCACCATTCCGCCCCCCCACATACATTAATATCTCTATTGGATTTAGGTTTACAATGTCCATTTGATATGTCCCAATTTGAGCAAGCATTTGAGTCCAAACCTATGCACTCTAAACCGTCATCACTCACCATAT
>Ga0187217_1001429_pt1 | contig 9955 bp, 10 predicted proteins | sample 15SPOviralmetaG_FD_130165 | JGI IMG/M metagenome (GOLD analysis project Ga0187217, IMG submission 130165) | Marine viral communities from the oligotrophic San Pedro Time Series (SPOT) site, San Pedro Channel, CA, USA - 15 SPOT_SRF_2010-09-15... | ecosystem: Environmental > Aquatic > Marine >... | reverse complement strand
GACAGAGTACTCAATGTTAAGACAGGTGTTGAAGTATTGTTTAAAGGAATGAAAACGAGCTCAGGGTTTCAAACTGCTGCTCTTAAGTCATTAACGGATATTACCACATACATTGTTGACGAAGCTGAGGAGGTACACGACTTTGAAGAGTTCAATAAGGTTAACCGTTCCGTAAGGAGTTTAAACGCACACAACAGAGTTATTCTTATTCTCAACGCTGGAGTTCGTACACATTGGATATACCAACAGTACTTTCGTGAGGCTGATGTTGCTGATGACTTTAATGGAGTTAACACATTCACAAATTGCACATACGTACATACAACGTACAAAGACATTGAACACTTACTTGATGCTGATTACGTTAAGGAGATTAATAAGATGGAGCTTCACAATACTGACAGGTGGAGAGAGGAGTTTTACGGAGCTTGGAGAAACTTAAACAGAGGAGTGATATATGAGAACTGGACAGAGGGAGCTTATGTCGTACACGGCAAACAAGTACTTGGTCTTGACTTTGGATTCTCCAATGATGAAACTGCTGGTCTTTTGGTTAACTGTAAAGTAAACCCTGAAGGACGTAATCAACTCTTTGTTAAAGAGGTCTTGTATAAGAAAGAATTGCAGCCTGAGGATATGTATGCAGAGCTTAATCAGTACACAAACCTTGTATGGACTTGTGATTCAGCACGACCTGAACATATTGCCAAACTTAAAAGGCTTGGAGCAAATAAAACAAGAGGAGGAAAGAAGCCAAAGATTGTTGATTCGATTATGCTTGTAAAGGACTTTGATTTGATTATTGAAGGAGAGAACTTAAAATGGGAGCTTGAGAATTACTGTTGGAAAAACAAAGATATTGGCCTTGATGAGCCGATTGACCGTGCAAACCACCTTCTTGACAGCCTCAGATATGCCGTTAATTACTTATGGCAACGTAAAGGAGAGTATGCAGTTCACGCTTCAGATGATAAACTGGCTGATAAGTACGTAAGAACACTTACTGGAGATATTTGGGAAGGCTCAGGTTACGCACTCGGATAACCACCGTTAAACATATATTCCGCAATGGGTTGAGGTATATCTTTGCCCATTGTTTTGTATAAGTGAAAGAGTTGCTTATGGAGCTCGAATTCATTGAGTACTTTCTTATGTGCATCAAAGACCTTGTCCTGTAATAAATCCCATTCAAAGTTGGTGTAATGCTTCTTAATACTTCGTTCCTTTTGACCAAGTAAATTGAATCGTATTTGAATATCAATTCCAATCAGTACAGCATACGTATCGTACGTCTTACGAGCTGTCTTAAATGGCACTCCCAGAGAGCTTTTAATCTCCTTCTGAAGGGTTCTCGTTACCTCCACACCTGAAAGTGTCTTAAACACGCTTAAAACGACTCCTGAGAGGCCGTACATTACCATCCTTTCCCCCGTCTTATGTCTGAAGTGAGTAAACATACCTTTTTCTGGTTTCATTGAGGTAATATCTTGAGCATACATACCTCTCAACATAAACATCAATAAATACATAAGTAAAGCATTGAATTCACGCTCTGTTTTACAACTCATTACAGCCTTGAACATCTTATCCTTATCAATACTCTCCAATATGGTCGTTTGTACCTTCTGAGTGTACTTTTTATGTCTTACAAAGGGCTCTTTTGTGATACCCCTGTTGTATGCATCATTTTTAAGCGTTCCGAGTTGTTTAATGTATGAATTGATACTTGTTGCAGACGTTCCCTTGGCTTTCCAGTAAGCAATGGCCTTTGATATTGTTGTGTATGAGATGTCAGTCCAATCAGGCTCTTTACCAATGGCATTTTTAAATGTATTTACAACTGATAAGTAAGTTTTGTAAGTGTATGGTGTTTTCTCTGTCTCATAAAGCGAAATAAGCCCTTTTAAGCCACCTTCAGCCTTACTTCCTTCGATTCGTACCTTAAAGTCCTCAAAGCTGATGATACCAGCCTTTAAAGCGTCGTAAGAACTGAATACATTTTCTTTAATGTCAGCAAGTTTCTTATTGTACTGTTTCGCAAAGGGCTCAGTACTCTTAACTCTCACATTCCTTGAATCCCAATGCTCAGGTTGAAATTTAAACTCTGTTGAGTGACTCCAATCAACACCATTAAGACGCAAACGGACGTACAATTGCCTCCGTCCACGCTTATCTGTGTACTTCTGTAAGTAAAACCCAATGCTCACACCACAAAGTTATAAAATTAAAGTACATTTGTACTGTTAAGCATAATTAACGACAGCCTTAACGACGGATTAAATTAACATAAATACCTGTAAATGAAGCAATTGGATATATTTCATATGACTGGCAGTCAAGAGGCCGTGGGTTCGAATCCCATCTTCTCCACTGAAAAAGTGTACAATACTCACGTCATAATTAACGACAATGAGAACAGTGAACTGATAAGTAAGATTCTCGCGAATGAGCTGAGGAGGAACTCCCTCAGTATCGAACAGCAGAAGGTTGTTTGTAAGGTAATTAAAGACCTTGAAACGACTGGAATGATTGCAATATAAAAAAGGGGCGATTAAGCCCCTTCTTTGTTCACAATAAACACACAAATTAAGCTGTAATCAGCTCAAGTTTTGTCGCACCTGTGAGGTGGTTTGTCTGCATACTCTCAACTCTGTACATCTCATCTTGATACTTAAGTGAATCGTTCAAATTGAATTGCAAGTGAAACTTCTGTGGTAAGTAAGCCTTTAAGCTCAACTTACGTCTGCCTTCACTGAATCCATCAACAATAAGCGTCTCGTAATAATTGAAAAACAAGTCAGCTCCACTGCGTCCAATAACATCAGCCCAATCAAGGTCTGAAGGGTTAAAAGAGAGCATTACGTTCTCGTCTGAGTTGTATGGAGTGATAACGTTGTGATTTTGTACAACGCTCACTGTACTGAGACCTCCATTTGTTTGATTGTCTCTTGAAAGCGCAATGTCAGTTGTATCTTGTGAGCTCTTAAAGTAATGTAAGTAAGGAGCAACCTTTGTTTGCTTTAAATCCTTATCAACTGCGTGTATGTACGACACACTGTCAGATTGGTCATCAATATCAATTAAACGCTCACCAATTAAGCTCTCAAAAGGGAGTTGAACTTTCTTTGGTGTTTGTGCAAGCAATTCTCCATTGTCATCAGTTGGAATGTACTCAATCTGCCCATATTCACGCTCATTCATATCTTCATATGCTTTCCCGAGATTTGTATTTGCCTCCTTGAACTTCATATCAAGCAAAGAAAACTCTGCTGAAGGTCGCATCTTAATGTTTTGAATGTCAACATACTGAGATATATCCCCCCAGTAAGAGCCTTCACTTATGAAGTCCTCGTGGAATTTGGTAACGATATTCGTCCCTCCAGTTGAAAATACACCAGCCTCTTGACCAACATAAGCAACCATATTGAACATATTGAACAAACCTGAAAGGAAGTCAGTTATCTTGATGTCAGGCACGTTATCCTTAACATAAAAGCGTCCCGATGGAGTAAGTGTTGCAGAGACAGTTGTGAGCTCAGACACTTCATTGTCGATTGATGTCGACCCTCCTGTGTTGGTGAGTGGTATGTAAGTCGTATCGATTGTACCTGTTAATGTGTAAGTCGTTCCCGCCTTCCCCGTAATCTCAACTTGAGCATAACCGTCTGAAATTGAGTTAAGGAAGTCACGTGTACAGTTTACACTGACAGAGCCTGATGAGCTGTTCTGTACCCCGCAAGTCCACTCAACACCAAAACCGTCTTTGAGCTCGGCATTGAAATTTGAGCCGTCAGAGCTTGTGATTGTAAAGTCAGCAGTCCATTCAGCATCAGTTGCTCCAATCGGAAACTGAATAAAAAAGTTTGTTGTGTTAAACGTTACCCTGTCGGAATCTGTTGAAGCTGAAAAATTCATAAGCTCAGTTACAGAGTTGTTTTCTTCTGACTGTGTGTCTTTTCTGAAGCAGTAAACAAAAAGTTCGTTAATTACATCGCTCTTAAGTGCTCCAGAGAATGTTACTCCGTATTTACTCTCAATCGCAGATATTAAAGCCTTAACGCTTATTGAAGGTCTTACTGATGAAAAAGGTAACCCATACCCTTTTGACCATACTGAGCTCGAATACAAGGCATTAACGACAGGAGCGTCTTTTGTACTTATTCCTGATGTTTCAGCGTAATCTCCGTCAGTTGAGTGAGCAATAATTCTCTCATTCACAGAGTTAAGACCCGCCTTAAATAATGTCGATGTACTCGAAAGCAAGGTATTTATTGCGCTTATCCCATTGTCGAAGTCGTATTGTGACAGTTCAAGAGATGAAAGTTTGTCAGCCTTAAGTGACTTCTTAAGCAGTGTCAACTCTCCTGTGAATTGCACGTCATAAGAACTCAGTTCTCCGTCAGACATATTGATGCTGTCAACATTAACAAAGCCCTTAACATAAGACACGTCATTCAGCTTAATCTCAGCGTCGATGTACTTACGTATGTCAAGACCGTTAACCATATCCGTTCTTTGGATGTGTTTAAACAGCTTATTGTTGGTATTTGTTGCGGGGAGTTGTAAACCCTTTGAGAAGTCAGTAAAAAGCTTCCCAACGTCTTTCCCCGTCTTTAATTTGCGAGTTATTGAGACTGATTCGTCTTTGAACATATCAGCTCTCGTTCCCTCGATATATAATTGCAGTGTGTGTTTCATTGTGTGTTAATTATGAGCTCTTGTGATAAGCTCGTTAATTGTTGCTTCAGATACATCGTCTCCGAGTTCCTTCTTGATTAAGTTCCTCATTTTGTTAAGCGTATCTTTTGCCCTTTGTTCTTCTTTCTTTGCGTATTCAAGCTCTTTAAGTTGCTCAAGTTCAGTTAAGCGTTCCTCAACAGCGTCATATACTTCCGTAAAGTCATCAGAAGGAGCAGACACCTCCACAGTGTCAACCGCTCCCTCTTTAAACTTATTTATGTACTTAAATACATTCATTACTTCTGCGTAATTGTCGCCCTTACAACTCCGTTCTCTTTACGTACTGTAACGTCAGGAGTGTATGTACTTGATACGACTGTTTGACTTCCAACTGTTTCAGTTGTTTCCGTAAGAAGTTGCCCTCCTTCAGTGAACTCCATTGTTTGAACGTCTGAAGTTGTTAAGTCTCCGCCTTCTCTTGAGTTTGTTGTCGTGCGTGTTGCGCTTGTGTTAATTGTTGCCATTATGCGTTTATTTTAAAGTTAAATGTTCCTGTATTAATCCCGATACGATTTGCAAAGGCATTTTGTATTGCTCCTCTGTTTGGAATTAAGTCGATATTCTTATTAAGAAAGTCAACAATGTCAGAGATGCGTTGTACGTCTGCTCCTTCTGCATACTGTTCAAAGTCAACCTTCTTTGGTTTACTTGCGAACTTTGCGAGGTTTATGTACTTGTTTACAGCCATTGAAAGCGGTACAAGGTCAACATCCATAAGCTCAAGGAATTTAATCTTGTTTATTGATGCTGGAAGTGTGCTTCCTTCTGATAATTTGTCAAATAAAGCCTCAACAGTTGAGACATATATTTTGTCCTCTTTTACAAGGTTGTTATCAAGGCCAAGACCTTCAATAACATTTACCAATTCAACCTTTGCAACGTTGTACTCATTGTGAGCTTCTGTTGCTTTTTTGTAACCACGCTCGTTAAAGCCAATTTTGATTTTACTCATTTTAAATGATGCTCTTAACACCTTTTGTTGTGAGGTTTTACCCTCGTTTGTTTATGGGCTTCTTTACGGCTTACCCTTATTCCGTTTATTTGAGAGGAGGTATCAACCCCTTGAAGCTCCTCCTCTCCGTCCAGAGTGGCCTTATATTGAGGCCTTATCTTCTGTTTTTCTGTCAAGCTCTTGAGCTCCTGATACGTCTGAAGCGACGACATAAGCTTTAACTGTTTGACCTTTTGTGCCTTCAATTGCACTTGAAATTCTGTCTGCATTGTTATCAACTCCAACAACGTTAAACGAAGGTGCGCTTATGCTTGAAGCAGTAACGGCAGCAGCAGCTCCTCCAGTACTTCCGACTGCGCCCATACTTGGAGCTCCTCCACTCTTTTTACCTTTAAACATTGAGAGTGCGTTCTTTACAGCCATTAAGTGAGGCATTGCTGTTGCAGAGTGTGCGGCAATTAAAGGAACGTTGAACGGGAACGGAGCAGAGCTCGCAGCTTTACTTAATCCTGTTGAGAAGTCAGAAACTCCCTTAACGACATTGTTCTTAATCTCGTCCCAAGTAACTCCGTCATTGATTGCCTTGCTGATTTTTGCGTGATTCATCTTAAGGAATAAGGCAGCTTTTCCCGCTCTTGATTGTTCACCAAACATTCTTGCCATTGTGTCAAGGTTATCAGTAAGCTCCTTTTCACGTATTGCTTTCATTGCGTCTTTTGTTGCTTGTTCCTGTTGGATTTGCAGTTCGTCGTAATAAGCGTTTGTTGCAAGTATTGCTTCACGTTTGGCAACTTCGTCGTTTGTGATTTCTTCAATCTCAAGGAGTGCCTTCTCACGCTTAACTTCAATCTTTGCAGCCTCATCTTCAGCCATCAACTCATCTTGCTTCTCCTTAACTGCTTTTGTTATTGCATCAAGCTGTGTTCTTGCTTCCTCAGCAGTGGCATCAAAATCCTCTTGATTAAGTACAGCAATGGTCTTGAGAATCTCTCTCGGCTTACCTTCTTTATCCTCCTCTTTACTTGCAGCCTTACCAGCCTTGTTTTCTCCTTCAATCTGCATACCACGAGCAGCATCTGACGATATACGCTCTCTGTCTGCTTTACTCTCAGCTCTGCTCTCGTCAATCTTTGCTTGTGTCTTTTCAGCTTGGATTTCAAGGTTTCTCAACTGATTTCGACGACCTTCATTCATTGCTCTTCCTTCGTTTGTTTTCTTGAAGTCTGCAATCTTTTCCTCCTGTTTAAGGAGCTTCTCGTTAAGGTCTCTCTCCTCCTCCTTGCGTTCAAGTTCACGCTCAGTATATCCAGCCAACTCAGCTTGTATCATTGCCAACTCAAATTGCTTATCGATAAATTGCTGTACACTCTCTGTCGCTGGGTCAAATCCATTGTCTTTAAGTTTCTTGAGTGCACCTTCATAAGCTTCAGAGCCTTCAGCGTTATCCCTCATTACTTGAGCAGCAATCTCCATTTCAGAAATAAGACCACCTTTCTCTTTCATTGCTTTTGCGAAGTTCTTTGCAGCCTTTGAAGCAGAGCTCAGTTTGTTCTGAAACATCTGTACAGCAGCAAGTGCAATCTGAAATACAACGATAACACCCAAAGGCCCCTTCATCTGTGCAGCAAGAGCCTTAAAAGAGTTCTTTGCTCCGTCAGCCTGTGCGTAAAGTGCACCAAGTAATGTGGCCAACTGAGAGATGTTATTCGCAACACCTCTTAATCCGTATGGTAAATCTGAAGCAATTCGCCCCATCTCCATTACAGATACACCAGCAAGACCAGCAGCTCCAGCAACCTTACGTTGTTGCGCTTCCAAATCCTCAAGAGCGTTTTCTGCTGTTTTAACTGAGCCTGTTAATTTGTCAACTGATTTACTGACTCCAGCCATTGAGGCCGCTCCTTTTGTCTGTACATCAATTTCAATAATCTTTTTTGTCTTGCTTGCCATTATTTCTGTGCGTTAATTATGTTTACAGTTCTTATAAGCTTGTCCATATAAGGGTCATTCTTACCAACTCCCCATTTAACCATCCTTACGTAAAACTTGACTCTTATCCTCAGTCCGTTAATTGCTGCGATTGACTTAATAAAAGGCTTTATTACCCATAAGATTGATAACATAAGCAGTGCAGCGTATTTGTTTTTTCGTGGAGACCATTTCTTTGCCTTGGTAAACTCTCCTTTTTTATATACCAACTCCATTATATTGCGTATCTGTTTTGTGCAACCTTCTCACGAATCCAAGCTGATGCAGTCATTCCTTCAGCCTTTGCAAGTTGTTTAAGAACAGTAAGTTCGTCTGAACTCATTCTTATTTCCATTCTTGAGTCCCTGTCTCCAGCTCCTCGCATTCTCTTTTCGTATTCGTATCCGTTCATAACTTCTTCATTATTTAACATTCTTTTCACTCCTTCTTTTGATGTTGTGTAATTGTGGACCTGTTCGTAAAGTCCTCCTTCTGTATCGTACATTTTTAATATTATTTAAGTTGTTCCCTTTATTTAAAAACAAGCTTAACGTACGTACGTAACATATTATAAGCACTTTTATCATATTATCAGTAAATAAGTTATTCTTTTGCATTATCCATAAAAAAAGGGGCAATAAAGCCCCTGATTTCGTTAAATACATAATAAATATCTTACCCATTAAGAGCCTTAAAGGCCTTCTCTCCCGCTTCAGTCACCTTACAAACCTTCTCAATTGGTTTCGTGAAGTGATTTGGCTGTATTTGAGTACCTCTGTGGACACGCTTATCAATGGCCTTATAATCGTGAGCTGTCTCAGTCGGCTCTGTAAGCAGTGCCATACCCTTCAAGTGTGAATCAGTTGGTATGAAGCTTTCCCAACCATTTAAGCTCTTTACAGCGCATATATGAGTGAATTGACCCAATTCTCCGCCTCCCTTGGTTAAAAGTAAGCTCACAACCGTACTGCTCCAACTTTTATACTTGTTCATTACTGGATATTGATGAAAACAGAAACCAGCCTCCTGAAAGAATGGCAAATCCTGTACATTGTGCAGTTCAGCGTCCCATACTGATCGTGGTAACTCCTCAGCAGTGAGTTCAGCCTTTAATTCTGAGTTAAGTACCTCAACAAATGTGTGGTATTCAACAGCTCCTTTAAGTCCCTTGTAAGTTTCCTTATCAATGACCATATAAGACCATTGCATCTTATTAAGTTCCTTATCAGCGTCAGACTCTTGTCCCTTACGTGGATTAAGTGCCCATTTTTGATACTTTGGAATGATTAAGTAAGCCATTATTTTGACTTTGTCAGTTCCGTTGCTGAAGTTGAGCTCAACAGTGGTCTCAGAGCTTATTTTAAAGCCTTTTAAGCCACTTTCTCGTTTAAATGGTGTATCTGTATTGATTGAGTTTAATTGGCTCTCCAGCGTCGTTATTTCTTTGGTTAATTTACTTCTTAATATTGCTTTCATTGTGATGTCGAAACTCTGGGGGTTTCTTCATCGTGTCAGTCTCTTATTTGCGTCCGTAAATACGGTTGATGTGTGCGGTTAATATCTCTTTTGCTTTGGGGGATACCATTTGAGCTCTTAAGGCCTTGAGCTTCTGTACCTGTGTCATTTTATCCATAATTTTTGATTTTGTCGAGTGTCTCTTTTATACAGCTTCCCCAGTCCAATAAGTTTGGCTCTTTAATGGCCATTTTCTGATAATATCTCAGCTGTGATTTTAATTGATGTAAATTGTGTGTTTTCATTGTGTGTATTTATGTGTGTCCCTTTATTTAAAAACAGCAGAAATCAGGAGGTGCAACTTCTGCTGTTCATTTTTATGATATTCTCAGTGTTTTGATTTATTTGGTGAATAATTCGTTGAATACCTGAGTATATTCCTCAAAAGATATTGCCATTTGAGATGCTTCTGCGAAGTTATCTGCTGAACTTGGTATGATATTTTTCCACATTAAGTTCCATTGGCCAATATCGTGCATTGAATTGCCTGAATATATCTCTCCGAACTCCCATTTATAAGAGTCTCCATTGAGGTTAAAAGAGAATTGGTCAAATTGCCCGACTGTTGCTTGGTCATCATAATACTCAGCCTGTACATACTCAGCTTTTGCTTTAATTGCTGACATTGCCATCTCGATTGATGGATTACCCTCCTCGTATTGATTATGTATTGAGCCGTAAGAGCCGATATTAAGCTTTGAGTCATAATTGTCATTGAGCCAATAATATCCCTCGCTGAGGTTGCCCTGAGAGCTGAATTTAAAGTCAGGTGCTTCAATT
>Ga0187217_1001428_pt1 | contig 9955 bp, 5 predicted proteins | sample 15SPOviralmetaG_FD_130165 | JGI IMG/M metagenome (GOLD analysis project Ga0187217, IMG submission 130165) | Marine viral communities from the oligotrophic San Pedro Time Series (SPOT) site, San Pedro Channel, CA, USA - 15 SPOT_SRF_2010-09-15... | ecosystem: Environmental > Aquatic > Marine >... | reverse complement strand
GGATCAAAACTTGGATTAGGTGAGGTTACTGATCCTTGGCCTTTATAATCTATCTGTATCTTATCTTTTAAAGCGTTACCTATTGATTTACCAAATTCTATAGTTTGTGCTTCCATATTTGGATTAATTGATTTCCAACCACCAGTACCTTTTTTTCTTAAGTTTTCAGCGTAATCTCCAACAACTATCGTATGTTCATTTTGACCACCAGCACCTTTTCCTGTTATTTGATACTTGCCATCTTTATTTTTAGATAAAAGAACATCAGAATTACCACTTGTTATACCGTATTTAAATAAATCCTCATCATCATCATAAGTACCTATTAATCTATCTTCTTCTTTAGCTAAATCATAAGCTTCTAGATCAGCATCCATAGTACCTATAGCCATAGTTAAATCGTTTAATTGGCCTGTTAGGTCGTTATCTAAAGTTTGAAAATATATCATGTCTTCAGGAGTTCCATCTGGACTATAAGCCTTCATATAAGCATCACTAATTTGTCTAGCGTTGTTTTCTATTTCAGCTATTATCTGCTTATCTAAACTAGGATTTACTTTAGCTATATCTTTAGCTATATCTTTATATGCCTGTGACTCAGCTAAAGATTCTTTAGTTAGCATTTTCATACCCAGCTTTTTAGCTAGTGAAGCCTGCGTGGCTTTATCATACATTTTAGAAGCCTTATTCGATATAGAAGTAAGGTTTTTAGCAGCTTGCATGCCTCTGGAATCTCTAATTAATCTAGGTGTGTATCTTGATCTTCTTGTTGCCATATTTTATTTTTTAACCTCCAAATAAACCGGATATTTGACTCATTGCTTCTGGGTTAGACATAATACTTTGAGCCATTTGCATAGTTCCGCCAACTCCAGCTTGTTGTGAAGCTTGTCTAGCAGTTAATGCATCCATTTCTTGCTGCCTTAAATTATCAGACTGAGCTCTAGCAAAATCAATATCATCAATAGATCTTTGTTCTTGCATGTTTTGTCTAATTTGTTCTCCTTGAGCAAAGAATCTTTGATTAGTAGCTTCTTGTTTTTGTATGTCAGCTGAAATACCTTGTTTAGCTTTTGAAGCTTCCCTAGCTAATGCAGTAGCACCACCAGCGCCAAAGCCTCCAGCTTGCATAGCATCTAAAGTATTAGCAAGTGATTGATCAACTTGTTGAGCTTGGAACTCTGCCGCTTCTGTAGCTACAGCTAAGTTAGCATAAGGATTTCTTATTTCTTGTCTATTAGCTAATAGGCCAGCTACTTCTTCGTCCTTTGCTAATCTTTCTGTTTCTAACTTTTCAGCTAAATTTTTTTGTTGTCTAGCTTGTATAAAACCCATAACCATAGGCGTAGCAGCTGCAGCCATTTGCATGTAACCCATCATGTTTCCACCACCTCCGCCTCCACCAGAAACTAAACCTGTGTTAGCTCCGCTAGCGTTAGCTAATAAATTATTACTTTGAAGCGGTGTGTTTCCAGAACTCTGCATTACATAGTTTGGTTGATTTTGAGCAGATTGTAAAACTGAGTAAGTTTGACCTTGACCTTGAGCAAATGGATTTCCTATTTGCTTTCTTAAAGTATTTCTTTTATTACTTCTATGATTATTGTTGTTTAATAAACCCATATTTTAATTTTAATAAGATGACATAACATATTCAGATCCTACAGCAAATAACTCTTTTGTTCCGCCGAAGTCTGTAGTCTCGTCTGTTGTTAATTTTAATGTAGTAAAATATCCTTTTATGCCGCTAGCTTCAGGACCTATTATTATTTCACCTGGTTGAGCGGTAGTAGCATTTATAACGTTTGCTACATATCTATTTTCTTTTAGATCAAAACCTGCTCTTTGAGGTGATCCATCTTCTATGTAAAGACCTTCATCATAGCTTTTTATTACAGCTGTTTGATCTTCATAAGTATTGTAATTTAAGCCAGGAGCTTGTAGTGCTCCAGTTTGATCAGAGATCATGCTAGAAACCTCCCAACCGTTTGTGCCTTCATAGTTGACTGTTTTAAACGTTTTAACTATGTTAGGTTGCACATTAAAAACAAACTCAATAGAGGATTTTACAGGATCATTACCATAAAAACTATTTCTAAACACGTTGCTAGCGTTATGTAGCCATAGATTAGTTTGATTAGTAGTATAAAACCTATTAAATAAGCTTTTAGCATTATAAGGCTTGTAATCGTAAAAAGATACCCAACCTAAAACTTTTTCGTCAAAAGATAAAGTATTATATGTTCCTTCTCTCTTCTGTAGGCTTAATATGTATTTATCAGTATAAGTATCGTAAGCTCCTATAACTTGGTCTCTTTCATAATTAACAAAAGTTACTTTAGGGCTTGTTAAAGATGATATGTCAATAGGGCATAAATCTGTCAATTGAACATTACCTGTCGCTAAGTCTACGTTTCTAACGTAACACCCGGTGTCTATACCGTTTATAATAACTAAAGATCCTATAGGAATATCTGTAAAAACTGCGTCACCTGGTTGAGAAATTGATATATAAGGATCTCCAATTCCAATAGGCTGTATATCGCTATATGGCCAAGTTGGACTTTGAGTACCTGCTAAGTTTCTTGTTATGCTTTTAGTTTTAATGTTATCATCAATTTCAGCTAGTTTGTCTCTAAAAAAATCAGACATACCGTTTCCACTTATTTCAGTTAAACCATTGTCTGATAATCTTAAAACAACATTTCTATTTTTGTCTGTAAAATATTTTCTTCTTCCAAATTTAGCAAACGATCTAGGATTCCTACTAATACCATATTCACCTACAAATGGAATTATTTCCCCTAAAACCATGTTTTGTGTTCCAACATTTGCACTTCTTCCTTCTGCAGTATATATAACGTTTTTGTTAACCATCGCTCTACTAACTTTATTTTCTTGAAATATTAATAGTTTAGTATCTTCGCTATATAGCTTCTGTATAGATCCATATTGCTCAGGAGCTGCAAACGTTATACTTTGTGCTGAAGAAAAAACATTAGTCTCGTTTACATTTGTTTTTGAATTAAATAAACCAGAATATATAATATTATTTCTTCTAGTAACAGAAGTATATTCATCATCAAGCAAATAAGCTTTTACGCCATAATCTGTAGAATTACCGTTAAATGCGCCTTTTATTCTAGACTCTTCTATCATCCAGTTTAAGTCAACATAGTTAGCTGTTGGAGATAATTCAATATCAGGTCTTTGAGTTGGAATAGAAGACATGCTAGAAGTAGTGGCATAATTTAAATACCTAGTAGAGCTACTACTATTGTTATAATAGTGGTAAGGTATACCTGGCCAATTTGGTATTTTAGAAATACTACCATATCCAGAGGTAGGATACTGCGACTCAGTAAATTTATTATTTGTTTTTTTAACCCAAAAAGAGTTAAAATATGATATTTCTAAATTATATGCCATTATCTATATAGTTTTGTATAAACAACAAATTGACCTGCTTGAGAAATTAGTCCATTATCAAATGTTTCTTTAACACCTATGGTTATTTTATGAACGCTGTAATCGCCACCGTTTATAAATCCTTCAGCCCAAAATCTTCCATTATTTTTTTCTCTAGCAGCTCCGTGCCATTCAAACGGAGGGTATTGCTCATTGGCAAATAAATAATAACCAGAATTGAAATTTAAAGAAGATAATCCACTCCATTTAGGATCATTACTATCCACATACTCAACTTTCCAAGGATATTCTCTCCAAGTGTATCTTAGTCCTTGATTACCATACAAGCCGCCAAAATCAACTTTTAAAGGCATTTGAGCACCATCAGCAATTATCCATTCTAAAAAAGGATAAAGTTCGTTGTGGTTCTTATCATACACGGCACACTCTAACTTTTCTATGTATAATTCACAGCCTTCGTGAGCGCCAACATAACTACCATTATTCCAACCACTGCTGCCAGGATTAAACTTAGGATCTTCAGCCGTTGTAGCTCCAGGAACACTGTATTGAGTAAAAAATCTTTCATTTCTACTTCTAACATTACTTATAGAAGTTGATGTAACCTCATAATCTGTTGATATTCCAGACTTTTCAAACATAGGATATGTTTTAACATAGTCAACATTAGTTTGACCAGCGTCAGGCTCTTCGCCACCAATACTAAAAGCCCAACCATCACCGTTCCATCCAGCGGCGTAAGGTGCGTCGGCAGAAGGATTAGGCGTTGATCCCATAGTGGGAGCTTGATTACTAAAGAAATTATTTCTTTTAACAACTGTAGTTGGGAGCTCTTCAGGTGTTTCTAAATTAAATGTAAATTTTATCTCTTTATTACCCCAGTTACCAGGGTTATCAGAATTAAAATATAAAAAAGAATTAACACCTAAACTAGAACCTTGATCTATTTTTATGTTATAAGATCTAGGTGAACTAACAGCTTCGTAACATTCAAAATAACCTGTTACGTCTAATTCATTACCGCTAGAATCTATAGCAAAAGCTGAATTAAGTGTTATAGTACTATCTGGGTTGGTGTTTACACTACCAGAATTATTTACAATTCTTATGTTTTTATTTAACAAAGCATTGTTTATAGTAGTACCATTGTATAATACACTTTCATCTCCAGTAAATATAAAAGTAGTTAAATCTTTTGGTGCTGAACCGACTCCTTCGAGTGCTATTTTAGTATTTAATTCGCTTATTAAACCTGAAGTTGTGGTTTCCCAATATAATTCTAAATTAGAATTAACAGGTTTTGTTTCAGCAACTATTAAAGAGTTTGAGAAACTAGCAAGAGTTACAGTCCCACTTACATCTTTAGATTGTTGCGTAGTATTAAAAAAACCTACTCTGTCTTTATTTTCATTATTATCCACATTGGCAATAAATGGGTTGTTATCTGCTTTTACAAAAGGATTTATAGTTCCTGGAACTTTATTATTACTATTGTTTGTATAACCTCCTGGATATGATATAGAATCACTAACTCCTTTTTGAGTTACCCATTTACCCATGTCTAAAAAAGGCTGTATAGAAACAACAGTAGATTCTAAAACAGGTAGTTTAGATTGCCTAGAGTTCCATCTATTAACATCTACAGTTAAAGGTGGAGTAGCATTAAAAGAATAATTAGGTTGAACAACTCTAAAATATAAAGATTCTTTACTACCGTATATTCTATCCGTTGGACCAACATTTGTCATGTCTCTAGGTATTTTATTTATATTGTCGCCATATAATGACAAGTTTGATATATTCCAAGTATCGCTATAGTTTATTTTTGTTTCATTATCTGTATAGATTACATTTCCAGACATACTTCCTGGTAAATATACATTGTAATACTCTTGTTGTTGTTGTTTTACAACAATCTTATAGCTGTACCATCCTGTAGGTTGTAAATTAGCTTGATATAAGCCAGGATAATTTTTTACATTATAATCTTTTTTGTCAGGTATTGTTCTATAAAAGTCAATTTTTAACGAGTTTCCAAAAAAGTTTAAAACATCAGTTTCTCCAGAATTACTATAAGGAGAAGATATTGTAGATCTATCTTTATCGCCTGTTCCATAATCACTGCTTTCATCAGCTAGCATTACTGTTGATTGCCTACCGTATTTATCAGACAAAACAACTCCGATTTGATAATCTCTACCTTGCTTTAAAGTAGAGTTGTAATATTCTTTTATTTTATTGTTTATAGTAGACGCTATTGGGGGATTTGCCGATGTATTAAAATCTGGTGAAAAAGAACCTTTCTTAACGGATGAACTAGCTTCATACCATAATCCATTAGGTAATGCATGGTTGTCTACATAGTTACCATACATTATTCTATTACCTGAAGTTTCTTGAGCCTTAGATCTAACTGGAGTTATATCGTTTACTCTAGTAACATCTGACTCAGGTAAAACTTTATAAGGTTTTTTACCTTTATAAGTATATATAAATTGATTTCTAATATCTAATGAAGAGCTATTAGGCGATACTAAATACTCTAACGGACAACCTTCGCTAATGTCTATCGAGTCCATAACATAAATATTGTTGTCGTTAGATGATTTAAACAATATTTCAATTTCATTAACGTGTAATTCTCTTTGCAATTGCTCATCAAGAGTTGGAAAAGGATTTGAATTTGGTTCTGCTTGTTTAGCGCCTGGATAATAAGGTAAATTAATTATTAAACCTATTTCACTTGCTCTATTTTCCATAAAACCAAGCTCTGTAGTTCTTGTAGAGTTGTCTTCGTCGCCATAAGTAAAACTATTATACTGAGCAGGTATAAAAACAGGTTGAGTAAAAGGAGCCATTAATGAAAACTCGTTGTCAGTGTACCTAAATCTATAACTAAATCTAGGAAATTTATCTTTTAAAAACTCTCTATCGCCAGTAAAACTAGAATCATATTCAGGATTTTTTAATTGAAAAATAATAACATCTCCTGGATTTGCCCAGCCAGCAGGAACATCTACTATTGTATCTACAGAATTAGAACTAGCAGCAACATTTACTTCATTTCCTAGAGTTTTAGCTATAAACAAGTCAACAGCACCAGGCCTACTAGCATTTTTTATTCTAACAACAGGGCTAGTATCAACTTGGTTTTTACTAAAAAAATTAGCTATAGAACTATTTTGAGCACCTGTACCAGTCCAGTTCGGTTTACTAACAGGTGGAGCAGGTTGTGGTTGAGCAGTATCAAGAAAATTTAAAACCGTATTAGAACCAACTGTTTTTATAGAATCTAAAGGAGCTGACAATGATATTGGTAACCATTCTGTTGTCGTTGCTTTAACAGTAGAGCTATAATTAGCACCATCTCTTTTTAGTAAAGAAATAGAATTATATGGGTAATATTTAGCTACCGATATTTGATCTTCGTTATAATAAAATCTTTTAGAATTGTCATTAGGAGCTCTTTTAGAAGCTTTTTCAATATTTATTTTTCTAGGCTGGTTTCTATTATCAGTCCAAAACATTAAATCTTCTACTATATTAAAACCTAAAATAGGATGAGTTTTTGAAAAGTTTAAAAAACTACCCTCTACAAGTATAGAAGATTCATACCTGTTTTCTTCAGGAATTTCTAAATTACCATTGTATTTTATTCTAGTTATATAACAATGAGACTGAAAAAGAAAAGCTCTGTTGCTCAGTTGGTCTTTTGATGAATCTGAAAAAGTTGTTAAAAACAAGTATATAGAACTAGAGTCTTCGTGAGTAAACATACCTATTATTTCTAATGGTTTCTCGTTCTCTGTTATGCCTTGATTTAGTTGATTTATAAAATCAGGAAGAACACTGGCGTTGCCTTTTATATTTTCTAAAGCCCCAACATCTGCGCCTTCTGATTTACTAACACCAATATTTCTACCCTCTCTATACTCTCCATTAGGTATTAATCTAGAATCTAAGTCTCTATTCATTTTAGACTTGACAAAAGTATTTTTTATTTGAGCCATATTAATGTTTAATCTGTTTAGATTTATTTCTCATTATTCTAACTATTTGATCTAGCTTAATATCTGATAATCTTATTTTAGCATTTCTTAGTTGAGCTCTTCTATCTTTTTTAAATCTTTGAACAATGTATTCTTGCACTCCAGATCTTCCAGCTAATATAGAATAAGCTATATGCATATACATCGCTTCCTCGGCCATCTTAGGCACCTTAGAATCAGTATCATAAGCTAAACCATCTGATATATATTCTAAAACAACTGTTCTACCATTCATATCACTAGAAAAAGATATAGTACCTCTAGCTGGATTCATTGTAAAATAACCATTTACTTGAGTTGTTTCAGGTAAAGCTCCATATCTCATGCCTAGTTGCTGATGTCCAAACATGTAACCATCACCGTAGTAGTTTTCAACTCCATTTTGATAAGCGTCAAAACCACCACTTAATCTTCTTTGGTTTAGGTTATCCCAGTTTCTAGAAGTGTCAGAAGTTCCTTGAGTATTAGAACCATATTGGTCTTGTATAAAATCTCCATTAACATTTTGTAATGGTACATCTGTAGGTTTTATAGTTAAATTGTCAGATGGATAAATAATATGTTTAATACCATAAGCATCGGTCCAAGATAATCTAACATAATTAACATAGTCTTGTGGTATTATCATCGATAAACTTGGTGTAATTGTAACTTCTTGAGATTTAATACTTTTTAAAGTATCATAACTAAATTCTTGTAAACCTCTTTTAGCGTGGAATATGACGTCAGTTCTTTTAACACTTGGTATTAGCTTACCTGTGCCAACATATGTGGCTATAAAAGTGTTTATAATATCATTAAGCTTCACATAAGAATAGCCTCCATAATTGTTTTGTACAGCAGCTATTTTCAAAATTATTCTAGCTATAGCTGGTCCAGCAACAGCAACACTTACATCTAATGTTTTATTATTGTTGCTTAGTGATATAACACCTGCGGAATACGGATTATAAGTAGCTCCACCATCTAAGCTTATTTCAAATATAAAATTAGCATCAGCAGAAGAAGAATTTAAAACCAGCTCGGTGTTAAAAGTTGTTTCAAATGAGCTTTGAGTTGTGCTTGCTGCTATTAAAAATACTTTTTCGCCAGCGTAATATTCTTCGTTAGTTTCTGTAATTAGTCCCATTTATTAACTTTTTTCGTTTTGATCTTCTGCCATAGCCATTTGCTGTGCTGACTGTATTATTTGTGGATCTCTTATTACTATACCTGAGTATTTAAGTATGTTTAGTATAACTTCTGTTTGGTCAGTATTGTCTATTTCAAATTGAGTTGATCCATACGTAGTTCCGCTATATATGCTATTAGAAGCAAGCGTAACAACAGCATTAGTGCCACCACCACCACCACCACCTGCTTGAAATACTGTTGAATCAAACGTTAAGGTATCACCTGCTGCAAAACCAGTTCCAGGTTTGTCCACGTTTAATCCTGTTATAATGCCAGTATTACTCATGGTCAATGTAAACTCTAAACCGCTGCCGTTACCTACATAAGTAATACCATTTGAAGATGTAGTTAATCCAGGCCAAGATATACTAGTTGGCTGGCTAGACGTTGCAACAAAATTAGTAGTTAAAAAATTAAACAAGTTGTTATTTGCCAATAAAAGCCCTGTTGGAATATATGCATTGCTGTCGTATATGTATTGACCTAAAGAGCCTACTGAATAACCAAATCTTACATTGCTAGGTTTTCTTATGTATGTTACTGAAATATCTGATTGTATAGAACTAGGTTCTACATAAAGCTTTGGAGATGGAGTTGTAGTTAATTTGTCCTCGTATGAGTATACAGGAAAGGAAGCAGAAGGTTTTGTTAAAGGTGAAAGTTTTAAATACAATAAATCATTTCTTTGCACTCTTTCAACTTCTGTTGAGTCTTTATATATAACAGTACCTATTCTGTGTAAGCCTGTAGGAGTAGTAAAAAGTTTGTTAGCACCGTCCCAAGTGCAATTGCCTTGAGTTTTAAATATAGATATTTTATCATCTACGTTTTTAACTCTATCGGCATATTCTGTTTCATCTTGACGTATACGTAAGTTCTGGTTCAAGTCTTCAAAATACTTTTCAAATATTTCTAACTGAACTTGTGTGCCTGTTTTATTAAATTCATCAGGAGTTATATAACCTCTCTGTTCTTTGTTTAATATTAATAAAACCGTTTTATAAACTTCATTTACGTTTATTGCCATTTTAATATTTTTAAAAAAAAAGGGTGGCGATAAAACCACCCTTATTTATAATCACTTGTTATTTAAGTTTTTTATCGATAGATTTGTAAACTTCAAGTCCTTCATCTGTTTGGAACCAAGCAGCCATTGCTGAATATGGGTTCTCATCAAAAGGAACTGTCATTAATTTTCTACCGTTAGTACCCCAAGTAAACGTTCTTTGATCTTGAGACAACTTAATAATACCTGACTCAGTTGCGTTAATAGCAAAGTTTCTAAGTACTACGTTTTCGTCTTC
>Ga0187217_1001424_pt1 | contig 9974 bp, 15 predicted proteins | sample 15SPOviralmetaG_FD_130165 | JGI IMG/M metagenome (GOLD analysis project Ga0187217, IMG submission 130165) | Marine viral communities from the oligotrophic San Pedro Time Series (SPOT) site, San Pedro Channel, CA, USA - 15 SPOT_SRF_2010-09-15... | ecosystem: Environmental > Aquatic > Marine >... | reverse complement strand
TATTCAGAAATGGAACAGTTAATAAGATTGTCAAACCACCCAAGTTTAGTTAAGACACCAAATGTTGAAGCTAGTGCAGGAGCAGGAAGTATTATTGAAATGCCAGAAGATTTAGATGCAAGTTTAAAACCTTACATAATACAACCAAGTTCACAATCTCTTGATAGTATCATGAACAATATTAACATGAAAGTAGAAGCTATTAACAGAATTACCCACATGGGAGCAGTAAGAGCCACTCAAGATAGAGTTCAATCTGGCATAGCTTTACAAACAGAGTTCCAACTTTTGAATGCGAGATTAAGTGAGAAAGCTGATTACTTACAAAATGCTGAGGAACATATATGGAGATTTTTTGCCAAATGGCAAAATAAAGTTTTTGATGGAGAAGTAATATATCCTGATTCTTTTAATCTAAAAGATTATGCTAGTGATCTTGAATTTTTACAAAAAGCAAAAGCAAGTGGTGTTGAGTCTGCCACATTCAAAAAAGAGATTGATAAACAAATTGCAAGAGCAGTCGTTGATGATGATGAAAAAATTAGCATGATAGATAGTGAAATTGATTCTAAGTCAGAAGGTATTGGTCAATTCACTACACAAGAAATTGCAGGTGAAGAAATTGCCGAAGCGTAGAAAAGTTCCAAAAGATAAAAAAACCAAAGTACCAAAAAAATATTTATCTGGTTTAAAAGGCGCAAAGAGATCAAGACGTGCAAGTTTAATCAAAAGGGTAGCAAAATTATATAAAGCAGGTAAAAGAATACCTATGGCGTTATTGAAAGCGAGAACTAGAGCATAATGGCAATATCAGCAACAGTACAAAAAACTTTAAGAGAAAAAGCAAAGAGATCAAAGAAATATACATATTCAACTTTGGCAAAAGTTTATCGACGAGGACAAGGAGCATTTTTATCAAGTGGTAGCCGTAGAGTGCCAATGGCCGCTTGGTCAATGGGTAGGGTTAATTCATTTTTAAGGGGTAGTCGTAAACACGATTTAGACCTAAAGAAAAAACGCAGAAAAAAATAGAAAGGAATAATTATGCCATACGGAAAAGGAACATACGGAACAAAAGTAGGTAGACCTCCTAAAAAGATGAAAAAGAAAAAAAAGAAAAAGAAATAATGTCATTTACAACATCTTCAACATTAAGAGTTTTAACAAAAGGTTATCTTAATAGAAAACCATTGAAAGCTAAGAAAAGAAAGAAAGTCAAAAAGAAAAAAAGATAATGGCTAAATATAAAGGCAGAACTGTAAAACTCAATAAACCAATGCGTGGAGATGTTGGCAAGTTCAAAGTATTTGTAAAAGATAAATCAACAGGAAATATCAAGAAAATCAACTTTGGGTCAAAAACCATGAGTATAAAAAAAAGTATACCTGCGAGAAAAAGATCATTTGATGCTAGAATGGGTGGTGTTTTGAAAAGGGTAAGAGGTCAAAAGAATTTATCAGCGGCATATTGGAGTTTAAGAGCATGGAAAAAAGGTTTTAAAGTTTGATGTATGGCAAAAGTAGATACATTAAACAAACTCATTGATACACATGAGGAAAGAATACTTGGTGTACTCAAAAAATTAGAAGATGACATTGTTGCAGAATTGCAACAGTTAGCAGGTGGTGAACTCAAACTATCTACACAATTAGCTATACAATTTAGACCAAGTCTCAAAAAACTAATAGAAGATAATTACCTTAAAGAAGCAGATATTTTAGTGCGTGAGTATGATGAAATTATCAAAGAGTACCAAGCATTCATAAAGCCATTACCTATACCAGAGCGCTTCAAAAAGCTAACACAAGCAGATTTATTAGTGATTAACCAATTAAAGTTTTTATCATTTAGTGGCTTTGAAGAAGTTGGAAATAGATTTTTAAATGTCATAGCAGATAATATTTATCAATCAGCAATCACAGGTAAGCCATTTAGGAAAATGGTAACAGATATTCGTGGTTCAATTAATGGCGTTTATCAAAGAAGCAATGAAAGCGCAATCAATAGACTTACTGATTATGTTGCAAAAAATAGATATTCAAGTGATAAAGCAGTTCTTGAAAGAGTAAGAATTGCTAGAAATCAACTAAATAGCAAATATGCAAGTGATATTCTTGGAAATAATATGCGAAGATATGCAAGTCAAATAGCACATGACAGTATTATGCAGTTTGATGGTCAATTTACTATGCACAAAGCCAATGAAGCAGGTATTACTCAATTTAAATATACAGGTACAAATATAACAACAACACGAGATTTCTGTAGAAGCAACTTAAATCGTGTCTTTACAGAGCAAGAAGCTAGAGATAAATGGGCAACAGGTTGGAAAGGTAAATCTGGTAGTGACCCTTTTATAAATCGTGGTGGCTATCGTTGTAGACATAGCTTTATTCCCTATGATTCAGCTTGGGATAATTTACTTGAAGAATAACCTAAATAAGACTAAATCTTGATAATATATATATATTGACACAAAGGAGTGTATTATGGCTGACGAGCAAGTAACGGAAACACCAAAAGTAGAAGAAACAAAACAAGAAGAAGTAGTTCAAGAAACAAAAGAACAATCAACAAACAAACAACCAGACATTGATAAAATAGTTCAGGAAAGATTAGCAAGACAAAAACTTTCTATCATGAAAGATTTAGGTATTGAAAATTTAGAAGACGCAAAATCTGCTCTTGAAGAAAAAAAGAAAAAAGAAGAAGAACTTGCTCTTGAACGAGGTAAGTTTGATGAAGTCATCAAAAAGAAATCCCAAGAGTATAGTGAGAAGTTAAGTAAATTAGAAAGTGAACTCAAAAACGAAAGAATTGACAAACAATTAATTAACTCTGCTTCAAAAAATGGTGCAATTAATCCAGAACAAATCAAAGAACTTTTAAAAAACAATGTTCAACTTAATGCAGAGGGTAGAGTAGAAATACTTGATAAAGATAAAACACCAAGATATAACTCCAATGGTGAACTTCTTTCTGTTGATGAAGCAGTGCAAGAGTTTTTAACACAGAACGCACACTTTCAAAGCGCAACTCCCTCTGGGAGCGGAAGTGTAAGTAATGTGGGTAAGTCAGACACGAATAAGACTATAAACATTTCGGAACTAGACATGAATAATCCTGCTGACAGGAAACTCTATGCTGAACATAGAAAGCAAAGAGATAGTGTAAGCACGATTATCAATTTAAATAAATAATATCTATGAAAGGATATAACTATGGCTAATGAAACAACCTCGAGTACAGTTAGTGAACTGTATACCGAAATAGTAGCTGAAGCACAATTCGTCATTCAAGAGAAATCTATAATGAAGAATCTTGTGAAGAACTACGCAATCGCAGGTGGTGGTAAGTCAGTTGAAGTTCCTATTTATTCTGCGGTAAGTGCCGCGGCAGTAGCGGAAGCAACAGATTTATCTAACACTGCAATCAATCCAAGTTCTGTAACTATTACAGCTTCAGAAGTTGGTGTAATGACAACATTAACAGACCTAGCAAGAAACTCTGCGCCAAGAAATGTAGCCGCAGATATTGGTAGACTCTTTGGTGAAGCAATCGCAAAGAAAATGGATCAAGACTTAATTGCTCTTTTTGATGGATTTTCTACTGCCGCAGGTACAGACAGTGCAGTATTATCACCTGCCACTGTATTTAATGCCGCTTCAACATTGAGAGCCGCAGGTTTACCTGTTAATGAAACATATCTTGTAGTACACCCAAAGATCGCATATGACCTCAAATCTGGTCTTACAAATACTTTCGCAGGTTTAGATACAGAATTGTCAAATGAAGCATTAAGAAATGGCTTTATTGGTCAAATCGCAGGTATCAAAATCTTTGAAACAGGCAACATGGCAAACACAGGTACTGCAGGTGACTATAAAGGTGGAATGTTCCACAAAGATGCACTTGCTCTCGCTATGATGCAAGACATTAAGATTGAAACACAAAGAGACGCTTCTCTTCGTGCTGATGAAATCGTAGCAACAGCAGTCTATGGTGTTGGCGAATTACACGATTCATATGGTATTGAAGTAATTGCAGACTCATCAATCCAATAATAATACTTTTATGGGTGGGGTTAATCCCCCACCTGTTTAGAAAGGAATATTATGAAACTAACTAATGGAAAAAAGATTATTGAAAGACCACAAGCTGATTATGAAAGAAATAAAACTACATGGGCATTAAGAGGTTTTACACCTGTTGAAGATAAGCCTAAAGTTGATAAGGTAGACAAACCAAAGAAAAAGAAAGATAAATAATGGCAACCACAGAATTTTCAGTAGCATTATCTCATGTTCAAGAGTATCAACCAGATATTGCCACATATGGTGATGATGATTTTGACACTCAATTACAACACGCAGAGAATGATGTCATTAGACAAATTCGTGAGGAATGGTGGGAAAGATATAGACACACAGTAAGATATAAAGATATTACAAAAGTTACTTCTATTGAATTAGACAGTTCAAAATTAACAAATGCACAATGGGTTAGATGTGTAGTCTACAAAGCACTAGCAGAATATATAATGCCACAACTTACTAAATGGCGAACACCAGATGGTGAAGCAGACGCTTTCCAAGTGCAAATAGAATTTTACAGAGCCAAATACGCAGAAGAATTTAACGCAGTATTGAGAGATGGAGTAGAATATGATGAAGACTCTGATGGCTCAATATCAACAAGTGAAAAAGAGCCAATACACCATTTAAGATTAGTTAGATAATGGTAGCAAAAATTACCTTTACTGATAACAGTGCTGAGATAGCCAACGATTTTAGTATTTTAGTTAAAAAAATGCCACAACTTGTTCAAAGATCATTGGCTAAAGTCTCTGCGTTTGAAGTTGCTTCAATAAAAAATAGAACACAAAATAAAGGCATAGATGCATTTGGTAAAAAGTTTGCTCCTTATTCTAAAAAGAATAAAAGAGCAAGAAGAAAACAATCTGGTGTTGTTGATCTTACTGATACAGGGCAAATGTTTAGTGCTTTGACATTTAAATCATCAAGAAGTAAAGGAGAATTATTTTTTAGATCAAAGGACGCAACTGACAAAGCTTCATATCATGATTTATTTGGAGCAGGTAAAAACAAAGTTAAAAGACAATTCTTTAGAATAAGTAAAAAAGAACAATCACAAATACAAAAACAATTTAATGAATTAATACTAAAAGGATTAGGACTATGAGTGAAAGAGAAGATATAGCAAGTGATATCATAACAAAATTGACTGCAGTTAGTTCACCGATCACATTCAAAAAAATAACAAGAGAGCCATTTTTGGTTGAAGATTTATCAAATGCACAATTTCCTGCGATTTTTATTTCAACAAGTGATGAAACAAGAGAAGATTTTAGTATGGGTAGCAATAGTACAGGCAAAAGATCTGGTACTATTGATTTTGTATTAATTGGTTATGTAAAAGGAACTACATCAAATATTGATACTGCTAGAAATCAATTAGTAGAAGTTGTTGAAGAAACACTTGATAACGATATTACGAGAAATGGTAACGCTATAGATACACAAATAGTTGATGTTTCAGCTGATGAAGGTGTACTTTTTCCTATTGGAGCAGTAAGAATTGTGGTAAGAGTTTTATATGAATTTACAAGAGGTACTGCATAATGGCTAAAGATATAATAATGACAAAAGGAAATGATATTGTTTGTATCAATCCCAATAGCCTTGATAAGTTTTTGAAACTAGGCTATGTTCAAGAATCTTCTGAGGTTGAGAAAAAAAAAGTTGAAATGAAACCAAAAGAAGTTAAAAAAGAAGAATATAAACCTATTACAAAGGAGTAATATAAATGGCACATCATGGAAAAGAAGGTGTTGTAAAAGCAGGTAGTGATGTAATTGGATCAGTCACAGGTTTTTCAATCGACACCACAGCAGACGTTGTTGAAGATACAAGTCTTGGCAATTCTGCAAAAACATACCTAGCAGGTAGAACTGCATACAGTGGTTCAATAGACATGCACTATGACGAAACTGATACTGCACAAGAAACTTTAGACGCAGGAGCATCAATTAGTTTTACATTATTACCAGAAGGAAATACATCTGGTGACCAATCATTCGCAGGTTCAGGTATTATAACCTCAATGTCAGTTGGTGTATCACTTGATGGAGTAACTACAAGAACTGTTGCTTTTCAAGGCACAGGCGCATTAACAATAGGTACTGTTTAACAATAATTAATGACATCTGAAAAAATAGACTTCTTTGAAGGAGTCAAAGGGCATTTTGAATCTCTTGAAACAAGAATTATTGAAGTGCCAGAGTGGGGATTAGTAGGCGATAAAGCTATTTATTCTAAACCTTTTAATATGCTAGAAAAATCTAAAATATTTAAAGGTAGTGAAGGTGGTGATCTCAATGTCCTTATTGATGTTATTATAGAAAAATCACTTACTAAAGATGGTGATAAAATGTTCACTATGGAACATAAATTACCTTTTAAAGTTAAAGCAGACACAGATGTGATTGCAAAGGTATCTTCGCAAATTATGGCAACTGAAGAACCCAACGCTTTAAAAAAAAAATAAAAGAAACACCAGAAATCTATAATGTTCTTTCACTAGCTGAAAGACTACATATGACTGTATCACAAGTATTGCAAATGCCTGTTAATGAGTTTATGTTGTGGCTATCGTACTTTGAAATCAAATTAGAAGAAAGCGAAAGACAACAACGAATAATGAAGATGAAACATGGCAGATAAAAATCTTAATATTAATATTCTTGCTAAAGATAAGAGCAAACAAGCCCTTAATTCTGTTCAAGGTAATCTCAATAAAACAAAATCATCTGTACTAAATCTTAAAAATGCTCTTATTGGTTTAGGAGCAGGATTAGCAATAAAGTCAATAGTAAATGTAGGTAAGGAAGTAGAAAGTCTTGGAGTACGTTTCAAATTCTTATTTGGAAGTGTTGAGCAAGGTGCAGTTGCCTTTAACAATTTAACCAAATTTGCAGGTAAAGTTCCGTTTTCATTAGAAGCAATAACTAGAGCATCAGGCTCATTAGCAGTTGTAGCTAAAGACGCACAAGATTTAAATAGAGTTTTAGAAATAACAGGTAATGTTGCGGCAATATCTGGTTTAGATTTTGAAACTACTGCTATGCAAATTCAAAGAGCATTTAGTGGTGGCGCTAGTGCCGCTGATCTTTTTAGAGAAAGAGGTGTACTTGCAATGCTTGGTTTTGAAGCAGGAGCAAGAGTATCTGTTGAACAAACTATAGCCAAATTTGAAGAAGTTTTCTCTGGTGATGGAAGGTTTGCAGGAGCAACCAATGACTTAGCAGAAACATTTGAAGGTACTTTATCAATGTTGGGTGATAAAGTTTTTAACTTTCAAAAAACAATCGCAGAAGCAGGTTTTTTTCCTGAGTTAAAAAGACAATTTGGTAATTTAAATGAAACCTTAGAAGAAAATTCCGTAGCCATAGATCAATTTGCAACAAAAATTGGAATAGGATTAGCAAAGGCATTAGTAGCAGTAGTTAATGGTATGAAAGCACTCAAAGATAATGCTGATTTAGTGTTTGGTGTTCTTGGAGGTATCATAGCTTTAAAATTTGCAGGAATTATATATGGAATGACCACTGCATTGTTAGGATTAACTGCACAAATGAAAGCATTTAATGTAGCAACAAGAGCCAATATTATTTTTGGTGGTATTGCAGTTTTTATTGGAGCAATGACTCTTTTAATAAATAAATTTAGAGAATTTAAAATGGAACTTGTGGGTGCAGATGTTTTGGATTTAGTAACTGATTTAGAAAGTGCCACGTTAGCTTCAGAACAATTAGCGCTTAAACTTGAAAATTTACAGAGTAGACAAGGTAAAGGAAAGTCATTTAATCCAAATATTGAAAAAGAGATCAATAAAACAAAAGAACAAATAAAAGAATTAGATCAAATGATCTTAGCCTTCCAACAATCACTTCAATTTGCTGATTTAAGAAAACTACAAAATATACCTTTAGTCGTGAAAGATCAAACAAAAGCAATAAAAACAGAATATTCAAAACAAATTGAAGCAATGCAAGAATCATTTTTAACAGAAATTCAATTAATGAAAAAGAAATCAGATGATCAATTACAAGTTATAAATGACTTCTTAGAAAAAGAAAAAGATTTAACGGTTAAACAAAAAGAAGAATTAGAATCTTTGAAAGTGAAAATTACTGCAAAATTTCTCAGTGATGTAAATGCCTTGAAAGACAAAGAAAGAGAAGATGAAAGAAAACATCAAGAAGAATTATTAAAAATTCATAAAGAATACATTAAGAAAAATATGGACTTAGCTAGAACAGGTCAAATTAAAGATGTTGATTTATCTAAAATGTCTCAAGAAGAAAAAAATAAAATAGCAAAAGCAGGAATGAGAAGTGCGTTAGATGATTTATCTAGTCATAACAAAGAGTTATTCCAAATAAATAAGGCATTTAAAATTGTAGATGCAATAGTAGATGGGGTTGCAGGTGTTCAAAAAGCATTGGCTCTTGGACCATTTGGTATTCCATTAGCAGTAATGATTGGAGCTCTTACTGCCGCGAATGTTTCTAAAATTGCGAGTCAACAATATTCAGGCAGAAGAACAGGTGGTCAAGTAACAGGTGGTACACCATATATGGTAGGTGAACAAGGACCTGAATTATTCGTTCCTCAACAATCAGGTGATATAAAGCCAAACAGTTCATTGGGTGGAACAACAGTCAATGTAACTATAATGGCAAATGATACAGAAGGTTTTGATAATTTATTAGTTAAACGTAGAAGTACGATTGTTAATGTGATAAATGATGCACTTAATTCACAAGGTAAAGAGGCTTTAGTATAATGAGTGGTACTTATCCAACATCACCAACATTTAGAACATTAGGATTTAGTTCTGAACAAAACACAATTACATCAACAACTGATAGTGGGAAAATGTTTAGTGTTCAAGTAGATGGTCAAAGATGGAAATTTTCAGCTTCATACGCCCCTATGAGTAGAAACAACTTTGCACCAATTTACGCATTCATAATTAAACAAAGAGGTCAAAAAGAAACATTCCAAATAGTTCCACCTGTTATTTCAAAAGCAAGAGGAAATGAAGTAAATAATGTTGCTGTTAATGGTGCTCATACCGCAGGTGACACAACTATTACTATAGACGGACATCATAATAATTCTAATGGTGCATTTTTATCAGGCGATCTAATTAAGTTTGGTAGTCATAGCAAAGTATATATGATTGTTGAAGATGTTAATCCATCAGGGAATGCATCTACAATAACTATAGAGCCACCACTAAGAGAAAATTTAGCTGATGATGCCACAATAACTTATGATGATGTTCCTTTTACTGTAAGACTGACAAACGACATTCAACAATTTAATACTGACGATATTGATAAATATAAATTTGAAGTTGATTTCATAGAGGCATTGTAATGGCTAGAGGATTATCTAGCGACCTCCTAACAGAAATAAATTCTGGTAGTATTAAACCTGTTGCTTTAGTAGAGATAGGTTTCCCCACAGTTCAAAGACTTACCAATCATTACAAAGATTTAGTTCATGATTCTAATACCTATTCAGCAGGTGGGCATCTATTAAAGATTTCAGCAAAGGCAGAAAATTCACAAATCAATGTTGCTAATTTTAGTATTCAATTATCTGCAGTAGATAGTGCGTTTGTTTCTATTGTTTTGGGTAATGTTGTATCAAATGATGAAGTGACTATTGATATTGGTTTTATAAATAGTTCTGAAGCGTTAATAGATACATTCAATTATGATAAAGGATATATCAATAATTATTCTATAGACACTAAACAAGGAGTATTAACTTTGAATTGTACTTCTCACTTTGGTGACTTTAGTAGAACGGCAGGAAGAAAGACAAACGAAGGTAGCCAACAAAGATTTTATTCTACTGATAAAGGTTTTGAATTTAGTG
>Ga0187217_1001423_pt1 | contig 9982 bp, 15 predicted proteins | sample 15SPOviralmetaG_FD_130165 | JGI IMG/M metagenome (GOLD analysis project Ga0187217, IMG submission 130165) | Marine viral communities from the oligotrophic San Pedro Time Series (SPOT) site, San Pedro Channel, CA, USA - 15 SPOT_SRF_2010-09-15... | ecosystem: Environmental > Aquatic > Marine >... | reverse complement strand
GAGGTCCCCTTCATTGTTTTTATCCGTCACAGGCAATACAATCTTCACTCATAGCTTGTTGTGCTATATCACCTCTAAGCACTGATTCAGTTCTAGTATAATATAAAGTTTTAATACCTTTTTTCCATGCTTCAAAATGTACTTTGTTAATCCACTTTGGTGTTGCTATACTAGGAAAAGCCAGGTTCAAGCTAACAGACTGATCTACATATTGCTGTCTCAGTCCAGCTTGATTAACTAATTCTAGTTGATTAATCTCCTTAAAAGTTTTAAATACCTCCTTTGCGGGTGTTTCGTGCGCCAACACAACATCATCAAGCTCAGCAATATTTTGCACACTACCACCATCAGCCATGATCTTATCCCACGTTTCATTGTTATTTATTTTAAGTTTTCTAAGTAGTTTTACTAGCGTCGGGTTTTTCCTAATGAAAGTCCCTTTTGCACTTTGCTCTGTAAAAACATTTGCAGCCCACGGCTCAATACCAGGCGAAACATTTCCACTAAGCTTACTATTGCTAACAGTAGGAGCAACAGCACGTAAATGAGTATTACGTAGACCAGTTCCAGAACACCACAAAGGTTCTCCGTAAGTTTCTGCAAGTGCCATACTAGCCCTTTCGCTTTCAATTTTAATCTGACTAAAGATTTTCCTAGTTTCAAACTGAGCAAGTAAACCTTCGAACGATATACCTTTTTCTTGTAGGTATGTGTGCCAGCCCAAAATTCCCAAGCCAAGCGCTCTTCCTTTCGTAGCTGACCTAACCGCGTTTTCAAAGCCTCGTAAGCCTTTAGCTCTTTGTATAAATTCTTCCATGACCCCGTCAAGAAACCATATACTGTCGTAAATAAGGTTTGTGCCTTTCCACTCTTCATATTTTGCTAAATTTAATGATGATAAACAACACACAAAACTATGATTCTCATCTGTATGTAGTGTTATTTCTGAACATATATTAGTCATATGTACTTTTAATCCATTTTCTTTATAAGCTTTAGGATTCTTTTTGTTAACATTCCCTTTAAACATAATATACGGCTCGCCAGTTGATTTTCGCTTTCTAAGTAATTTACTCCATCTATTTCTAGCTGCAGCATCTCCTTGTTCAAGCTTACGCATAAACTTGTCACCAACAATTGCGCATTGATGTAAGTTAAGCGATTGTCTGTTAACATCTCCTTTAGGTTCTCTGATTTCAAGCCACTCTTCGAAATCGTCGTGTTCAATGTTAATATTAACTGATGCAGCTCCTCGTCTAACTGATCCTTGATTAGTTGCAAGGATTGTTGAGTCGTATATTTTGCAGAAAGGTACAACTCCGTCTGATGTTCCATTTCCTGTTATTCTAGCGCCGGCGGGTCTTATTTGATTTATACCGATACCAACTCCACCGCCGTGCTTAGCGAGTAGCATCATCTCTAAGTTTTTTTGTCCAATATCTTGTATAGAATCAGCCACATCGATACCAAAACAGCTAATAGGTAAGCCACGATCAGTACCTGTATTGGACAACACAGGACTAGCCAAGCAAAGCCAACCGTTCCAAATATAATCAAAAAAGGTCTGAGCCATTTCAGGCTTGTATAATCTTCTAGCCACAGTTTTAGCAACACGCATGTAAGCATCACGTGGCGTTTCATCTTGTAGTAAGTATCCACCAGATATTGTTTTTTTATAGACTTCTGTATTTCCCCATACTGGGTAGTCTTCTCCTTTAATCCATTCATTATTCCACATTATGAAAAATATAATATTATGTAGGCAATCGCTACGTTTAAATTTACAAACACTAAGTTCCACTGTTTAGCCACAAACACTTGAGGTATTGAAATAACACCTGCTATAATATATGTTATCATACCTCTCTCATCAGGTAATAAATGAGGACTAGTCATCATAAAAGCAGTTCCCATATACCCTAATCTATTGGCTAATCTTTCAGCCGGACTTAACTTCCTCTGTTTTACTAGGTTTTTCAACCACATCCTTTTTAAGCTCTTCGATTGCTTTTTCATACCCAGGCATTTTTTTAATTGTTTCTAATGTTCCTATTGCTAGGTCTTTTACTTGTGTTATTTCGTTAAGAAGATGCTGTGTCACCCTTACAACCGCATCCATCTTGTTTTTCATCTCTATTAGTTTTGATTCTTTCATGTGGTTTTAATATTTTGTTACTTAATACAAATTTGTTTTTTGCGTTTTTAAATCCATGAAATGCTACTTGCCTAGGTCCTACTAGTTTTTTTAACTTGTAAAACATAACTAACACTTCTCTGCTTTCTTTAAATTCATTAGGATATTTGCTATGAAAATAATTACAAGGATAGGATATTAGTCTATTTTGTTTGTGGCCTATAACAGACTTTAAATCCCATTTTGATGTATCATTAGAATCAGACATTAAAAGCTTGTTAAAGTCATCTGTAGAACCTCCTGGGTATGTATCTCCAAGATCTTTATGAGACCAAAAAGCTGTACCGTTTAATTCTTTGTTTTTATTTTTAGACAAATATAGAACTATAGCTTTCTCAGGTTGTTGGCCTTCTATTATCGTGTCATTATGTATACGCCAGTCATTATCTTGCCCTTCTTTAGCTTGTCTAAAAAAACATAATATATTTTCAACTTGTCTATTTTCTATATATGATATTTTATTTACCATGTAATCTACTAAAAGGCTGTGAGGTTCTTTTACCCAAAAAGATTTACCAGGAGTTTTTACTTCCTGATAATCTCTATTATCTAACAACAATGTGTCTAAAAGTTCTTTTTCTAAAAAATTATCTTCTATGTAAATCATTTATTTTATTTCTTCTTTTTTAATAGATTTATATACTCCATTCCAATTAAGGTCTTTATATATATCTTCATTTGTTATTTCTATTTTACCAAATGTCTTCGAAGTCTTCTCCTTCATTAGCTTTTGAGTAATCAGTCGGCCTAATAGCGAAAAAATCAGTATGAGTGACGCCCCCGGTAAGATGATAAAACCAATCAAGATTAGCTGCTGCTTCCTGGTCATACGAGAAATATGATCCAAGATCGATATAACCAAGTTCTGTAAGTTTTTCATTTGTTCTTTTTCTTATAAATTGTTTTAAGTCATTTGCTTTAATGCCTTCAATGTCACCCATCTCAAACATTTTATCTATATACTTTTCTTCTAAAGTTACCATAGCTTCTGCAGCCGTAATTACATCTGCTCTACAATCAGCTAATAAAAACGCATCCTCTTGGCACATGTGCTTAAACAATTGACAACCCATTTTACTGTGTAAGCTTTCGTCTCTTACAGACCATTTCATTTGTTGCCCGATACCCTTAAGTAAATTTCGAAGCTGAAAACTATACAGCACTGCAAAAGCACTATACAAACTAACTCCTTCAGCGAAGGCTGAAAATACAGCCAAGCTTTTCGCAATGCCAACAGTATCATTACCGTTGTAAGCAACCAGATTATCAAATCTTTCAGCCGTTGCTGGTTCGTGAAGAAACGCTTCATAGTCTTCTAGTTTTAAAGTTTCATTTAAATAGCTATATGCTACAGCGTGTACAGTTTCCTGCGATCCAAACATCATAGCCATTTGTTGTATTTCGTGTTTAGGAAACCAACCAACTACCTTCTGTGTCCAGTAATCAGAAACCGCGCACTCCGTCTGCGCGAAGCCGAGCAATATATTGCCGACCAAATTCTTTTCTTTATCATTTAATTTTTCTTTCCAATCTTTTATATCACTCTGCATTGAGATTTCAGTATGTAACCAAAATGCTTGTGCTTGTTTTAACCAACCTTCTGTATAATACTCAGGATAATCAAATGGTTTGTACGCTATGCGCTCATCAAATAATCCCATTACTTATATATTTCTAAAGCTATGTCAATAAAAGGTATATACATAACGTGTGTATCTTGTTTTTCTTCATTATAAGATCTTATTCCAAATAATATACCTGGGTAAAACCCAAATGACAAACTCCAATTTTTTATTTCTTTATCCATAGCATTTTATTCCATGTTTATTTTGTATCTCTACAAGCTCTTTGTAGATAACTTTATTCCTGTTTTCAAAACTCCATTTCCACCACGTATCTATTTTACGTTCAGCGTATTTTTGTCTTGCAATTACTTTCGCGAGGTTAGGATTAACCTTATTGTTTCGTCGCATTCTTTTTGATTTTGTGGTTTGTATAACGTAAAAGGACCTATTTTACTTTCTGACATTAGCTTTTTAAACATTTTCCATCTAAGTGGAAATGATTCATTTGCTCGGCCTTTGGTTTCTATTATAAAACCTTTACCTACAAAATCAGGTGTATATTTTATATTAAGTATTTTTTTATTACCTCTGTTTTTATAATCACCTTTACCATTTCCACAACGTTCAAACGATTCAAATGGAAAATCAAAAGCTTCTTGAAGTTCAAATGTTTCTCCTTCATACAAAGCTTTGATCTTAGCTTTTTTTAAAGCCATATACATATAACGTTCTAAACCTGACGCAAAAGTTATACCATCATATGATATTTTTTTTGACTGTACTGGTCCACGTTTTTTCTTTTTATAAAACTTTTTCATCATTGACTTCTATATAATGTAAACCATCATTTCCGTTTTGACCTATTACATTCATACGATTAAGCATTGCCTCTTCTATTTCATCAGTTAAACAACGTTTAGCTGCTTCAATATATAATAATGCATCCATCAGCTCTTCTTGTACGTCAACTAAAAAACGATTAAGGTCTTTTTTCTGACCTTCTATTTCGTCCATCATTGTAGCTCCATATTTCTTTTGACCTATTAAACTACGTTCGTCCATCTTCCTTAGTACAGTTTGTACTATCTTATCTTCAGTTCTAATTTTCATCTTTTACAAATGTTCCGTTAATCATTTTACCTGTACGTGCTGATATTTCAGTATAAGCAGAATCAATACAGTCTTCAATAGACATACCTTCCAGCTCTGCTAAATTAGTTAATACAACAACCATATCGCCTACAGCGTCTTGTATTTCAGGTTTATCTTTGTTAAGTAAAGCTTTAGCTAACTCACCAGCTTCTTCCATAAGCTTAACATACTGTGTGTGTGAATTACCTCCATCATATATACCTCTAACTAATGCCCAGTTTCTAATAAGATCAAATCTTTCACAATCTAAATTATTAGATATACATTTATTAGGATTATGTTTAGGATTAAAATAAGCTTCATAAAAAGCTTTATTATAAATATAAGATCTATCACTGTTAAACATAGATGTTTTTACGTTTTGCATAATCCATTTAATGTTCTCTTTTGTTATTTCAAACTGGCCGAACTCTGTTTTCCACGTTAAACCAATGTTATCCGCTAATCTGCCTTTTAATTTGTTGACAGGCACAGGGAATGTTGAGGTTTGTTCTGTTGCGTTTATTTTCATTTGATTAAATAATTGTTTATATAATTTTCTATCTTTCTTATAGCCATAAGACTGTTGAAGCTCTATTTCGCGGTCTGATATATAATCTATATCATCTGACTGCTCAAGAACTTCATACTCATTCTCCTTGTATCCTTGCACAAGGGTTACCCTGTTATTAAGATCACGTGTAACACCGATCTTTTTACCTGGTATGTGGTATAAATAATACATATTTTTAAAGTTTATCGTTATACAAGTGCATGTTGTGTGCATGATGGTAATACCAACCTGTTTGTAAATTCAATCTGTCTGCAATCATTTTTTGCAATGATGAGAATTGGTATTGATCATTACAAAAACCGTACCAGATGTCATTAGAACGCATATAAACAGACATATTTAGTTTATCATTTAGTATTGTAAATTGAACCGCGTAAGTACAAGGAGTATCTTTAGAATATTTATCGTATTCTTTAGCATCATAAATACTTATTGCAGCGTGTCTAGTATTAGGATTATCTTTTAGTTTAGCCACAACATAATCTATTTGATTGTTTCTTTTCCACTGATAACCATAGTTACTATTTACATTACCGTTGCTATCAGCCATGCGTTCCCATATAGGAGGTATTTTACCATATAGTTGACCTAACTTAATTATATTAGGATCTCCAGACAAGTACCATTGCCATTCAGCCTCAGCATATTTTAAACTCCAATTACGTTGTTTGTTTGTTATGTGATTCTCTTGTGGATTCATAATATAAAAACCACAATTAAACAAAGCTTTAGTATTGTCAAAATCTTCTCCATATTGAATGGTTTGATCTAACAAAAACTCGTATGCTTCGTTTGCGTTTTTAAATCTTGCGTTCATATTTATTATAATAGTATTTATAAAATTCGTATAGTTTAATCCATATGGTTGTTGGGCCATATGCTTCTGGTGATCTATTTATCTTGCCACCATTGTTGATCTCTATATACCAGCTCCCGTTCCCAGTCGCGAATGGGGATATAAATATCTTGTTCCTTATACACCAAATATATGCCTTCATGTCCTCCGAGGACTGCGTATATAGACCCATCGTGTTCTTTTGTTTTTTTGCTGGCATTTATTCCCATGGCATTGGTTCGTTGTTAATACCTATTGGTTCGTGAGGTATAAAACAACCTGATTTATGTTCCCATTTAAAATGTGCTTCAGCGCCGTTTTCACCAAGGTTTTGAAACTTAACTTTTAGCACTTTAGCTTTAACTGTTTTAGCATCATAATCTCTATGAACTAATATACCGTGATAACTAGCGTCATACCATTCGCCGCCACCTTTAATGTTGTACATCGTTGGTTCTTCCATCTTACCATCTTTGTCTTTATACATTTTAGTTGGATGCGCTACTATAAATACTAACACATCAAACTTTTTTGCAAATACTTCTATTTTAGTTAAGTATTCCATTGTGTATCGGTTAACATCTTCTGTTTTACAATCAACGTCTCTTACTTTATTAAACGGATCTATAACTAGGCATTTAATACCTTTACGTTTAACAAGCTCAGCTCCTTTTCGCAACACAGATTCTAGTGTGTAACGCTCCATATCAATGTGAAAATAGTTAGTATTACAATGATCAGCTATTTGATTCCATTTGTCACCATGTATATCTGCTGCTGTTGGCATACCTTCCCAGGTTTTACGCATTAATTTGTGAGCATGAAGATACGTCGGCGCATTCTCTGGCGATGCAAAAGCCGTCTTCCAACCGTAGTTACGATTATACCCGACAACCATTTGATCAACGAAGTCTGATTTACCGCTACTAGGTATACCAGTGACAGTAATAAATTGACCGGTATAAGTAGAAAATATGTCGTCAAAATTGGATAAACCAACTTGATATCCTTTCTTAAAGCCATTACGGACAAAGTCAGTAACCTCATCTTCAATATCCTTGAATGTTGTAACATTTTCGAGTGGTACGGGTCTCGCGGAGGTAATACGCTGTACCAGTTTTTCTTTGCCATGTTTCTGTAAGTATTCATTAGCATCTTTACAGTCATCAAACGTCGCTAGATAACAAACCTCAGCTCCAAGTCTACGGACTAATTCTGATTGTAACGCTTGCCCTGCCTCATCTGAATCAACTGCTAGTATGATTTTTTCTTTGTCTTCAAAGTAATCAATACAGTTATCAAGATAATCTAAATTGTTATTGTTTAATGTTGCGCCATTAGGTACAGATATAACATTTGGTATACCAGCCTCATGTAGTGCTAACACATCCATTTCGCCTTCAGTTATAATACAATACTCATAACCTACTATACTATTTATATTATAGAACACTTTTTCAGCACCCTTATATAATTTAAAGTTTTTTCTGCCATCGCGATACTTAACATTAATAAGTTGATCGCCCATGAAATAATTGAACTTTATTGTGTTCTCAGACTTACCGGTTTGCGGCATATACTCAGCACCCTCGCTGATTTCTAAATCATAAAGGGTCTGAGTTCCTATACCTCTTGCTTTAAACCATTCAATTACCTTGTCGCTTAAAAACTCAGGATATTCAGTATCACTAGGTGGACCAATGGGTCTTACATATTCTTTTTCGCTAGCTCCTTTACGTTGATAAGTATGTAATTGAAATGATGTATTACAATTATGACAAGTTCCGAGACCCCGTTCCCAATCATAAGACGCGCATTTTGCCTTTTGATTCTTGGGTTTTCTATCGTGAGAACAAAGCGGGCATACACCTTGCTTTTTTCCCTCTTCAAGCTTATATTGATTGAATTCATCAATCAAGAATCCATTGATCTCTATTGTCTGCATTTAATTTAATTTAAAATGGTAAATCATCTGCCTGTGCTGCAACTGGTGCTGCTTGTGCAGGTTGATCTTGTCTTGGCGCTGGTTCAACATTAGTACCGTTAGTCCACACAACTTGTACGTTTCCTAAATATACTTTAGCAACTTTAGCCTCTCTTTCTTCCTTTGATTGTGCTACAACCACAGGACCGTTGTTACCGAATTGATCTAACTCATCATTTATGGTTATTGTTATCGGTAAGTATTTACCTTTTTTACCTTCAATTATTTTATCCTTAGGTATATTATTAAGGTTAATACTAGTTTTAATTATACTTGCCATTATGCGTATTGATTTATTTGATTAAACATCCTAGCTAACTGATCTTTTGTCGCGTTAGTAGTTCTTCTTATATTGTCTACAGCTTTTACGTGCGTTTGGTTTCTGTAAAAATTATTTACATCAGTTTCTAATCCTGTTACACTGCATACTTTTGTTTGGTTTTTTCTGGTTCTTGCCATATTATAAGGTTTTATTAATAAAATATTGTGTAGGATCAAAGCCTTCAGACTTGTAAAATAATTCATAAGCCTGAACTGCTCTTTCAACTTTGTCCTTACCACGTTCATAAAATTCTGGTGAGCAGTCAAATATACCTATTTGGCCTGTATTTTTATCAATGGCAATAAATACCATTTCATAACCAAATAGTTTACTATAAATATAAGCTTGTGAGTCATAATTATACTTGGAAGCTGAATATTTAAATTTATTAAGATCTGCTGTTGTCTTTAAATCAACAACTAGCTTCTCTGAATGATTTATAATATCTGCTTTACCTTTCCATTTATGACCTTCAAGTTCTGTAATGCCAGGCACTTCATATTCGCATTGTCCTTCGCGTATAAGATCATAGCATATTTTATTAGCTAACATTTTATCTGTTAGTTTTTCTATATTATCAACCTCGTGTTGCAACAAACATAGCTCACCGCCTGACATCTCTTTATACACTTTTGTATTTCTAGTTGTAGCCTCTATAATCTTAAACTTTTTAAGTTTGTCAGGTTCTAGAATAGCCGTGTGGAAATATCCACCAACTAAAAACGCAGGTCTAGCTTCTGAAGCTTTTCCTAGTGCTAAAGGATTTGTAAGCAAAGTACTGATGTCTGAGTTACTAAGATACTTTTTACCAAAAGCACCATAGTAATGCTCATCATCACGTAGCTTTTCAATTACTTTTTCTTTATTCATATTATAAAGTATTTAACATTCCTTCTATTTCTTTAGAAATATTGTATTTTGCTTTAATAGCTTCTAATTTACCACCTGATATTATGTATTGAACCGCTTTTTCATAAGCTGGATCTTTTTTAGAGGTTAAAGTTGGTTTTTGTGGCTTAAATTTATTTTTGCCGTGATCATTTGTAGCGTCACTATCAGCCGTATCATCAATTAAGAATAAATTACCTAACGCGTATTTTTTAGCATACGAAGATGCTGAACCAAATTGCTGAGGTGTATTCATACCTTTTTGATTTAAGTCTACACCAACTATAGCTGTAGCTTCTATTAAAGACTTACCATCTGTTATAGTAGCTGTTGATGTCATAATAGGTAAACCTACTACTTCATCAAGCTTTTCATTGATTGTGACTGATACTCCTAATTCTAATAAAAAGGGTTTTGTTGCTTCTAGGATATCTTCGGCTGATCTGAAGTTGTACTTACCGAAGGAGTTAAATCTACTTTTTTTCGATT
>Ga0187217_1001422_pt1 | contig 9983 bp, 9 predicted proteins | sample 15SPOviralmetaG_FD_130165 | JGI IMG/M metagenome (GOLD analysis project Ga0187217, IMG submission 130165) | Marine viral communities from the oligotrophic San Pedro Time Series (SPOT) site, San Pedro Channel, CA, USA - 15 SPOT_SRF_2010-09-15... | ecosystem: Environmental > Aquatic > Marine >... | reverse complement strand
AAGCCGAGGCGGCAGCAAGAGCAGAAGCCGAGGCGGCAGCAAGAGCAGAAGCCGAGGCGGCAGCAAGAGCAGAAGCCGAGGCGGCAGCAAGAGCAGAAGCCGAGGCAGTAGCGCAACGAGAGGCCGGGATGCAGAGATTCCTACAGCGAAAAATGACAATTAAGCGCAAACGAGAAGCCGAGGCTGAGGCGGATGCCTCGCAACCGACAAAATCTCGCCGTTTCGCGGCGTCTGTCTCTACCGCAGCGCCCAGTCTCCTCGGCACACCAGCCATCCGCGGTGCGACGGCGCAGTCTAAGCCTCTTCTTGCTGCACCGCAGTTTATCACACCCCAAGCACAAAGTGTTCGTGCCCCGGTCCCGTCGAGAATGGGCAGCGCCTTCGGCGCACCCAGCGCCTTAGACAATCCCTTAATCGCCGGCGGAGCGTCTTCGTCCGGCATCAAAGACATAGACGCCGATTCGGTAATTGAGCTGATCGCCCTGAGCCCACCAAGCGGGTACAATGCGTCCAAAATTAGCCAATGGAAAGGACCAGACGGTCGCCGCGCCCCCGAGATGTCGCCGACAGAGTGGAAGGCGATATCGTACACTTTAGCAGTGCAGGAGGGACTGTTGCGGAGAGCAGCGATTAAGGTAATACAGTCCAGGTTCGAAGTAGACCGCAAGGCTCTGACCGAGACAGAGAGGCTTGTTGACAAAGATAAAGAGGCAAAGCAGCAATATAAGGACATCCTAGCCAACATCGAGGGTACAAATGATCTGACTGGCGCACAGCGCAAAGCGCCCTCTACCAAGCGACCAACGGTATCGCCAAACGCCGCCACCACTCGACGGACTGGCTTTATAGGTACAACTCGCGGCATTCCCGCCACTCGCAAGATGCGGGGGCCCCAATGCATCGGTCCCACATGCGGTGTTGGGCGGGCAACTGGCACACGTGGTCAGATAACACGGGCTACGCGTCCTAGGCGTTTCAGAGTAGGCACACCTATCGGAGTGGCCGGTGGCGTCGACAAACGCACCCGCAAGACACGTCCTGTCCTCGCCAAGCGCACCAGGAGGCGTCGACGCCGTAAACCAAGGCGCCGGAGATCGAAAACTACCCGCCGCCGCAAACCATCGGTCCGCAGGACGCGCCGACGACGCCAGTAAGCACCAAGCTACGAATCTCATTCGTTGAACACTTCGCACAACGAATGAGCACCTGCACTATATCCCAATGCCTCGTATGTCCTGCGCCGTGAGTTTGCACTCCGGTCCTAGACGCCGCAATGTGGTCTCAATATCTTTATCGGTCGGGTCGGCGTTAAGGCATCGTACGAGCTCGATCCAGCTCCTCTGGAGTGCCTCGTCGTACTGCCAGTTGGGATAGGCCGCGTTCCACAAATCCTGGAATCGCCGGTTTATCCCAAAACCAGCCTCTTTAACGACTGATTGCCCCGTGTCCGCCTTCCAGCCATCCGTCTCGTCATGGACCATCCACTTCGCCCCGCTCACGTCGGTGCAATGGATGGGTCGCTCGAGCAACGGAATGGGTCGCAGATTCTCCAGAAGGATGTTGGACACACCAGCCGAGAGCCCCTTCTGCTGGTGGGCCAGGATATCGTCAATCGTCATAGTCAGCCTCGTGGCGAAATTCTGAATCGTCATCGCATCCTTGCATCTCTCATCCAGGAAGACCTGGACATTGATGTTTGTGTTCTGATTGCCCACCCGCGGGATCATGTCCTTGATAATTCCAAGGAGGGCTTCTTTCGAAAGGCCTGCCATATCGCCCGGCTCTCCGCCCGGCTCCGCCTCCGATAACACCTCGGCACTCTCTGAGCTAGGCCGCGCATTGCATTTCTTTCGATGGTTATGCAGACTCTGTCGATGCTTGTAGCATTTATCGCACCATTCACATGCAAATTTCTGAGCGGCACTTTTTGTGCCGATTTGTAAGTCATTTGTAAGTATTTTGTGTTTTCGTGTGGAAGTGTGCTTTGTCCAGTGACTGAGATGTGACGTAGTATAGTCACATGCTGGGCAGAAATATTTTGGCGGCACTTTTTGTGCCGATTTGTAAGTCATTTGTAAGTATTTCTTGGTCTCTCTAAACAAGTTTTTTTGCGCCAAAACCCGCCGAAAAACTCCCCTACATAAGTTCCCTCCATAACTTCCGAGTGGGTGCAATTGTTCTCCCTACGTTGTCAAGGTAAACATGTTTTTTTCCCCCGAAACCCAAAAAGGGGAAAGTTGAATATCCAGATGCCCGAATTACCCCTTTTCATTTGCCTTTTGGTTTTTCAAAAAACGTTACACACATTTTTTTTTGACAAATCGCCTAGTTGGTTTTTGCTGCATGTGTGCAGTCAGTATTGCTTGATATCTTTGCGGCGGACTTTTTCGGCGAAGCGGAGGCGACCGGTTTCACCGCCACAAAAACCGCATTATGGCGGTAGCCACCATATCTCTCGAGCCTCGCAATGGCTGCTCGTTCGGTCGCCAGGCGCCGCATCAGGCGAGGCACGTGGGGTGGCAGCATATGCCAGTCAGCTGCGCATGAGACCGCCGAAAGCACTGCAGTTGCCACGCATTCATCTAGATCGTCACCCGACGGCTCTGGTGAGACTCTGCTCCCGAACTTGGCAAGTTCCACACAAAAACCAGCCTCCTCTAACGCCTTCCGCCAGTATCTATGGTACCAGAGATTACGACTGGGTAGAACAGCAGCGGCAAGTGTAAGGTTCTCAGTGTCGGCGTCGGCGTCGTCGAAGTCATCGGTAAGAACAGGTGTCCTTATAACCAGACGTCCCCCTGGACGCAGCGCAGTCCAGGCCTCCGAGATACGAGCAATCGGGTCGGCCACGGTGGAGATTGCACCCCCATACGCGGCGTCGTAGGTCGGGGCGTCGGTGTCGCCGAGCTTTGTCTGCCCGACGACCGTAACTAGCGCGGAATCGAGTGACCCTTGGTGTTGGTCTCCCAGGATCACCACCGTATCTCCCGGCTTCGTGGCCAAGTAATCACCAAGTTCTTTCTCAAACAGCGCCAGACCGTACCCTTCCTGCATTGGACACTTGCCCCGTCCGGTCGCGTCGGGAGGCATATGCTCCGTGGATTCACCCATGGTACGCCGCATCAGTCGCCGTACTCTAGCTGCGTCATCAACCTCACTCGCGCAGCGCGGCGAAGGAAGCGCTGCATCTTGAGCGAAGTCCCTGGGCGTGGCCAACTTGGGCTCTTCATTGCTGTCGCAGGAGCTTATTATGTGCGGTGCTACGGCCGCCAATTCGAATATAGCTCGGGTCCGGTCCCAAATGCTACAGCGCCGCATGACATATGCAACGGCTAGTGCAGCTACGACGCAAATACCTGTAAACCACATGCACCGCGCCTATTATAAAAGGTCATGCGAAAAATACTCATAAGCGAAGACGGAGTACATGCTATATATGCCACAAGAGGAGAGACCATGGGCGTTCTACATCATCGCCAATGGTCCGCGTACGTACGCCGGTGTGTCGCCAGATCCCACAAGGCGCCTCCGACAGCATAACGCGGAAATAGCCGGAGGCGCCAAGTACACCACTGCTCATGCTCCTGGGTGGGTTCATGTGTGCCTGGTACACGGATTTCAGGACAAGATACAAGCGATGCAGTTTGAATGGGCCGTCAAGCACCAGCCGCCGCGCAACTTGGGCGGTGTGGCGCAGCGGCTTCGGAAACTCTATGCAACCTGTGCCAAGGAGAGATGGACGTCGAAGGCGCCGCGCTCCTGCGATGTGCCACTTACGGTGGAGTTTTGTTCGCCCTATACCGCCCCGGCACTTGCGCTGCCAGACTGCGTCTCGGTGCGCGATCGGACGGAGAGTCCTCTGACTCCGGTCGGAGTGGCAGTCTCTCCGCCGGAGAACCCCAGTCATCGGACACAGGCGTAGCGGGTACAGGCGTAGCGGGTACAGGCGTAGCGGGTACAGGCGTAGCGGGTACAGGCGTAGCGGCGGTGCGGAGGCGTGACTTCGCTGCTCCCATGCTTGTTGATGAGGATAAGGGTCCGGTCCTCTACTACAGTTTCCGAATAACAGTATGGACGGATGAGATAATCTCTCCCGAAAGAGTATAGTAAGACTATGGTCTGCGGCGTAATGTGCTCTATAGCGACCATCCTCATCGTTTCAAACGTTTACATGATGGCTACCTGTCACAACGGACGGGCGACGCACGATTTCTACGCCACCCTCACCCCCGCGCTGATTGCGCGCTATAAGCGCATCACGGCAGAGAGAACCATTATCTATCTGCGCGGTATGGGCATTGGTGTAATCATCGGAATACTCGCTGCCACATTTCTGCGTCCTCTAAAGAAGGTGTCGCAGCTATGCAAGTTGTGTGCGATTGGCGGCATCGCCCTAGTCTTTAACTGCTTGTTCTATCTCGCGCACCCAAAATCGGACTACATAGTGACCCATCTTACTACCGAGCGGCAGCGCAGAGCCTGGGTGCGTTGTCATCGGAGCCATCAGCTCTCATACGTCACGGGCCTGGCTTTCGGCGGCGTGGCGGCCGCCGCGATGGGAGGCGGATTGTGTCTCTAGCATGGGTCGAGCACAGTTCTCTCACGGTCGAGAGAAAACAACAAGAATAGAAAGGAAATGAGTAAGTTTCTGAGCAGCGCCTTTGGCGCATGTCAGCGAAGCTGACTGCTCAGAAACTTACTGAGGGTCCTGGGACGTGTGTCCTGGCCGTCTGTATTGCCTATCCAGATGCAGGACGAAGCTCCAGTCCCGCCCATTTAGGTCCACAGGGATGCCCCACTCGTCGACCAGTGCCGTACGAATACTCTGTATCCTGATCGGCCCATGATAGGGGCGGGTGTACACTGGGCGGGCCGCGCCGGTATGCCAGACCCAAGCCCTCTGAAGGCTCTCCGAGTCTGTATGGGATTGAGTGCTAGTGGCGTCGTGGAGGTCTATCTTCGCCAGTAGATTCTTCGTCGTGAACAATCGATAGAAACGGGAGGGTCTGGAGCCCGTCTCTCCGGAGATCGTTTCGTGTTGCTGACCATGCACCACCGACTCGTGTGCCTGGTGATTCGAAAGCTCGTCCACCAGCAAGAAGAAGTACCGGGGTCCGCAGAGGTTCACTGGAGACTGACCGATGGTCCGGTACGTCGGAGGAACCACGCTGGGTATCTCGGTCCATACCCCCACAGCACCACTGTTGTAGGGGTTGGGTCGCGGTGCGCCGTGCAGCCCAAGCTGCGTACCGAGTGTCCGGGCTAGGCTCGGGTACTGCGGCTGCGGCTCGGTCGGCGGGACGATGGAGTTCCCGTCGCCGTACGTCTCGAGCACAACGGCGTCCCCAACCACCAATGGCGCCGTTAGCGCCGCCTGGAGACGCCCCGTCCCGGCATCGATGTTGAACACAATGTGGCTTGCCGCTGGGATGAGAGGCTGCGCTGCCGCTTGTGCGTCATTCAACGCGGCAACAAGTCCTGCGGGGGAATAGTTGCCATCTGGGATGACACAGTAGTGTCTGCTGTAACTGGTCGTCGCATGTGTGTATATACCCACGACGAACGATGTGGTGCCCAGTCGCAGCGAGAACGCGAACCACGTCATTGGGATATTCACGCTAACGAGGGAGAGCGATGTCACGTTCTGTATTCCTCCCAAACTCGGCGAGTAAGTGAAGACCGATGAGATATTAGTGGTGTCCCCGTCGCTGGTAATTGCCTCGTCTCCCGCGGCGACTGCGGCGCTCTTGCTTATGTCGCGGTGTAGCGAATCTACGTATAGGGTCAACGTCACACCGTCTCGAAACTGTGGCGCAATCAGACTTCCCTGATCTGCCTGAAGGCGCAAGATTGAGTCGCGTACATCGCTGTTGGCACTAGCCGTTGTCTCATCCTCCTGCTGAGTCCGGTACAACAGAGTCTCGTAGGCTTTCGACAGCACGGCTCGTTCGGCACCGTCAGTTGTGCGCTGCGTGCGGTGCTGAAGCTCATCGTACGCACGGCGCAAGTCAGTCTCGTTCCACACACCGTCTTCCGGAAGACCCATCAGTTGGGCAAGATCTTTCGTGGACACACTGCCCAGATCATAGGGGTCGTCGCGGTCGTCAGAGTCGCCCCTATTAGATGTGTCATCCATCACCCTCTGTCTAACTAGTCCCTTTTTATCTGTAAGCCTATAATGCCAAGAATCCAGTCAAAGATGCCATCTTGCTTGTCGACGCCACCGAGACGGTCTCGCCTGTCCTTAGCCTCGGCCAACAGGCGAGTCAGTTCACGCACCTCCAACTCTGCATCCGGGAGCTTATCGCGAATCAGCACGTACTCGGGCATTCCAGTATTGTCTTATGTAATAGGCTATTCCATAAAATTGAAACCAGAAGGCTTTTACGGACAAGAACTATCCCAATCTATATATAGCTACAATCATCGAAATGACGTGTCCCATCTGTTGTGAGGCGTACAACCGGAGCACCCGACAGAAAGTCGAGTGTCCCATATCCGCATGTGGCCATGCTGCATGTAAGACCTGCGTTCGTCGCTATCTGGTCACGACCGCGGAAGAACCACACTGCATGGAGTGTCGTAGCGCGTGGGGCCAGGACTTCCTGGTTGCGGCGCTAAATCGTTCTTTCGTCTCCAACGAATACGCAAAGCACCGTCGGCGGCTCCTGCTGGAGCGCGAACTGAGCCAGATCCCCGCCACAATGCCGGCGGCTGCGCGGAGAAAGGCATTGGACGTTGAGGCCGAAGCCATATCGCAGTTGCAGGACCAGATCATAGCGCTGAGCAACCAAATCGCGGCGCTACGCCGTCGGCAGTACGGTCATAGGGTACATTCTCGTGCCATTCGGGAGGGACATGAGGACGGACAGGGGGAAGGTGCCGAGGCCCAGTCCCGTCGGAAGTTCGTTATGCCGTGCCCCGCGCCAGACTGTCGCGGCTTCCTATCAACGCAGTACAAGTGCGAAATCTGCCATCATTTCGCCTGTCCTCGCTGCCTCGCCCACATTGGGCCCGACAAGAACGCCGAGCATACCTGCCGCGAGGATGATGTGAAAAGCGCGGAGCTTATTCGCAAGGAAACAAAAGGCTGTCCTGGGTGCGGTGCCCGGATCTCGAAGACAGAGGGCTGCGACCAGATGTGGTGTGTGGAGTGCCATACGGCGTTCAGTTGGCGCAGCGGACGGGTCCAGACCGGTATCATCCACAATCCCCATTTCTACGAGTATCAGAGGGCACAGGGTCAGGGCGAAGTTGTCCGCGCTCCCGGCGACATGCTTTGCGGAGGCTTGTGTGCTCTTCGTCAGTTGGATCCGCTGATCCGGCAGCTCGGAGAACGCTCGAAGTGCCGTGCTTTGCTGCCACAAATACACCGCGCGTTCGCTCACATCTCGCAGGTAGATCTTCCCGCGCTGCGCCATAGAGTGGTGCGAACAGGCGACACAGAGGACCTCCGGGTTCGCTATATTCTAAAGCAAATCACTCGCGACCAGCTAGAAAAAATGGCCTACCGCGCCGACGTGACCAGCAGAAAGCTAACAGAGCAGCTCCGGATCTATGAGCTTCTCGGCGTATGCGGCACAGAAGCATTTGTGCGGCTGGTGAACCGGAGCCGACATCCACAACCCCCCGCCGAGACCGGCTATACTGTGGTTAGTCAGCTGAGACGCGGCTCACTGGAGTCCGACGTGGCTAAAGAGTTGGCCGACCTCGACGCACTGCGCCGCTATTGCAACGATCAGTTCGGTCAGATCAGCATCACATATAACCAGTCCGCGCCCTACATCGAGGAAGACTGGAAGCTCCGTCTCAAGAAGAGGGCGATGAAGCCTCGAGCCGCAAAGGCCTCTCGGGCTGCTCAATGCGCTCAGGAACCGCTTCACGCCACCTAGACGTAAACGCGTCCGTGAAGACCTGAACGAAATCAACGTGGCAGGTCTTCCTGGCATGCCAGGGGAGTACAGTAATACCCTGTCCACACATAGAATGAATTAGTTTTCTCCCTGACCTGAGTGTCCACATCTTGAAGAGCAGCAGGTCCAACAGGCACACATGCGCCAACTCTGTCTCGGTCAGTGCCTCCCGAGGGATCCTATAGGCACTGGAGTAGCTGTAACGGTTGTAGTTCCCTTCTTTGTAGATCCGATAGTGGCCCCGGGCTGGTTCATTGCGAATTAGACCAATCCCCTTGATCTTCCTCTCACCCAGATGCATCTCCAGCACGAAGACGGTGGCGCCCGGCGGGATACTTAGCGACACGGCGCGAGGACTGCCGTAGGCTGGACCGGTCCAATTGTGACGTTTGCGCCAATCCTCGTTCTCTTGCCAGGTTGTGTCACTGAAGCGAGTTACTGCGACGTGGTGCATGGTTCCTCTCCTGAGATGGATACTAGAGAGGGAATGCGGTCAATTTTCGTCGGGCAACTCACAGACAGAGTAGGAGCGTGGTGTATGTCGAGCGATCGCTTCGCACTCCTGGTCGCTTAGGCCGAAGTACGCGGCAAGGGATTCGTCGGTGATATCGGCGGGGAGATTTGGCAGCCCGAAGATATTTGGAATGAATGCGAACGCAGCTTTGTCTAGGTATCGCATCCGATAGCGACCGGCCTCGAACACGTATAGGGCGAGTTTAGTAGAGAGAAAGTCCCTCACTCTATTGAGCCACCGCGCCGCCTCCGGTGGCGTCGCAGCAACGTCGTCGGGAACAGTGATCACGTAGTTATCGCGATATGAGACTCCTAGCTCCCCCTTGACATCGGCGTACGGGAATCCATACATCTTGTTCGCTAGGATTACCTTCGGAATACCGGCGAAATGCATGGGCACTCCGAAGTAGACCGTCCGCAGCATCGGGATCTTTCCGCTCAACGTACAGCTCTTCACGGTGCGATGTTGGAGCAATTTGGTGCGGACGGCTGACATCTCTGCGCGTTTGGGAGGCGACCGACTGATTGTCACCGGCAAATGCCCGAAGGCGGTGACGAATGGTACTAACCGCGCCACAACCCGTTGGCCAAACAGGGGCAGCGGATAGTCCGGGCGCACAGGATACCGAACATAATCACCTTCGGCCCGATCGAAAAGGCATACAGTTCCATCAGGCGGTGACTTACGGACGAGGAAACAAGCGGTCGGTGTCTGAGCCTGTCCCTTGAATAAGCGATTCGTGGTGCTAGTGTCGTAGGCACGAATGAGACGCAGCTTGTAGCCGGTGAGGAGGGCGAATATCCCTGCCCGATCGCGCCGCATCCAAAGCGACGGAACGATGACCGCCATGCTGCCCCCTTGCCGGAGGTTGTCCAGAGAGCGCCTAACGAAACTTGGCCATATTGTCCTACCGTCGTCCTTCTTCGACACACCTGTGCGTGTCGGGACCTTCACGAGCCCATGTGAGTTGAACGGCGGATTCCCTACGACGTAGTCAAAGTCGGCACGAGGAAGAGCGTCGGAGGTGTAGTCAAGACACCAGATATTGGCCGAGCTGCCGAAGCGCTCTCGCAAGACGTCTACCAACCCTGGTTGTACTTCGACCATGAACAACATCTTGGTTAGGATGTGGCGAAGGCGCACCGAGGTCTCAGGTATCGCCGTCGAGAGGCCACGATTGAGACGTGCGACGACCTCGAGCGAGAAAGCTCCTACACCGGCACCGGCATCTAGCCATGTCTTCCTGGGATCCTGCCAGGCCGCCAGCGGAAGCAGATCCAGCACCTCATTTACTAGCCCAGGCGGGGTGCGGACCTCTCCGAACTCGATCTTGCTATCTGCAGTCGCCTTATCGCAAGGCGTCGGCGATGGAGCTGCCTCATCCATCATGGTACATTAGAGCCTCAACATAATTTGCTCTAATGAACTGCAGCATTAGCGCCGCGCAGTGGACAGCTTCTCAATGATGCTGTCCACCACGCGACGGTAGAACGGACGGAACATGTGGCGCTGCGATCTAAGCGAGTCCAAAGGAAACCAGGCTATATCTGACTTTT
>Ga0187217_1001421_pt1 | contig 9987 bp, 10 predicted proteins | sample 15SPOviralmetaG_FD_130165 | JGI IMG/M metagenome (GOLD analysis project Ga0187217, IMG submission 130165) | Marine viral communities from the oligotrophic San Pedro Time Series (SPOT) site, San Pedro Channel, CA, USA - 15 SPOT_SRF_2010-09-15... | ecosystem: Environmental > Aquatic > Marine >... | reverse complement strand
GTTTGGAACCGTACCGACCGTTTTAATATAGTTATATGAATCTTGCCACCTAGTTCTTGCTTTAACATCATAACCAATATCACTATACTGAATAGTATAAGTCAATCCATCTGGAGCACCAAATCTTGCATATGAACCAGTGGCGCCAACTTCTCTTCTAATCCATTCATATGCCTTAGTAAATGGACCGATACCACCGGTTATAGTGCCTTCTGTCTGAGTAAGTACATCTCCTGGATATGCAGGGTCCGCTCCACTAAAAGTAAGAATACCATTCACATCGGGAGTCATCTCATCAACAACAACATCCGAAGCAGGAGTATTGGTAGTGAGATATGATGGAGCGATTATGGCATCTTGAATTCTAGTAGCAATACGAAGTCTAGCTCCCACCAAAGAAGAGTCTATTTCTTTTACTGCAGTATCAACTGCCGTCCAAGGACTAATACCAACCCAAGCACCACCAGGGGTTTCTTGTTTCTGTAACTGACCTTCAACAGTGATGGGTTCAGTACCACCCTGATAACCAGCAACCTGACCAGCCATATCTCTACCGACAGCAAAACCATTTGCTGCTGTAATATTACCAACACCTATAACTTCAAGGGAACTTAGAGTGCCCTCTGGGTTATTATCTGCATCTCTTCTAATATATTGTGCTGGGATGACTATATTATTATCTACGTCTCTCTTCACATAAGAAGCAGTTTCAGCAGAGTCGTTCTCTACCAAGTGCTTGACATAATCACCATCCCAATCTTTCCAGGTGAAATTAGTCCAACCGGCAGCATCCATACTCTCACTTCTGAAAGCAGGTTGTGGTACAGCAACTACGTTGTCGTCATCATATCTAACGTAGTTATTGTTTGTATGTGTAAGTATCGACATTTAACCAGAGTTTGTCGTCAATACTATTTATTCTCGATAAATCCTACCTTTATTAGATTTGCTACAAATAGGATCGTACAAGTGTAAGCGAAAAATCCGGGGACTGTCATCATACTGATGCATCTACCCGACTATTTACTATGTTTTATATTTTTTTTACTTTTGTTGTGGGTGAATAAACATAATACCCAGTACTGGGACTGTGACCAATAGGTAACAAAGCAGTCCCATAAACCAAAGGTGCTCTAAAGCGTGAGTCAAAGCGTACTTAACAACTAACAAGTCCATTTCAGGCAAATGTTATAAGATGAATTATTTATATTTTAGCACTTCCATTTTCGTAATGCTAGTGCCTTACGTGTTGGTTTGCCCTTATCATCTTTCATAGGTCCTTTCATTCCGCCCATTCTAGCGCAGAATGACTTTTTTCTAGGACCACCTTCAGGTTGAGGTGCTTTGAGGTCGGAGCCGGGGTTCTCTCGTTCATAGGACTTGCGTCCCTTCTCGTTAAGACCCCCGGCTTTATTCTTTCCCTCTTTACGCTGCCATGCTGACTCATTAAACTCAGCGAAGGTCTTCTTACCTTCTTTGACACAGTTAGGGACATCTTTACCGTCCTTCTTCTTGGTGCCCTTTGCTTTGTAACCATCCCAACACTTGTCAGCGCCGACATTCTTACGTGCTTGCTTCATACCTTCGCCAATGTCAAGGGTGTCAGGATAATCCTTGTCTCCTTTCTTAGCAGGTTTCTCACCGCGCTTACGCTTGGCGTGGATGTTATCCCACAAACCCTTTTTCTTACCTTCTCCAAGGTTAGACTGCTCTTCCATTTTTTTACCCTCTTTTTGTGGTTTGATACTGGGGGCATGAACGCCCATATGCTTATCATATTTGACTGATGTCTTTAGGTCCTCTTTTTTCTTTTTATCTTTAATAGAGGGAGCACCAGTCATATCTGCCTCAGCATAGTAGTTAGTAACTTCAAATGCTGGGTTTCCATTAGCGTCATCCAAAATGAAAGACTCTTTGGAAGTTTTGGACTTCATTTTAGACCAAAAAGGTTGGACGTTTTCCATGTTACAAATTTAATAAGAACACGCTTTAGCACAGTTGATACTATCACCAACCAAGAAACCAGCAGTTGCCAACTCGACAACAATGATTCCAATTTCAGCGGCACCATCAGTAGCAACTGCTGCTAGGATAGTACCCAACGCTGTTGCTCCATAAAGGATTGCATTATACCAAGTCAAACTACCTAAGAAAGCACCCAACACAGCACCTAAACAACCACCACTATAAATTGTGGAGATGATTCCGAATACTGCAGTAGCAACTTCAAATTTAGTTGACTCTGCGGCAGACATAGTCTTAATATATTTAGATAATTGATTCGCTACAGGTTCTGCTGCCTTTGCCATATCCTCAGCAACCTCAGCAGTAACTGATGCTCTGAGTGTGGCAGCACCTAGAAATAGGCATACACAATCGAATACAACATACCCAATGCCCATAGCGCAGTCTAGAGTGCTGCTTACTGCTAGTGTGGCGCTTTGTTTGTAACTGATGTTTTCCCAGTTGACTAGACCACCACCAGTGTTCTCAAACAACTCTTCGAGTGTAAGTGCTTGGAGTCTCTGGTCGTCTGGATAGAGGACCTTGTATGCTTGAAATGACTCGGGAGTAATAGTTCTCATTTTAAATTAATCGTAAGTTTTCTTGCCACCTTTTAGATATCCAGACCCTTTAGAGTCATAGAATCTAATTCCTTTTGTTTGCCTTTCAGAGGCAAGTTGCCCTTTGCGTTCTTTGTCTTTAGCACGAGACTTTGCTTCGCCTGCTTGTGCTTTGAAGTCGCTGAGTTTCTTCTCTCTCTTTTCCTTACTGAAACCATCAAGGTCTTTATGTGATGGTGCCTTAAGTGCCTCGGACATTCCGCCGTCCATACCAGAGTTTCCACCCTGATCATTGTCGTCGTCATCTCCAATAATTGTGTCGAGACCATAAGATCCCTTCTTTATCTTTTTATAATCACAGGTACAATCCTTTTCGGATTCTCCACAATTATCACATTGCTTAGATTTCTTTTCACCCTTTTCAGGATTACTCTTTGACTTAGCCATGGTAGTTTAATCTGATAGACTATTTATCATTCCTTCTTTGATCATCTTCTGAAGGTCAGTAGTTGATCCGACAAAGACGGAATTGTTAGTAACATTGGTTTGGTTGTTGGTGATGTTCACCTGCTCCAAGTCCTTTGCTTTCTTCTGTAAGTCTAGCAACTTATCGGTCACATCGGCAATATTCTTAATTAATGCTCCAGCAACTTCATAAGATCTAGCACTATCACTCTCTTGAGCAAGTTCCAGGGCGCCATTTACTGCTTCCTGTCCCTTCTCAATCAAACTGTATAAGTTTGCTCGAGTGTAATCATAATCTTTTCTTGCATCTTGTGAATCAATTTCAGTAGCAGTATTCTCCTTGCGGACAACAGGTGCTTTTTCTGGTTTCACAATAGTGGATTCACAATCCAATGCTTCATCGATCGATTCAAAATTACTCATGTTTAAGGATTGTAATCAGCATCTTGTGTGGGACTATACTTCTTGGAATCGAAGAAGAGAACTGTATCCTCATTGAAACCAAAGTCATCACCCGGTTCAGCATCAACTGGGTCGGGAGTAACAGTATATCTTACTTCCCTTGGCGCTGTCGGTTTAGTATCGGTATGGTAATCAACCTGTACCTTGCGGATGAGACCATCTCCAGTATCGCTGATAGGACCAAATAGATAGGTCTTAGCAGTAAAACTGAGTGTGTAGATGATAGTCCTGCGTGTTGTGAAGTCTCCTTCATAATCATCAGTAAAGTTAATACCATCTAAAACGATGGGGATGTCTCTCTTCTCACCAATAGAGTCCACCAAATCAACAGTGATGTTGAATGATGGTTGGAAGTAAGGAAGAATCTGCTCTACGATTTGTAGGGCATCCTCATTGAGTTTAGTCATTATATTCAACTCAAAACCCAGATTATAAGGGACAGGCAGATAAACCCTTTTGAGTTTAGTGCCGTCTTCTAGAGTTTTGAATGTCTGTGTAGGTTGAGTTTTCCTAGTGCCGTCATAGGCAATAGAGTTCATCTCAAACGACATTCTAGGAAGAGTGATCTCAGTGGGTTGATTTAACTCACTTTGCTGAGTAATCCTAGCAAGAAATTTCTGCATAGGACCATACGCCAAAGGGATCTTCATGTCGTTAATGACACTTGCCTTTGGATCTGTCTTCTGAATATGAACGTTATTGAATAAGTTTCCAAAACCAACAACGGTTCGTTTGATTATTTCATGATAGAAATAGTCAACCACAGGAATATACCGTAATATACTATTTTATTTAGTCGCCAAATGGATTCGATGAATCAAAGTTATAGGAATTATCGTTGAAACTTCCAAACTGATTGAATTCTGTCTCATCAACGATATCGTTTGCAACATCTTGGATGTCATCAGATTCGGAGTATTTATCTGACGGAGTTCTAGTGTTCCATCTCTTGATAGAGTATCGTGCCCTACTGGTCTTACCGACAAGAACTTCCTCCCTAGAGAAGTCAACATCCTCTTTCTCTGGGTCTAGATTAGTAATCTGAAGGACTTTACCAACACCATCCCAACCACGGACTCGTGCCTGGGTGCCTGATGTCTTACCTTCAACAATCTCATTGTATATGAAGTCACCATCACCAGCATCTGGAGGGGCATCTACGACGACTCTGGCGCCCTCAAACAGGTCCTTACCGGGGTTAGTAACAACTGCCTGGACGATCTTTGTGCCGTTCGTTAGAGCAACACCTTCAGCGATAATATTATTATCATTATCATAGACACTAATCATAGCGTCTTCAGCATAACCTGTGCCCTGCTCCTCAACATCAAACTCAATAATACCTTTAGATAGTGGGTCGGTGTTGATACCCGCTCTAACTAGAGCACCACTACCTTGCCTATCAGGGGGAACGATGTTAATTGTAGGTGCCTCAGTATAACCACTGCCACTACGGAATACCACCAAGTCCTTCACAGATGATGTGCTGTTATTGACTGTTGCCTGATTCATTATCAAGGCAATCTGTGGGTCTGTACCAACCTGTGGAGGTTCAATAACAATATCAGGTGTTGCTGTATAACCTTTGCCCTCATTCAAGATGAGTAGTTTTTCAATATAACCAGTTCCTAGTTTGTAGGATACCTCTGCTCTATTGCTTAGAGCAATCAACTCAAGTGATGTGATGTATCCTTTATTAGATAGTGTAGAGTCGATCTCATCGATAGAAGTATCGAATACCTCATCTTCATACTCGAATAACTCACACTCTAACTCATAGGTGTAACCTTTACCAAGTTGATAGAATGGTTTCTCGTGCTCTACAAACTTGATTTCAAATAATCTTCTGCCGAGTGGGAAGTAAATTAAGTCTCCCTCTTTCGGTCTATGAATTGTTGGCAATTCATTTGTATTGGTTGCTGTATTCATCAGATACAACATTCTAGAATTCAAGAATGGAGCGATATAACTCTCATACCTCTCTCTGGAGATAGTAAGAGTTACATCGTCCTTGACCTGAATACCAAACTTGGACATAATATCACCTTGACCACCATAACCGTCAAAGTTATTGAGGTATGCTTCGATGATAAAATATGACCTAAACTGAGAGGATGTTACCTCTCTCATAATAGTTGCTTCCTTTACAAACTCTCTAGGAATGTAAAAGACATCAATACCATACATGCGGAGTTGCTCGTTGACGAGATCCTGCATCAGGTTTTGTTCTTGTGTTGATCCGTGAAGGAAGAAAGGATTAACAACCATTTAACCCACCATATCAAGAGGAGGAAGTTCGTAGGTGCTAGACATATCTTGTTTGATGATGTCCAATTCTTTTACACCTTCATCGTAGATTTCTCTACCATTCATCTCAATACCGCCAGGAAGTTTTGTCCCACGGAATTTGATGAGGTTCTGACCCCACTGTTTCTTGAGGGCAGCGGTCAAATACTTCTTGACCCAACTATCATTATAGATTTTAACAAAGTCCTCGGGATCAAGTGCTCTATAGCAATCGATAAGGATTACTTCACCACCTGATAGGGCACTCCAGTTGAAATCAATATACAGTCTGTCCATTCTCTTATTGAAACGAATCATCGTCTCTGGATTGAACATGAAGTCATATGTTTCAAACCACTGCTTCGCTAGGTAGTAGTCAAGCATACCACCACCATAGAAACCGCCCATACCTCCCATTCCCATCCCACCATATGGTGAGACACCAGGACCTAGAATACCTAGACCAGGGAATGCTCCAAATCCACCACCACCATTTGCTGCTCTAGGTGCCATCACTCTCTCAACACCAATCACCCAATCAGGGATAGGGATATAGTTGGAGTTCTCAATGAATGTAGCAGTCGTAGGAGTCTTGTCACCGGGGTAGGTGAGAGATGCTGTCGAAATTCCTGGATTAGTGAATGGGTTATAGTCACTACCACGAGCAATGTCGTGCTCTGTAATCTCATACTTGAGATATGTCCTGACTACACCATCATAGTGTCTCTCTTGGAAATGCTGGATAGTGTCATCCAACACATCATCAATCTGCTCATCAGCAATGTTGATTTCCAACACTGGAGCACCAAGTTGACGCAAGGCGTAGTTTACTAATTCTTGTCTAGTGCTTGGTTTTGCCATCAGAAGAAACCCGCATCAATTGTATCAGTCCAAGCAGTTCTGCTTGTATCTGGGTTTACTGTAAGGACAATAGTAGACTTACTGATCTGAGCACCCTCAACAACAGGGGTAAACTGGTCTCCGTTCCAGATAGGAACTTCACCAGTGCCAATACCAATATTATCTACATCATTCAAGTTACCGAATGATGCTGGTAGTCCGTTTGAAATAACTCGGACTACATTGCGTTGTCCGATTTGGTCGAGTAAATTTGCCATCAGGACCTCTCCGTATCTTCGCTAGTTGGTGTTGCTTGGACCCACTGAGAACTATCTTGGTCAGTATAGTAGATATACATACGACCATCAGAAGAGTTCCACCAGAGGTCTCCTGGGACTGGGTCGGCAGGTGGTTTTGTGCCAATTGCTACAGGTGGTTGACTTGGTTTGATTACACCAGATTGCATGTCTGTTACTCCTGGGTTTACTAATGCCATTCCCTCAACAACACGATAAACTTTATTATCTTGTTTGCTAATCAGAATTACATCATAGACATATCTACCTTCTTTGAGGGCAGTTGTCTGCTCTGAATTTAGACTAATGGTGATTTCACCACTAGTGGGTTTGAGTACTTTGACATCAAACTCCACACCAAAAGGGGCACTAGGATGTTTCCTAAGTTGACCTACACCACGAAATTGTGTGAGGTTAATAGGAACACTAGTGCCCGCATCATCTAACTTGAAATTAGCAGAGAAATCAGCACCCTGGTCAATAGTTATATTAGAAACGTAGGCGCTTGCCATATCTCAAGTTATAGGATACTATTATCTATTTATCATTTGTTGGATTAGTTCTTTTAATTCCTCAATCTGTTTCTTAGACTCATCTAGATCATTCTTCAATGTCTCTAGTTCATTTTTAGATCTCTTTTCCTTGAGAAACTTCTTTTTGTAGTTTCGGTATCCTTGCACATCCATATTAACGATGGCACCCGACTTATTATCACGGTAGAGGTTGTCGTGTCCCTCTACCTTTGCGTATCCCTTCATTATGCTAATGCGATTGCTCTTACATCTCTGTAGAACGGTGCTCTCGCCTCGTTAGTACCAGACATTACGATCTTGAGTTGGAAACCCTGGAACTCAGGTAGATTCTTCTGCTCGTATTCGTATTCTAAGAATTCATTGACAGCACTTGCCTTGACAAACTTGTTAGGAAGACCGTTGTTCTTAGATAGGTCGATTACGGTATCACCGAAACCATCACCATCAACATCTAGCATATTGGTGTAACCAGGGAAGAGTTCCCAAGATGGGTCTGTTCCGCCTTGTGTCGATGGACCGAATAGACGGTATAGGACACGGAAGTCACAGGAAGCATCACGATATGCTGTGAGGAATACCTTCAATGAAGTAGAAGGATTCTTGATATCGATTCTGGTTGAGATATAGATGGATGAGTGTGGGTCACCATTCGTTCTATTTACTCTAGCATCATCAGCAAAGTTTTTGACCGGAGCATTAACAGCATTTCTCACAAAGACCATATTGGTTTGTGAAACATCAATTACTGGACTGAGGTTTTGGTCCGTGGTCTTGATTGAAGCAGCATAGGTGAATGATGCCTGTGCTGGAATGTCTTCTAGGAATGTAACTTCGTTGATTCGGTTGGCGATGAGACGAGGTGTTTCGAATCTAGTGTATCCATCGACTGTTGCTGGGGTATAACCCTGGTCGATATAGGATATCTCATTACCGTTACAACTTGTTCCACTAATCGTTCTAATAGTACCAGTGATACTGGTAGTTTCATTCGGTGTGAATGTTCCCATTGATGGGAGGATACGATTAAACTGGAAGTTTTGAGCGATATAAGCATTAGAACCACCAACTTCTGCCTGCTGATTGAAGCAGAGCATACCAGGACCAGACTGCCTATCTGAGCGGTCAATCTTGATAGGTAATGTATTGAATGTTCGAGTTTCTCCTAAAGTTGAGTCGATAGGTGTCTCTAGAAGAGTATTGATTCTTCTGAGGGATACGCCACTAACTTCATACTTATAAACTCTAGTGCCTGGGTCGTGGATTAGGACAGCACTATTATCAACACCACGGGATGTGATGCCTAATGTGCCATCACCATTGTTTGTGTATTCGATAATCTCACCACCCAAGTAAGCATAACCAAACGATGTGGTAATACCTTCAAAGGTTGCGAATGGTGCCGTATTATCAACGATCAACTGAGTATCGGTGATATTCAACTGCCCACTGAGGGAAGTTGCAGGTTGGTCACCTAAGCAGTTGACGATGGACAAGAACTGGTTATCAGCGTGTAGAGCGTGTGCGGGACAGTCAACAACAAAGACATCACCAGCATACATTGGGTCAACAACTGTCGAACCAAGGGCATCAACATCAACACCAGTGTAGATTAGTTGACCATTCTCGGCGATTTTCTTGATGGAGTCAGTAGCAACATATCTTTCACCAAGAACATTGGTTAGATATAGCGTATCTGTATCACCAATACTTTCGATAGTGATAATAGCATCACCGCCAGCATCAGCAACATCAGAGGTCTTAATGCCAACAGTGTCTCCGACTTTATATCCAACACCGCCACCAACAACAGTAGCACTGTCGATTACGCCGTCTGTTACATTGATGTCGAGTGTAGCATTCTCACCGAGAGAACCAGATCTACCTAAGACACCAGCAACAGATAGTGAGTATGCCTCAACAGCAGTGTAACTACCATCAATGAAACCAGAACCACCATCAGTGATATCAACAGTTGTCATTGGTCCGCCGAGAGCATCGATGTCTGCTGGGACCTTAGAAACATTGGTGAAACCAGAACCAACAGAGGTAATAGCATCACCAGGTTGGAAGTTGTAACTGTTTGGTTGGACACGGACCTTGATTTTTCTTGGTAGAGTCAAGATGCCGTTGTTACGGATACGAGTTGAGTTGCTGAGTGGTGGGTTTGTAAGGAATACAGTTCCCTCTTCAGTAGTAAACAACGCCTTGTAGAGAGTAAATTTGAGGTCTTCAAACTGACTCGGTGTCCAGATGCTACCATTCTGTGACTTGAATAGCGAACCATTTAGATACTGCTGTGAGATAATAACCTGACCAGTACCAGTGGCAGCATCTCCATCAGTCTCAGTATCAGTATCGTCTACAGCGGTATCAGTCTCAACTGCTGCCTGGTCGTCCTGTAAGGAACCAGAGACGCCATCATCGACACCTGATGCTTGACCAGGAGCAACATTGCCTTCACCCATACGGGCAATCCAAGCAGTGTAGTCGTCAGTAGTTGGTGCTAATAGAACTAGTGCATATGTAATGCCTGGTTCTAGG
>Ga0187217_1001411_pt1 | contig 10017 bp, 2 predicted proteins | sample 15SPOviralmetaG_FD_130165 | JGI IMG/M metagenome (GOLD analysis project Ga0187217, IMG submission 130165) | Marine viral communities from the oligotrophic San Pedro Time Series (SPOT) site, San Pedro Channel, CA, USA - 15 SPOT_SRF_2010-09-15... | ecosystem: Environmental > Aquatic > Marine >... | reverse complement strand
GTTTGAAGCACAGCAGATCTAGTGTTAAAAAACATTATAGCACCAACAGATCCGTTAATCCAGTCTGTAAGCTTACCTGTTAAGCTATCCATACCATATGTTCTGTTTCTACCAGTTTTCATACGTAAAAGCATGTTTTCCATTGCTTTACGATATTGAACACCGTACGCAGCTTCTAACTTGTTTAAGTTATCTTTTGAAAATATAATATCAACATTTTTCTGCCATTGCTCTAAGTGCTTAGCTCTTTTAGTTGTGTTTATACCTTGCAAAAGATCTGTAGTTATACTACCAGTTAACCAACTTTGTTCTGGTTTTGCATAGCCGTCACCTCTATTTATACTTATAAGCTGATCGCCAAACTGTTTTAATTCAGGATTTTTATTAACAGATTTTAATAAACTATTTAAATCACCTTTATTTATACCAGGTATTTCCATGCCTTGCTTATTCCATATATAAGCTCTTACAGCTTGTTCTTTTGTAAAACCTGTATTTGGATCTGTTTTTCTTAAATTTTTAGGCACAACACCTATTTCTTTTTTAAGCGCTTTATAATCTCTCATTAAAGCTAAACGCTCTGATGTTATAAGATTATTTGCCTTAGCAAAAGGCTTTAATAAATTCTTATCGTAAAAAGCTAAATCAGCATTACCTTGCTTGCCTTTACCTAAAGTCTTATATAATAAACCTACAAAATCTTCTGCTGATGGTGATATAAATACATCAAACTTACCTTTTCTAGCTCCTTGAACTTCAGCTCTTGCTTCAGATATCTTTTTTCTAGCACTAATATCTGTAGATCTTTCTATTATTCTATTAAACTCAGCGTTTAAGTTTTTAGCAGCAAAAGCTTGACCTTCTTTACTTATTTTATTAACAAAACTTGAAAAGTCTTCAGGAGTTTTTATATTAAGATTTGTTTTTTCTGTTATTTGGCTTTGTTTTAATCTATATTCTCCTATAATACGTATAGGTATTTTTCCAGATTTTTCTTGAGAAAGTTTAAGTCTAAACTCAAAAGTTCCAGTGCCATTTAAAGGTGTAGCTCCTGTTTTAAAAACATCAGGGCCAAAACTATAAACATCTGTACTACCATTTTCTTTAACAAACTCTACAAAATCACCGCCTTTGTTTTTATAATGGGAAATAATTGCTTCTATTGGAGCTTCAATTTTTATACCAAGATTTTTTTGAAGGTTTTTACCGTCTTTACCTAGCTTGTTTTTTGTTTCAATTGATATTTTAGCTCTATGTTTATTAAAAGAGTCTTTACCGCCTGAAACTTCAGTAACACCTTTAGCATAATTATTTAAAGCATCTAAAAGTTGTTGTTTAACTTCAGGTATAGATGCTAAATCTATTACATTTTTATTTTTATTACCTTCAAAAACTTTTAAATCTGTTATATTACCTTTAGCATCAAAAACAGGAACAAAATCAGTTTGGCCAAACCTAGGTTCTAACATTTTAGTTTCTAAACCTATATCTATAATATTACCTTTACCTTCAATTATTTGTATTAAATGATCAACTTGAGTTGAGTTGTCGCCTGTAACAAACTTAGTTAAGTTTTTTAGTTTTTTATTTAATACAGCAGCTCTATTATTTCTTTGAATTAAAATTCTTTCTGCTGCGTCAGAAGACTTCTTAGATGTTTCAACTAAAACGTCATTATATTTTTCATATAAATCAGGATTAGTATTTTTAAGTTTTTCAGGATTTGATATACTATAAAGCTCAAACTTTTCAGCTTCTGTAACACCAAACTTTTTAAAAGCTTTATTTAATGTACTATTAGCAAAAATAACACCTTCTTTAGCCGCCATAGCGTCTGATGCACCTGCTTTAATATCTGCTAATACTTGTTTTATTTCAGGATTAACAGGATTATTTTCTAGTTCAATTTTATTTCTAGCTATTTTATTTGTGACTAAAGAAGCGTAAGTAGAAGCTATACCTTTAAGTCTTTGGCCTATTTGTCTATCATAAATATTTAATTGTCCTTTAGGTGTTATACCAAATTGATTTAATATTTGTTGAGTTTTTTCAGGTGTAAGGTTATAAAGATCACTATTTTTCTCATAAATAGCTACTTGAGACTTTAATCCTTTTGATCTTTTACCAGTCTTAGTATAAAATAATTTTAATACAGCATTTTTAGTACCAATAGAAACACCATATTTGTCTCTACTAACATCTATTATTTCACCTTTTTCGTTAATAATAGCTTGCTCAGAAGCTACGTTTGTTTCAGGTAAAAGTTTTATTATATTGTTTATATTTTTTCTAACAAACTCTTGTATCTTACCTGCTTCAGATGCTTCTGGAATACCATTAACAAACTTTTTAGCATAAGTTAAATTAGCTGCAGGATTAGTTATTTTATTAGCAGGTACATCGAATATAGATTGAGCAACTTCACCGTTAAATTTTTTAGACAAAGTGCTGTAGCTTAAATCACTCAAAGGTATATCTTCTACTTTAACAGCTTCTGAAGCTTTTTCTATAATATCATTAGTAAATATTTTAGTAGGATCTATAGCTTGCTTCTCTTTTAAGCTTTGCTCTTGAAGCCTGCTATTAGCATCTATGCTTTCTGTAATTTCAGCATCAATAGTTTTATTTGAAGCATCAGATAGCTCTTTAGTAAACTCTTTAGCTACTTTACCTTCTAATATACCCGGTATTCTTTTAGGTAAATTATCATACACATAATAATTAAACTCAACACCAGTAGAAGGTTGATAAGTGTTCATAAGCTCTAAAATTTGAAGATTTAAATCAGATCTAAAATCTTCTTTAGTATAAGCTTGCTCATCAACTGATTTATACTTTTTATTTACTAAAACATCAACATACTGATTATATTTAGGTATAATTTTATTAGAGTTTTGTGTTTTTAAAGCTCTTCTTTCAGCTGTTTCTTCAGGTGTTCTGTTTTTGCCTTTTGAGTCTAATTGATTTATTCTGTCTAATCTATTAGCTTGCTCTATAAGTCTATCAGTATAAGCTTCAATTGTTTCACCTGCTTTTTGTTTTCTTGGGCCTTCGTATATTTCCTGTACTTCGCTAGATTCTTTTTGTAATTGATTTAAATCTTTAGCTGCAAAAGCCTGTTTAGCTTCTGTGTTAAGCACTGGCTCAGTTACTTGTATATTTTCTTTAAAACCTGTTTTACCTATTTTATTTAGTATAGATATGTCTGCATCTGTAGTTCTACCTTCTTTTAAACCTAAAGCTAAATCAGCGTAATAGCGTATAATAGACTCTTTACTAGCTTCAGATCCATTTTCAAACGGCGTCCAACCGCTTCTTTTTCTACTCCAACGATTAGTATAATCAACAAGCCTAGTCCAAGTACTTGATGCATTTTTACCTTGAAGCTTTGCTGAAAATAAATTATAATTAGATTTATTTGCTAAAGTTTGAACAAAGAAAGATAAATATTCGTCTTCTAAATTAGCAGTGCCAGCAGCAAGCTCGTCTTTGTAAACTTCTTTAATTTTACTTAAAACTTCTGGAAACTCTGATTTTAATTGATTAAATAATTCAGTTTTAGCTTGTGGATTTTTTTTAAAAGCATCAACAGTAAGTCTATGGTTTATTTCATGAGATATTAAACCTGGATCTGCTTGAAGTCCTCTATCAGCTACTCTTTTTAAATCTACTCTTATAGTAACACCATCAGCTGCTAGCTCTGCAGTGCCATCTGTTTTAAAATTACTTCTATCACCACTTTTGTCGTAAACTATATTAGCTTTTTCTCCAGCAATGTTTTGCCAGTTTTGTATATTTTTACTATGTTTTTTCTTATAATAACTTTCAACTCTATTTACATCTCCGCTTTTTAAGTCTTGTTCGCCTCTCATTTTACTTAAAACAGCAGTTGTTCCAGCAAATATAGAGCCGTGTTTATTTATGTTTTCTATAAGACTTTTACCTAAATTACTTTCGTTAAACTCTTTAGCGCTTTTGCCTTGTGATAAACTATTAGCTAATTGTGATCTATAAAGTCTTGTTGCGGCGTTTAACTTTGATTGACTAGCAACATTTAAGTTGTCTAGCTTAGCAGTTGACATCCATTCAAAGTTACGTTTACCTTGCGCTAAGTTTTCAATTATTTTACCAGCAGAAGACTGAACGTGAAGCATAGATCCAAAAACCATATTACCTATAAGCCTTTGCTGAACTTCATTATAATCACCGTATGTTTCTTGTAAATGTCTTTGAAAAGTTTTACCACCTGAAACAGATTCTATACCGCCTTCAAAAAACTGAGCAGCTTCACTAGCTGTAGCAAAAACAACACCATTTTTAGGTATTTGTAAAGCTCTATTTAATATATTAAAAGGTGTTAATGCAGGTATTTTATTAGCTAAAGCACCAACTCCAACAAAAGCAGTACCGCCACCAAGATGATAATTTTCATCAAAAACAGTACGCATTTTATATTCTTCTTTAGCAGCTGCTAAACCAAATAGCGCTGTTTTTCTAAGACCTGGTCTAGAAATTTTATTAATAGTTTTACTTACCTTAGCTATTTTATCTATTGATTTTAAACCTTTACCAATATAAAAAAACTCTATAAGATCAGGGGTAAAACCAACAACTTGCTTAACTCCATTTTTATAAAAAGTACTAGGTTTTAATTCTTCTACAAAATCATCACTGATTTTAAAATCACCTATAGCTTCTTTATTGTTTTCTAAAAAATTAAAAAGCTCTTCTTTAGCCTCTGTATTACTAGAAACAGAGTTAATAACTTCAAAATTACTTTTATCAAAAGCTTTTTGGGTTGTTTTAGCTAAATCAATAGCCGTGTCCCAACCAGTGTCATTTATAGTTGTGGGATCTACGTCAAATCTACTAAGTATTCTTAATGCTTTATTTTTAGATATTATATCAGCTCTTTGATTAGAATAAGTATCTATAAAAGAATAAAGATCTGTATCGTTTTTAAATTTATCGTCAAAAGATTTTATATTATTAGGATCTCTTCTAGCGCTATAACCTCTTACTTCTGTGTAAAAATCTCCAAAAGTTTGAATTAAATTTAAATCATTTAAAAAAGCTTTATTTTTTATTTTAGCTAAATCTAATACTGTTGGTTCAAAAATTTTAGTAATAGTACCTTCTATTTTACTAGCTTCAAGATCAACAATACCATCAGGCCCAGGAGTTTGCTCAATAGGCTCTAAGCCTAATGATTTTAAATAATTTATACCTCTTTCACTTGTTGCTTTTACTCTAACTTTAGTAGAACCAAGTATATCACTATTATAAAAGTCTATTAAGTTTGATTTATCTAGACTTTTGTAATATTCTTGTTTAGACATACCAGAAGAAACTTCACCAAGTTCTATGTTTTTAGTCGCTTGTAAAAGATCATCAGAATTTATAGACTTTTTATCAGATGTTTTATACTTTATAGGATTACCATCTAAATCAAACATGTCTTCAACAACATTTCCTGTAATACTTTTAGACTTAATTATTTTATGAGCTAAATAAATAGAAGCAGCTGTAAAACGATTTTTTTTAAATAAATCTATAAAGCTAGGTGTTTTTATTTCTTCACTTCTTACTCTATCTAGTTCTGCTGTAATATTTGTAAGTTCTACTGCAAGCTTTGCTTTTTCTTCTGGATTAGCTGTTTTTAAACTATCAACAATTTGTTTTTCTTTGGCTAAAAGATCTAAAAATTTTTTATCAAAAGAAGTTTCTTTTTCATCTTCAATCTTACGTCTATATGCAAATTTATCATCATCAGTAAGCTCTATACCTTGAGAAGCTAAAGTTTGGTTTAGTATTTCATCTTGCTTTAATAAATCATTACGACTTTTATTTTCAGCTAATTCTTGTACTTTATCTGCATAAAGTTGTTCAAAGTCGTATTCACTTAAACCAGATTCATCTAAATATAAGTTTTTTATTTGTTTTAAAGTATCATCATAATTGTTTTCACCTAAAAACTTTTCATTGTAAGAAGCATCGTTTTTATTAAACTGAACCCAGTCTATATCAGATCTATTTAAGCCTTTTATTAAGTTTAAAGAAGTAGAAATACTAGACTTTGTTTTTAATCTAGATCTAGTTTCCATTTCATCAGCTTTTTGTTTAGCAGCTTCAGAAACTTCTAGTTGAGGTCTTTGTATTTGTACTTCTTGTCCTGTAGTAACTTTTGGAGCTTCTAATTCTATGCTTTTAAAATCAGCAATTTGTTGTTCGGAAACAGGCTTTGTTTTTATTTTTTCATCTATATCACTTAATAGAGAATCCAAAGAAGTATCTTCCTGCGGTAATTCCGTATCTTCTGGTGCTGGTATTTCCGACGGCGCATCCGCACCCGCTACACCGTCTTGTTGAAAATTTTCATCAGTAGTTTGTTTGGCTTTAAACTCTTTAACTTTAACAGATATTTCACTGTCTGATAAACCTTGCTTAATTAAACTATTAATATAGTCTTTTAATTCCATATTTAATTTTATTTATTATTTTTCTTTTGGATATCCTTCTGCAAAAAAGGCTATTTTTTCTTCTTCGGTTAAGCCTTCTGAGCTATTGTTTCTAATAGCTCTAGCAAGAACATTCCAGCGACTTGAATCTTTTCCTCCTACATTTAATCCTTTAAAAACCTCAAAGGCTTCTTCTCTTGACTCAGTAAGCGCCTTTGTTTCTTCTCTAACTGCTTGTTTTTCTTTAGATGTAACAGCTAAGCCTTGACCAATATTAGTTAAAAAGTCTCTTCTAGCTATAGTATCGCTTAAATCAACTGTAGCTAACCTATCTTCGCTGTCTCCAGATATAGTGTATATATCTAATAATACTTTTCTATTTATACCTTCTCCTATAATTCTATATTCTACATTGTCTATACTTTTCTCACTACCGCCTTTCATGTAAGACTTGTTTGTTAAAAAGTTAAACATTTGTGGTGCATCTTCTTCTCCGCCTATTGCATCTCCATCTTCATACTTAGTTTTACTAAACTCTCTTTCAGCACCTGTAGTTATAGCATTAAACTGCGTGTTTAAATCCTCAACAATATTTGTTAATTTGTCTTTATCACCGTCATCAATAGGTTTTTTATCTTCTCTGAATTGAACAACGTTTTTAGACAAAGCTCTACCATCATTACCCTCTACGTATCCTGCGTTTGCTATTGTAATTTTCCACTTTTCAGCAGCATAGTCTTTTAACATATCTATTTTAACATTATCAGGTATTTTAGCTGCTACTCTTGGATCTTTATAATCTCCCACGCTTTTTATAGCGCTAACAAATTTAGTATCATTTGTAAATTGATTCCAAGAAGATTCAAACATAGAGTCGTTTTGATTACTATATTCATCATTAGCAAATAATCTTGCATTTTCTTCTGATTTTTGATAAAACTCATCTCTTATATATTTAGTAGAATCTACTACAGAAACAGTCTCAGTAGTTCCGTCTTCATTAACGATGTCTATAGTTTTATTACCCGCGACATTATAGGTAGGTGTTCTATTAAACGCAGCATTAACGCCATCTTTAGATATACTAGCGTTAATATCTCTTTGTTGATCTGCTTTTAGTTTAAAGTTTCTATTGAGATATGCTTCGTCCATATCCTGTGTGTTTAAAAACACTTGCTTACCGTCTTTAATAACAAAAAAACCTTGCTTAACTTGACCATTTGCGTTTATCTTGCTACCTTGTCTTATATTTTTAGGATTATTATTGTTTAAATTTGTAAAATCTACACCGTTAAAATCTACTTGATCTCCATTTTCATTTATGAACTTAGTATTAGAAACATTACCATCGTTAATTTCAGGATCACCTAATCTATTTACATAAGAACTTAAATTAGAGTACGAACCTTTAACATCACCAATTTGTGATAATATAGCGTTCATTTTCTTTTGATCATTTTTTTTATAGGCTTCTATGTATTGAGGTCTAAAATTAGACATAGCTAAAACAGCATCATCTTGCAAAAGAGTATTAGTTTTTAAATCTTGATCACCTGTCATTGCGTTTTTATTAATACCAGTAAAAACGTCTACAGATGTATCTAGTTTTATTTTTTTAGCTTCTTCGTCTAATTTTTTTTGCTCTTCAGCAAACTCAATACCAGGAGCTATACCTTTTTCTAATCCTCTACCAAAAGCAGAATAATCTACTATACCTTCAACTGGAGCTTCGTAGCTTCCAGCCACTGTTCTAGTAGGTACTGTTGTTAAGTTTCTTTGTATTGCCATTTTTTATTTAAATAAAAATTTATTCTTGAGGGCCAAAATAATTATTAAAATTATTATTAGCTGATCCTGTTGCTTGTGTCGTGGTGTTATTGTTACCACCTAAATTATTAAAACCTCCACCCATTGCAAAACTGCCTATGCCACCAATTGCTTGGCCTATACCGGCTAATTGTTGACTTTCAGCAGCTGCAGCTTGCTGTGATGCGGCTCCAGCTAATGCGGATAATCTATTTAATTGTTGCATTTCTCTACGTTCAGTAGCTCCAAAAACAAACTGTCTACCTTTAACCTCAGCTTCAGCTAATTGTTGTTGTAATCTAGCTTCACCTTGTGCTCTAAGTCTTTCATTCTGAGCTTCTTGCTGAGCGATACTAGCTGTAACACCTTGTTTAGATTTTAAAGCTGCTTGAGCAAGGGCAGTAGCGCCGCCAGCTCCTGCGCCTGTAGCTCTAAGAGTATCAAGCGTACTTGCTAATGATATATCTGTTTGTTGTGCTTGCATCTCAGCTGCTTGAGTAGCAACTGTTAAATTAGCAAAAGGATTAGTAAGCATATCTTGAACGCCTTCAAAAGGGTCAATTATATCTTGTCTTTCTCCTTCTAGTTTTTCTATTTGTTTTAGTAAACGTTTTTGTCTTCTTCTAGCTTTTCTTTTAGCGCTACCGCCAAATAAACCGCCTACAAGGCCTCCTAAAACTTGCACGCCTGCCATTGCTGTTATTGGATCCATAGTTTATTAATATAAAGATTGTTCGTAATTAAAACCTACTGAAAATAGTTCAGCATGCTTTTTCTTGTTAGATGATTTGTTGTTTCCAACAGGTTCGTGCTCTAATATAGTTTCTGCAAAGAAACCTTTAACACCAGTAGTTGTAAGAGAACTTATACCTGTTATACTGCTAGTGTCATTTATTATAACATTAGCATAATATTTCTTTTCTAATGGTACAAAACCAGCAAACTTAATACCTTCTATAGGATCAATATATCTACCTGTTATATTACCTGGTATTTGGTAAGCGTTATAGTTTTGACTGTCTTCAGCTGGTGAAGTAAACTTTATTACTTTCCAGTTATTAGTACCTTCATAGTTAATTGTTTTATAATGTTTAACCAGCGAAGGGTTTTGGTTGCTAATTATAGTTACAGTACTTGGCTGAAATATACCATAAAAAGTGTTTTTATCACTACTTGAATAATGCTTATATAAATCAGCACCATCCCAAGTGTAAAAATTACTAGCTACACTACCACCAAAGTTTGGTTTATAAGTAAAAAACGATGTCCAACCATTAACTTTATCATCAAAAGCTAATGTTTTGTAGTTAGTATAAGATTTTATTGGTGAATTTAAAAACTCTCTTGTAGGTGAAAAAATAATTTCTTCACCACCAATTATAGATGTATTACTAGAAAGTGTTATATTTCTTCCATTTACAGCTACAACAGTTGTGTTTCTGTCTTTTATAGTGCTAGTATTGATAAACATACCAACAATTATGTTATTATTAGCACTTTGTATTTTTAAATTTTTATTACCTGATGATTCAGCTGCTATAGCTTTAGTTTTACTAACAAAGGTTTGTTCGTTTTGAGCTTTACTTTGTGTTAAACCTAAACTAATAACATAGTTTTTAGCATGAATATCAAACATACCTTGTATTCTATTAGAGATCCTTAGATTATCTCTAAAAAAGCTTTTCATACCATATGACGATATTTCTGTAATACCATCTCTAGACAGCCTTAAAACAGCAGATCTGTCTTTATC
>Ga0187217_1001400_pt1 | contig 10061 bp, 20 predicted proteins | sample 15SPOviralmetaG_FD_130165 | JGI IMG/M metagenome (GOLD analysis project Ga0187217, IMG submission 130165) | Marine viral communities from the oligotrophic San Pedro Time Series (SPOT) site, San Pedro Channel, CA, USA - 15 SPOT_SRF_2010-09-15... | ecosystem: Environmental > Aquatic > Marine >... | reverse complement strand
GGAGCGCAGGATATGGTCCACTTGTGTGCGTGAGATAGGCACCATTTGTTGTTCCATTGTGTATATAAGGAAGAACACCAAGCAACAAAGCGCCCGCTAGGGCGCAATGGTTGAACTGGCCCGGCAGGATTCGAACCTGCGACCCAACGATTAACAGTCGTTTGCACTACCGCTGTGCTACAGGCCATAGTGAATGATCTTGTGGCAGTTACTGCACAACAGATCACACTTGAGAGCTTCTGCACGCTGTCGATCCAACGATGCAGTGCTACCAATAATCTTACCTTCCTTTTGAGAGGGATTACGATGATGAAATTCCAATGCACATACGTGTTCGTTAAAGCCACAGCGAATACATTTACCGCCGTGTTCATTAACTAAAAGTCTTTTCATCTTGCGCCTTCTCTTGACTACCGCTGCTTTGTTATATTCACGTCGGTCTGAGTAAGTGCGCGTATCTTTACGCGACATCTATGGTAGATCATATTAAGCTCCACCACTTAACTCTATCTACTAAATGTTATTAATGTGGTCGATACTTAGTATGTTGGTAGGAATGAACCAGTAAGAAACTGATTGCCACCGCTTACCCAGATTATAAGCGTTGTAAAAGTCAAGAATATCTTGCCAACTATTTCTGTAATTGCTTGGGTAAATGATCATACTGATTATGGAAAAGATAACTACATGAAAGAATGATCCGGCTGGATGGTGACCTAACTGAAAGCCTAATAACCGGGCTTCATGGTTAATAGTAAAGCCTAGATTGAAATGACTATGCAATTGGTCGTGTAGTTCTGTACTCTCACCTATGCCAGGTATCCAATTTTCAAGAAATAAAATGTAAGGATCTGGTTGATCCATAAGTCACATTACCTCCTGTCTTCAGTGAAAATACAGAGCCTTGTATCCGACTTGAACGGATGACCTGCTGTTTACAAAACAGCTGCTCTATCCAGCTGAGCTAACAAGGCATAGTTGCTTTTAAGGGCGTCCTAAGCCCATAGAATTATCAGCGACCTTGTCCCCGATACTTCTTTCTATCGCCTTTGGGCTTACTGTGCTTGCCTTTACCTTGGCGAGTTTTCTTAGCAGCTCCTTTCTCAAAATTATTGCCTGTGAGTGATTTAGCCATTATTTAATCCTTTGTATAACAGTGTTTAGTGAACGTATTAATTACAAATTCGGGATGACGTAATTCCATCCAGAATGCTTCTAGTTCAGTACGCTTATCAGCGCTACCGTAGGTATTCAATACACGATAGTAATGAGGCGTGAACTCTTGAAGTTCACGTAGCATCCGTGGAACAAATACATCTTCAATGATAGAACCGCCGGCACACGCTTGCATTGCGTGAGTTGCTTCGTGAGCGAGTGTTTCCCATACAGCATCAGGATCCTTACGATCAACTGTATTGCTGCAGATAACTATTGTATCTACATCAGTAGTTGGGTTGTACTCATAGAAGCCATAAATGCCACCTTCAGAGCAGGTCTGTAGAAGAACCTTAGTTCCTGTACCAGCTACAAGTTCTTTCAGCAGATTTACATCCTGCCAGCCAGTAGCAAGAGCAGGTACGGGATAAGCAAAAGCTAATCCTGCAATAACAGCAAATACCTGCTTAATCATCTTAATGCAACGTTGTTATGATTACGCCAAAGATGAGACCGATGGCATACATCACAAGCCCATAAATTACTTGTGATTCAGTCATTATCAAGTACGTGCTTTACATATACTTTAGCTCTTGCTTTATTGTGTTTGCGGATTATTTCCTGAGCTTCTTTTCGGGAAGTACAGTTCTGTGCTTTGTTTTGATATTTAATAAGTTTTTGTTCGTGTTTGTTCATCGTCCATAAGGCCATACATTTTCGGGGTGAGCCTTCCAGTAGTCGTCGTTCTTACGTAGGTGTACGGCATCAATGCCCTGCATCTGTGCCCCTTCAATGTTGTAAGGACTGTCGTCAAACAATGTTCCAACTTTGCGATAGTCATCCTGCAGTTTTTGGAGCATCGCTTGCTTGGCTACGCCAGAAGGTTCAACTCCAGTACTCAACATAATTTGGTCAAACGGTACATCGTTCTTTTGAAGCCATTCAATAGTTTCTGCCAGACGTTCTGACGGACGAGCAGTAGCAATAGCAATGCGGTCTCCCTTATCAGCAAGCATCTGAGCTAGTTCAACTACTGCTTTATCAGCAGGGAACTCACGAGCGGCATCAAAAAACTGATCTTTAGTCAAACCTGTGTTGTCAAAACCCTCAGGTTTACGAGTGAGGGTGTCATCCACATCAAATGCGTGAACGATGGCTTGTTTATCAGCAGGGGTTAGTTCCTGTCCAACAAACAGGTCACCAGCGAATCTACGCATTTCCTTGATATCTAAGGTCTCTTATCTATTTTAGTAAGTATTACTAATTAGATAAAATTGTAGGGAAGTAGATGATACCTAGATGAATAAATAGTCATAGGTATAGATGTGAGTGGGTCGTCGTCCAACATTAACTGTACCAGCTGAATCTGTTGCATTTTTAAAAACTTTAACTCCATCAAGAAGAGGAGAGATTCAAAAACATTTAGAGTTATATGAATCAGACGTTTTAAGCCTGATTGATGATGATCAATTGTCTGGCAAAATGCGCTCAATGATGAAAGATACAGAGGCCGAAGATCTGATTAATATGGCTGGTAGTGGGTATCGTAAATTAGACGGGCAACTAACCAAAGGTTCAGAAAAAGGTAGATATAAATTAGTAGCAGATAACCCAAAGGATTATCCAGAGGAAGAACAAGACATTCTTGAGTTGTTGTCTTTAATGAAACAGTATGACTATCAAATGTCTGGCGCAAGAGACAGACAACCTGAACAATCTTTTTTAAAAAAGAAAATTAATCAAGTTCTCAAAGATAAAGTTACTAGTTCAAGCGTTAGATATACAGGTAAGGGAGGAACTATCGGAGAAAGAAGTAAACATCCATTGCTTCCTCAATTAACAGATGAAACTGCTCTTGGATCAAGCACAAAATTTATGTTTGGAAACCTTTCAGGAAATGAAATAGGAGAACAGCCAATTAGTGTAATTGATAAACACGGCAATAGATCATCATTGCCTATTGAGCATACAAAAGTTGCGTTCGAGAATGATCCTAGTAAAGGATTAGATGAAGATAATAGAGATATTGGCAGTACACTGGTTAATTCAGTAATACGGAATGAAACTAATACAGATCGTATTGCAGAAATGCTATATGGAAAAATTTCCGATAAAGCGGAATACATAGACCAGACATATGGTGTTCCGTATCGAACAATTATGGATGAATGGGATATGGATTATCAAGTCGGGCAGCGTGATTGGAAGCCAAACATGTTTGTTGTATCAGAGTCTGGTCCAGGAAGCATTTACATTGATGCTTAGAAATACTAGATACAATTAATAAGACAATAGATATAAAGTAATGGGTAGGTTAGAAAGATATTTAGGTGGAGATCGTCTTGAAGGTGCAGCGGATGCTCTTCTCAACGATTTTCTTGGCACTACAAAATACGGTAAATCTAGGGAGATGGATTATGTCTTCCCAGATGACACACTTACAGTCGATAATGTTGATGAAGCAATCACCCGTCTTGGTCCTCGAACACCTACAACACTGCAGTACAACGATGCAGGAAAAATCGTTGGTATTACAGGTGGCGAGGTAATACGGAACAAGAAAGGCGGTATCAACATCGACCAAGTTCCAACACCCAGAGGTGCTGACTATGTCAAGTACAGCCCATCTGTCGTAGACAGCAGCAAGAACGTGCTAGTTGAAGCGCAGCTGTATCCAGAGCGGTTCCCTGATTCAACAGGACCAATCGCTGCAGCAAGGGATATGGGTCTAGCCCATCGCTACAACGATTACGACGCATACCGTGCGATCAACAATCGCATGGAAATCACACCAGAAGCTCTGGATAGATTCAACAGTGTGGTTACGAAAGGCAAGGCAGAGAAGCCAATTGCTACTGGTATGTCAGGAGGCGGTGCCATTCTTGGTAGTAGAGGGGATGTCGTCCTGGTACCAGAAACAGACAAGATCTTTAGTCAGCTGTCTAAAGAAGAGAAGGCAGCGTATCTCAAGGAAAGAGGTGATGCTTTTCTCGGTCAGTGGTTAAACCAGAAAGGCGGTTCGATGGGAACAGCTCAAAGCGTAATCTTCCCGCCTGGACGACCAAGTCATATGGATCACATCCAGTCTCTGTCATCAAGTAAGGATGTCAAAGGATCTGAGGGATGGGGGTACAGCGATGACCCAACTAACTTCAGCTACTTAGACCAGGACTACAACGTCAATACAAAGCTGAACTACGACCTCCAAACCGTGCACCAGTTGGGACGTCTGGCAGACACTTTGCGTCAGCGTGGGTATGGCAAGAACATTCCACCAAACCTTACTGACAAGGAATTGAGTGATCCCAACCGCAAACGTCTAGATCAAAACGAAGCGATCGGTGAGCTCATCATGAAAACAATTCCTGAGACATCAGGCGCAGATGACTTAATGCTTGCACTAGAGCTACTGCGTCAAGCTGATAGAGAACAACTTGAATGGTCAGGATATCAATCTAGAGTCAAAGAAATAGGTTAGCGTTAGAGACGCCAGTAGCGGCTACGTCCCTAGCTCTCTGTTCATATGCATTTTGCAGTGCTTCAGACTGACGTCTTGCCATCAAAGAATCATTAGCAGCCATTTGCTGAGCAAACTGTTGAAAGACTTGATTATCACCAGCAAAACGCTCTACTTTCATTTGTCTGCTTGTTTATCCTTCTTGAAGATAACATACGAGAGATAACATACAGCCCCATAAAGTAAGATTTCCATTAGAGTTTCCCGTCAACAACAGCAGATCCAAAAGTGGATGTAAAACCATCAAATTCACCTTTCATAACTGGGATACGGATGTTGTCAGTTACGAATCTGCAAGCTTCTTCAGTCAATGCAGTAGTCATTTTAGTGCCGTCTTTTAGTACAGATGTATAAAGACCGTAGCGCGATTTCTCGATTGTGTATTCGTATTCAGAAGGTGTAGTGTCAACAGGAGATTGCTTTTGAGTAGGAGTAAACATTGGCCTGTTATTAATAGATGGAATAGCCACAGTAGTTAATTGGTTGTCTGTCTTAGTGTAAGAGAAATATAAAAGGGAGAGAGCGTTAGCTCTCCCCAGTTATTATCAGAAGCTGATAGCACCTGCGTCAGAGTCCTGCTTGGTAGAAGGGATCTCAGGTGCGTCATCAATCTCAATGTCATTCGAGATCTCAGCGTCACCCTTCTTGGCAGGTCCCAGACCGCCGTCAAACACCACAGCTTTGCTGAGGCTCAGGCGAGGACGCTGGAGGCGCTTGGTTTTGCCAGACTTCTTGTCGAAGTACAGCTCAGTGAAGCTCTCCAGGTGACCAGTAACAGTCACAGAGCGACCGTTGTTCAACCAACCAGACTTGTACAGAGACAGCAGTCCGTTGGTGTTGTTGAACTGGACAGCAATGGCAGTAGCGTCATCCTTGAGTTCTGTCAGCAAGGTCACGGCGAGGAACTCGCCATACTTGCCTTCGACAAGCTCAGCGTGTGAAACACGACCAGTAATGGTCAAGCTGTTGAACTGAGCGTAGGACTTGGAATCGGACATTGAAAAGTGTCGAAAGAACACAAGCAAGAAAAGCGCCCGTTAGGGCGCAATATCTCACTGACCAGTAGTCCAATCGTTAGGACCACAGGAGATGGTATCCAAAATGTTATGAATTGCCTGGAATTTACCGGCATCACGAAGCCAGCACACAGTGGAGCGCGTGTTGTCATTCTCCATCTCGGACATACCAGCTTTGGTGTGCCACTCAAGGAAGTTATCAATAATCATGCTCATCATCATCTTGTGGACCATAGGGTCATTGCATTGTTCAATAGCTGCGTTTACGAGATCAGCAGCAAGATCAATAACTTCATCTTGAGTTTTACCGTCATACGGACCTTTAGGGTCAGCCTGAGGAGTTTCAGTGTCACGCTCTGCATCGTTAGCAGCAGCAACTTGTTGCAAGATCTCCAGTTCGCACATAGAAAAACCGTCAGGGATGTTTGCGGAAGCAGTCATATTGACACTTAATAAAGAACATAAAAAACTAAAGCGCCCATTAGGGCGCAATGGATTACTCAGACGAGGGCAGAGCTCATGTGAGCCCACTCAGCGTCAGAAATGAAGTCACCGACTTTGTCAGTTGCAAGAGGGACAGAGCCATCGGAGAGATAAGCCATGTCCTCTTCTTCCGTGAGGTAGCTGAAGGCATCTTCGTTCTGAGCAATCACGAGAGAAATACCAGGGACATCGGTATCAGCGATGATTTGGAAATCAAACGTGGCTTGCATATTCAGAACTTAGAAAGAACATAAAAAACCAAAGCGCCCAATAGGGCGCCAAGGATCAGTCAGTTGACTTGCACTTACGTGCGTGTGTCAGTTGCTTGTTCAGGCGATCAGCCTTTGCCTGCTCCGAGAGCATCCATGCGATAACAAGACCAGACATACTCAACTCCAGATAGAACACACGAGAAAAAAGCCCCCATAGGGGGCTAAGGTCATCGGCCATAGGAGGTACGACGCAGGGCATAGATCTCCTGCATTTCCTCCATGGCAGCCAGACGTGCTTGATATGCACGCCGTGCTTGTTCCTCGGCATACGCCTGTCCCTCAGGGGTCCAGGGGCATTGCTCGGGATCGATGGGTAAAGACATAATCAAAAATATGAATTACACAATTGGAAAAAGCGCCCGTTAGGGCGCCAGGGGTCATTCTTCAGAAGCTTCAGTTAAAGCAATTTGGTGCTCACTACGGAGCTCATCAATTGTTTCCTGCAAGCTAAGAGCCGAACGCTCATATGCTTCTAGTCTTTTCTGTAGTACCGCGATTTCATCTTCGGCTTGCTTCTTACGGATCTTCTTGTATTCGCTATCAGAGATAACATATACATCCGATCCAAACGGAAGTTGCATAATGTTGTCAATCAGTTGGAAGGGGGAGCGGTAGTAAGAATGTTGCATTGCCTGTTTATATGTGGCTACCTATTAAATATAGGCGCCACCTGCTTATTTATATATACGGACCTTTCTACTTATTTAGTAGTAATGTCCTCAACCATCTGGTCATAGATCTTCTCACCGAAGACCTTACAGATCTTTCGGGAGAGTTCTAGTCCGTCAGCCACAGCTACATCGTTGTAGATGATCTGACGCAGGTAAGCCCTAGCCTCAGAGTTAGTCATCTTTTCAACGACAGCTCCAGCATACTCTTCTTTAAGTCTCATCAGGTCACGACCTGTGAGGAGATCACTGGTATTTTCCATTTCCCGTCTTGTTACGTCCAAAGGAATAAGTCAGAACAGTTGCAGTAGCAAACAGTCCCGTCATTCCAATAATAGCCAGGATGATAGTGTTAGTTGAAGGTACAAACATCAAAATCAGATAAAGAACATTAAAAGCTACAGCGCCTGATAAGGCGCAGAGGGTTGCTATTTATATCCATTAATGGAGGCTACACAGCGTTCATAGAACTGGTGAGCCTGCTGCTCATTTATATAGTCCGGTTCTTCTATTAGTACTTCGTAAGCCTCATCACAGATGGATTTAGTGATGATGGTGTCAGAACTTGCAGGCAGTACAGGCAGTGCCAACAGTAATAGTGTGAGGGTCTTAATCATTTCTTAATGCGCCAAATAGAATACAATTGAATCATTGCTATTGATAGTCTAATGCGGCAAAGTAGGGCAGTAGAGAATATGCGGGTAGCATTGATGGATCTACTGGGTAAGGGTGGAGAACGCTTTCGGCAGTTCGACGATGCATATGCACAAGCAGTAAGGGACAAACTGATGTTGGAATCAGGTGACCCTCGTCTCAATAACCCAGTAGGGGTAGCTAGAAATATGGCAGGTGCATTTGCAGGAGCACCTATTACACACGGTCCAGCTCTAATGGTAAGAGCGGACGGTACAGAATATCTGCCTGAAACATTAGTAGAAAAGATCGCAGGTTACGGCACACCAGCAATCGGTGGAGTAAGCCGTTACGCCCTGCCTGGTGTGGGAGCAGTATTGGCAGGTAAAGGTATAGTTGATACAAGTAGAAGCATTGTTGATATTGTAAATGGAATCAATGATATTGAATATGCAGGTACGATATTGAATCCAGAAAGCGAATTTCCGTACTAATACGTCAGGTAAGAACACGAAGAAAAACCCCCGCTAGGGGGGGAAGAGGCAGGATGTCAGGCCGCAGCTGTGGTGACAGGAGCCTCGGTATCAGCAGCGTTCTTCTCGTCACAAGTGCGGTTGAGGTTAGCAACAGCCTTCTTTAGAGAGTAAGCAGAGGCACCGACAACGATGCTGTCAATACCACCGTGCTCGTGCTCGATACCAACATCAAAGACGTCGTATTGAGGATCTGCAGTTTCTACAGCCTCGACAATGCGAGCGGTGACAGTAGTGCCAGGAATACGAAAACGCATGTAACTCAGTTCATAGGACAAAGACCCCTTAGGGGCATGAGGAGTTAAAGCGCCCGTTAGGGCGCTAAGTCACAGGATGTCAAGCAGGTACGTGAGTGAAACCGTAACGTTTGTCTGTCACATACTTCTTGTAAAGACCACGGAGGTCTTGAACAGACTGACAGGCAACTACCTTGATTTCAGGAGTAACCCGCAGTGCAAAGTACTTGTCACCGTCCTGGCAGAAACGCCAGGTGGACTCACGTCCGTCGGTGGTCTTGGTCACAGATGCGAAGATGTGCATGATAAGTATTAACTAAAAAGCACAAAGTAAAAAAGGACCCGTTAGGGTCCAGTGAGGTGTGCATAGTTGGTCTGTCTGTCACAGTCAACGCACGTTAATGAAGGAGTAGGATTGTAAAGGCATACGAGTGTTGCGATTACAGCGATAGAAAGTTTGATCATAGTTTAGAAAGGTATTTCGTCAAACTCAGAGAGATCCTGAGCAGGTCCAAGCTCCAAAGGATATACATCCGTGGAAGCGTTGCAGTCATAGTTATAAATCGCACAGAAGTAATCACCTGTGCTCTCATCGATGAAGGTGTAACCGGACTCGGTATCTTCGAGGATGATCATAATAGTTACGTGAAGTACACGAATTAGTAAAGAACCCGATAGGGTTCAGACCCTCACGAGTTCCCTCAATGGTTGGCGTGGGTGGATCTCAGACACATAGGTCGAGAGGTGACATATGTATGCCAACGATTACGACGTGTGATTTCAACGAGAGAAATACAACGGAGGTAACGTGTGGCTACGAGAGTGAGCGCAAGACAAGAACGAACGACACTGTTACACAGATGTGTTACACATTAGTAACAGACTTGAGTGAGTTCTACTTGCGTGAACAAATCAAATGAAATGAGCTCTTGTGCGAAGCACAAATGAGCGAATCAGTTGAGAATAACTTGCGATTAAACTTAAGCGAAGCAGATAGTTATGCACTAGTTATTTTTTTTGTTCCACCAACAAGTCGGGAACAGAGGGTATTAAACCTGTCTAAAATTTTGTACCATTTTTAGCCCTCTATAGGGCGACTTTTGGCTGACAAGCAGACTATTGAGAATGTTCTCAATAATAATTAGTTTTCCACATATAATACGCATACGTTGTATGGCGGTGTGGTGCTAATTATGGAATGAGAGCACGCTGCTTGTAAACGGATGATTTGGAATCAACCGTAAAACTACGGAAAGCTACGCTAACCACGGTAGTTTTCTATATACCCCTTTTTTAATACGCGCTATCCCCTCTACTGACATTTATCTAGAAGGTTTATAGAGTAGAGCGTAGCAAGCGTAGTTTTGTAGTTGGACTTATTTCTATTTTTCAGATAATTCAAAGGCGACATTGATAGCAACTTTAGCAGTAGCTCCCATAATCCTGCCCTCATGAGGATTGCGTGGCCTGATGTGATCTCGTACAAGAAACCCTAGTAACTCATCTTCAGGACTATGACTACTTTCAGGACCTACACCTACGGGTTGT
>Ga0187217_1001395_pt1 | contig 10076 bp, 13 predicted proteins | sample 15SPOviralmetaG_FD_130165 | JGI IMG/M metagenome (GOLD analysis project Ga0187217, IMG submission 130165) | Marine viral communities from the oligotrophic San Pedro Time Series (SPOT) site, San Pedro Channel, CA, USA - 15 SPOT_SRF_2010-09-15... | ecosystem: Environmental > Aquatic > Marine >... | reverse complement strand
TCACTTGGAAACGCACCTGTACCGGCAAAGTTAAATCTAATTTTTGATCCGGAAGATGTATTATCAAATACACCTGTAACATTAGCAGATGGAATATTTGTAATTGTGTTATCTGCACCACTAATAGTTTTATTTGTAAGTGTTTGTGTATCACTTGAACCTACAACTGCACCTGTTGGTATTGCTTTTGCTGAAGCAGAACCATCTAAATTTCCTGAACCATTTGACAATACAAAACTTGAAGCTGCAATACCTGAAATAGTATTATTATCAGCACTTAATGTTTTATTTGTAAGTGTTTGAGAAGCCGCTGTGTCAACTAAAGTTGCGTCTGAAATTGCTGTGTTAATTTCAGCAAATGTAGCTGAAAGTGTATTATTGTTACTTAAATTAATTGTTTTGTTTGTTAAAGTAGCCGCACCTGTAGCAGTCAATAGAGATGAAGCGTCAGCAGAAATGGTTAATGTGTTACCTGATAACACACTAGTGATAGCACTACCACCTAAAATTTTTAATGTTTCACCATTGGCAGAAATTGTTGCTACCGTAGATGAATCATCAGCAATTTTAATAGTACCATCAAGTGTTGTACCATTACCTAATGCTGTATAAATTTCGTTAAAATTGAGGTTTATCTTATTAGCACCGTCTCGGAGATTATCACCTGTTCCGTCGTTTGCGTTAGTACCTCTACTTATTACTTGTTTTGTCATTTGCCTCTATCTCTTTGTACTATTTATAAACATTTTATGATGTTGTTTTATCAAATTTAGTTGTGTTACTATCAAATCTAGTTAATGTGTTACTGAATAAATCAGCGTTTGTTCCTATTTCACAAGGAAACGCATAATTCATCTTAATTTTCTTACCTATTTCGTTAGAAGTAAATAAAAATATAGGTGTTTGTTGTCCATCAAGAGCTGTTTTAGTACCTTGTATTTTGATATTACTTAAATTTTGAAATGAGTTTGCATTAGAACCGACTGCTGTTTGACCAAAAGCACTATTAACATATCTATTTAATGAACTAAATCTAGGTCCACCGTATGCATAACCACTTCTAATATCATGTACAACTCCTGCACCGTCAGTAAAAATATTCCTTGGTCTACTTAAATAATCTATTGATATTTTTTCTCTAGTTGCTGTCAAATCTCTAGTATTAGCGGCAAATGGGTCTTCGTAAGCCGTACTTACATCAACATTACCACCCACATTTGCTTTAGGTCTTAAAGATGTTCCGTCTGAAATTGTTCCTAATCTTCTACCAAAAACAGTTGTGAAAATTGTATTAACAAGAGATAATAATGGACTATCAAGAACTCCTGAAGTAACACCTTTAACAGGACCTTTTGCTGTTACTATTATTCTTGATTCAATATCTACTTGACCTGTAAAATAAAAACCTGCTGTGTGCATAGTCTTTTTAAATGCGTCACGCCATCTGGCGATAGATTGACCTACTTTAATTACATAAGAATAATCTTGATAGTATAAACTATCTTGTACTCTCATTGTTGTTTCTGATAATTTACCTTTTTCACTAATAAACACACCATCTGTATCTGATACAGACACAACATTTACTGTAGCTGTTGAAATATCTAATTTTGCAAGTTTAGATGTTCCACCTGAATTAGATGTAATAGTTTCATTTAATTGAAAAGTACCTGTTACATTTTTAATTCTTAATAGACCTTTAGCATTGTCAAACTCTGCAATTACACCTGTAGCATTACTTGTGCCACCTGTAACTGTACCATTTTGAATATAAGAACCAACAATACCTGTTATAATCATGTTATTAAAGAAACCTAAAACAGGAGGCGTTGGTGCTGTTTCGTAACTTCTACCTAATTCAGCAGTTTTTAATTTTACAATTTTTCCTATTTCATCACCATATGCTTTTACAATTGCACTAGAACCTGTAGATGATGTAACTGATACTGAAGGTAATGATGTATATTGTCCACCACCATTTGTTAAAAATATTTCTTCTATAGTTTGTAAGTCTGTAAATTTTTCTTGAACAATAACATTACCTGAATATGCGTCACCTTGAGTTGTACCGCCTTCTAAAACTAATCTGTCTTCCGTTCCGTTAGCAGGATCCCTACTGCCTGCTTGGTCTGCAATACCACCATTTACAAGTTTTACAAATCCAGCTGCATTTCCACCATTTGTTCCTGTATTATTAAATGTTAGTTTATCACCTATCTCATAACCTGTACCTTTATTATCTAAAATAATTTCTGTAATACTTCCAGGTCCAATATCTTCAATTTGAAATAATGCACCCTCACCACCAGCTATTACATTAATTGTATCTGTAGTTTTATTTAATGAACCGTCATTTGTAATATTTTTTGTACCAGGTATACCTGTAATACTTGCCTTAATAAAGTAGTCATCTGTATCGGCTGTTGTTCCTTGTATTTCTTCATTAATTAAAAATGTTCCTTGAATACTATCAGCATTTAAAATTAATTGTGTAACTGTAGAAGCACCAATTTGTAGTGTAGAAGTATTTTCTACAATAGCAGTTGCGTTTGAAGTTTGACCTGTTATTGTTCTACCAATTAATAGTGTTGCGTCACCTACTGTTGCAATAACCCTTAATACTTTTAATGAGTCAAACTGACCATCTGAAGCCTTAAGCATTTGTTCTCTAGGATAAAATGTTTCTGATTGTTCACCAAATAAAACTCTAAAAAACATTTCATGGCCACGAACTGAACCTTTTGACCTATAAAGTGATTTAATATTTTTAATTAATTTTCTTTTATCAATACCTAACGCTAAGTTTTCTGGCAATGTTGCCAAAAACTCATTTCTCATTTCTGTTAAGAAGTGATTAATAACTTTATCAGGATCCCTAAAATTAATTAAGTCTGAAATATTATTTACTGGATTAGGTCTGTAATTTGAAATTGTAGCTTGAGCACCTGAATTTTGACCAACAACTATTTCTGTATCAATAAATTTATCTTGTGCTGAAATTATTAATCTATTATTAGCAATATCTTCTACTAATACTACAGCAGTTGCTTTTGATGTTTGACCTGTAATAGTTTCACCTCTAGTGAATTTACCGTAAGTAGATTCTTCTAAAAGTATCTTATCATTTTCATCTAATAATGTTCTTGCTGTATCTTTACGACTAGAGTTTAAAACTAGATTGTTTGTTTGACCTGTTTCTGTTTCAAGTAAAACACCATCTGTGCCCTCAATAGCTGTAACGGATAATTCTGCTGATTCTAAAAGTTGATAATAGACTTTTAGAAATTCTGCGAATTTAGGATGGTCTGCAACGACAAACTCTGGTAATTGGTTGTTAAGTATCGTTGATATTTTTTCATTAAATTTTGCCATTGCTCATTAGTAGCTTGATGTTGTTGTGTAGCCCACACCAGCGTCAGCTGAACCTCCCACAAAAGTGTCTGCTGTTACGGTAATATTAGAATTTGCAATATCTATTTCTACAATTTGGTCTCTTACAGGTACAATATCATTTGATAAAGGAGTTATTGTTATCTCAATTAATGTAGATGTAACACCTCTAATATTAGATATTGAGGCAACATTTAAAGAGTTAAGTATAATTTCTCCGGTTGAATAATTAATTGTTCCTTGACTATCATTTACATATGTTCTAATACCAGATGATAAGAAATATCTTCTTACATTACCATTACCGTCATCATCAAAAAACATTTCATTATCACTACCTGTTACTTTAAAACCTGTAGAACTTAAAATACCACCGGCAGCCATATTATGTCCTGCATGAGGATTGAATAAAGCATTTCTAAAGTAAATAGCATATTTGTTAGAGGCTGCTATTGTAGGTGTAAAACTTTTTCTTATTTTAACAGTTGTAATATTTGATAGAATACTATTATCAGTACCATCAATTAAACCTGTTACTTTTGAGTGACGATATATTGAATCAAATTTCTGTAAAGTATTTGTATTATAATTCGTCAATGAAGATATAATTTCTGATTTTAATGTATCACTTGATTTTGTTGTTCCTGATGTATTGTATTTAACTGTTGAAGTTAATAGTACCGAAGTTATTTCTGGATCCACAATTTGAGGTACAACTGAAGCAACATTGTATGGTTTTAATTTATTTACTATATCTGCTTTTGTAGTTTCTGTCAATGTAGAACCTGAAGCAGCTTTAACACCTATTTTCACAATACCATATCTTGGTGTTTCATCATCTTCACCACCCCAAGCACTTACTGATAATGCATTTGGATAAATTGATTTAACTAAACTTTCATAATCTGTAGTTGTTACTGCTCTGTCTTGAGCTGCGTATTGTAAAGGCGCATTTAATTTTATTGAATCATTTGTTTCACCTGCAACACCACCTTGTGAAGCTGATACAGTTGAAATTGTAACATCTGAAAAACCACCAATTGTTCCTTGTAATTGAAAAGAACTTGCACCGTTTGATATTCCTTTATTTGTTACAATGTAATCTAAAATAATTATATTTCCGTCTTCTAGTGATTTACCATTTGTACCGTCACCAAAATAAATTTCATATCTGCCGTCTCGGCCTTCTTGTAAGAAATAAACTTTAGTATTTGTTGTTACATTATTATAACCACCTGCTAATGCGTATGTTTCAATAGATGTATCATCACTACTATTTTGAACTCTTACTTGTAAAGTAGATGTATCAACTTTATTACTTGGTAAGATAAACTTTTGGTCTGAATCTGTACTATCAAAAGTATATTTAAATTGAACTAAAGTACCTTCTAAAATTGGTACACTAGAAAATTTATAAACACCTGCAACTGGTGTAGTTGTAAAATCTGAATTTGTTATGTATTGATATGAAGTCCCGTCAACACTTGTTGTGAAGACTGTTCCTTTTGCCATTGTAATACTTGTGCCTGAAGCATTATTAATTATAATATCAATATTTGCTTGTGGTGCTTTTGGTGATGATGGTGTATAACCAATCATCTTTGCTAATGATACAATATTATTTCTTATATCTGCACTATCAAGATAAATTTCATTAGTTGCCATGTTGGCAAGATAAGCCATGTAGTGAGTATTGTAAGATAAAACATCTAGTAGAATATTTAAAGAACTACCTTCAAAATCGTAATCTTGAAATTCGGTTTGTCCTTGTAAAAAACCTTTTAGATTACTTTTGATTGCTTCAAAATCATAATCCGATACTACTAACTTATTTGACATCTATTATCTTACTCTCTGTAAAAATGTTTGCACTTGTTGTGGACCTGGTACACCTACTACATAAAAATATATATCAACAACTAATCTATTGCCGTCTTGGTCATCATCAACTTGAACATTTTGCAAATCTACTCTAGGTTCATAGTTAATTAAAACTTCTTCTATTTTTCTTTCTAAAAAAACTTTAGTCATTGGTGTAAAGTTTTCAAAAAGTAATTCTCTAATACCACAACCTAATTCTGGTTGAAATGGTCTCTCATAAAAATTAGTCTGTATTAAATTCTTTACAGCTCTTTTTATTGCAACTACATTATCAACAGTATTGACATCATTAGTTACTGGATTTCTTTCAAAGTCTAAATCAATATCCTTGAAAGGTCTGGAGTTTCTAGTGGTCTTATTTACTATTTGAGAGTCGTATATTGCCATAACGGTAATATTTATAACACTTTACTAACCGTTTGCAAAAACATTACCACTTCCACTAGTCATAGCGCCTGCGTCTGCACTATCTCCTATTCTTGCAACTGCAATACCAACAGCAAACACATTAGGCGAACCTACATTAACATTTGCTACATGGTCAGGACATGGTGGTAAAGGTGGATTTGGATGAGGTACAGTAGGGTCACCAATTCTTGCAACTAAAATACTATTTGCAAAAACTGTTCCTTGTCCTGGTGTATCTAAAGTAGTTGTACCAACACAAGCATGACCTGTTGATAAACTATCTCCTTTTCTACTAACGGCTGGCATTCTTAGCTTTTAACGCCTCTCTTCTTTGTTCTTGTAAAATTGATTGTCTTAACTTTCTACCAATTGGTATGATTATAGAATGACACATCTCTTTGCCCTTTTTACTGATATATTCAACACTTATCATTTTATCTTTAAAATCACCTTGTACGGACCTTGTTGCTTTCTTTAAACTTATATCTTCTTTTTCTTTTTCAACACCATCTGCATTCCAAAACTTAAATAATCTCATTTTTGCCATAAATTCCTTAATTAATAGGCGTATCACATCTACATTGTTTACAACACTCAATTTCTATCTTTTTTCCATCGCCGTCCGTATGTTCTTTCATACAAGGACTGCCACAATGACATTGATGACCACAATTTTTGCAATATTCCATTTTTATTTCCTTTTTCTACTATTTATCAAAAATTACAAGCTGCTTTCATCTGTTGTATGTTGATTCTTTTCATGTCATCAAGAGAATCTAACGCTGATTCGCTGATTCGCTCATAATCCGGCGACCATTTACACTCGATTCGCTCATTTTTTGTTGCAAAACTGCAAGAATTGACTAAAAAGAACAAAACTAGAACAAAAAAGTTTATAAAGCGTTGATTTATAAGGGTTTTTTTATGCATTTTTTTGAAAATAGTGCTTGCTTTCTATATTTAGATGTGGTATACTATCCATATAATAAAGAAAGGACATATATTATGAAAAAAATTAAAAAAAACAAAATATCAGAAGCCTGTGGTTGGTTAGGTATGATACTTATTCACGGTGCGACTGCTCCGACTTCTTTATCTGTATTAATGGGTTGGTCAACAAATTTACCACCATTAAACTTTATATTATTAGTATGGTTAGGTTTATTTCTCTTTTTAGTAAGAGCTATATTCGCTAAAGATATCTTATATATCGTATCTAACGCAATAGGATTTTCATTGAATAGTCTATTGTTAATGTTAATCGCTTTAAATTAAAAGAAAGGACACACTATGAATACATTTTTTAGTATAACAACAATTCTGGCTGCTATTATGGCAGTTGGTTCAATAGAAGATTGTGGAGGACATTGTTTAGGACAAGAAAACTGGATAATGTTTGGAATAATGGTTGCCATTATGTTGGTTTCTGTTATAATGACTATATTAACTACTAACAAAGGACAATAACACTATGACAATTGTAAATCAAACTGCCGATACACTAGAACAAGGCGTAGCCAATATGATGGCAGGCGCTAAAAACGATTATATGAAATGGTCAACAATGGGTGGCAAAGAATTAACTGGTTACTGTAAAGAACAAGTTGATAATTGGGACTCTAAAACAAAAGTTTCACAAGGTAAGAAGTACATCAAAGTTGTACAAGATACTGGTGTTTTTTGTTTTGTTTGTAAAACTGATTTTAAACACTTTAAAAAAGGTGATATATTGAAAGCCGCTGGTTACAATGCACCTGCTTTAAATCAAGCCAGAGGTAATGTACTTACTGGTAATTATGCAATTCAATGGACTGGTCCATTATACTTAAAATAAGGAAACACTATGTACGATAAAAGAAAAGCTATATTCAATAAAGTTGTTAATCCGTTACTTCTAAAGTATTTAACGGATCCACATAATGGCGAACATTCAATTGCTAAAAATATTCCTATAAAATACTTAAAATATTTTAAAGCAATATCAAAAAATGGTAAAGGCCATAAATTGAGATACAGATATAGAGGCGTATCAAAGCCGAATTATAGAAGAGTATCATCTTTTTGTCATATGAACTTCGCCGATACTTTCGCAATCTACTATAGATAATATTACCGGAGTGTAGCGCAGCCTGGTAGCGCATTGCGTTTGGGACGCAAGGGTCGTAGGTTCGAATCCTACCACTCCGACCAATTCACATTTTTAATTAACTGCCCTTAGCTCAGCTGGATAGAGCAACTGCCTTCTAAGCAGTAGGTCACAGGTTCGAATCCTGTAGGGCAGGCCAATTAAATCGCAAAAGAAGTCCCACAACCACAAGAACTTGTAGCCTTTGGATTATTAAATTTAAACATAGATTCAAAATCATCATAACTATAATCTAATTCCATACCTAGTAAATATAATTCATAATCTCTACTGACAATTAATACATCTTCTACCACGGCGTCATTTCTATTTTCTTCATCTGCAAAAGACCATTCATAATTAAAACCGGCACAACCACCACCTTTAACATCTAGTCTAACGAATTTTTTATTATTCTTATTTCTTAATTCGTTTAATCTTTTATAAGCGTTGTCTGATAATTTAATCAAATTTTACCTCGTCTCTCCATGATTCATCTGATAAATGCATATCATCTAAATTGCCTTGTAATATGGTGGCAACCAAATGCACTCTTTCTATTTCACTACCATTAAAAAAATTATGATACTTTGTATTATCAGTAACATAACCACTACCATTAGCCGGCATATGAAACGCTGTATCTTCAATTACCATTTTACATCCTTTATTTGTAATAATAGGAATATGTAATCTCATTTCGGGGTCACGGTGCCAAGACAAACATGTTCTTGGTGGTTTCATTAAGAATCTAACTCTACCAACTTTCCACCTTTTTCTAATTATCTCGTACACTTCTTCAGCATAAGTGCCTTTAAATTCTGGACAGATTTCTGTATATAGTTTTTCTTTGACAGGCTCCAATCTCTTTTCTTCATGGTTGGTTGTATCAGGCATAGTCCAATATAGACCACGAACATTACCACCAGTTATAGAATTTTCATCATCTGGTATTCTGTTGATACAAATGGCATTAAAATCAATCAAGGTTTTATCATCTGTCTTAAAACCCATTTTGCTTTTAAAATCTAAATAACATTTTCCTAGGCGGTCAATGTCAATGTTTAGGGGGTGTTCTCTATAATGCATACTTCTATTTATTAGACTTGCCATATCATACTAAATAGTGTAGTATAGTATTTTAAAAGGTGAAAAATGAAAAAATATATTCAAGTATATGATGATGTGTTGTCTTCAAAACATTGTGAAAGTTTAATCACAAAATTTGAATTAAGTAATGACCAACATGTATCCACAGATTTAGAAAACCATAGACATTTTACAGAAATCAATATCTCTCAACATGATGATTGGAAGATGATGGCTCAAGGTACTTACTTACATTTAAGACCTATGATTCAGAAATATAAAGATGATTGTAAGATTACAGAAAAACAATGGCCTGACCAATATGGTTTTGAAGAGATAAGATTTAAAAGATATCTACCAAATGATAAAGATGAATTTAAAGAACATGTAGATGTAGGCGACTATAATTCTGCAAGACGATTTCTTGTATTCTTTTTATATCTTAAAGACAATGAAGGCGGTCATACATCTTTTCCCGAATACGACATAAAAGTACAACCAAAGGCTGGTCGTCTATTAATGTTTCCACCTACATGGACATATAAACATATAGGTCATAAAGCAATACAAACGCCGAAGTATATACTAGGTTCATATTTGCATTATATTTAGAAACTTCCGAGAATCCGAGAGTCCGAGATTAACTAATACTACATTGTAGCACTAGATAGAAAAGAAAGAACAGTATTATACAATTCTTGACTTTCCGTTTAGTGTGAGAGTCCATTGTATTATTTATGGATTAGGTACTCTGGAGGTCCTCTGGAGAACGCACACCGATATATATAAAAGTAGAGAGCTTGACATTAACAACCAAATAGTATATACTATAATATATGAAAAAGAAGTATTTCCACGAAGTAATAGAAGAAGAGGAAAAGATATTGGCAATAGGTCTTAAACAAAGTAGATTACATAAGAAAGAAAGACTTGATAGAGAGATAGCAAGGTGGCCTGACGAACAACCTAAAGAGAAAGAAAAAGATGATTAGAGGTTGTGTAGGGTTTAGTTATAGACATGGTTGCCTCTATGGTACTATGATATGTGTAAGAGGTAAACATACTGTAAATATAAGATTGCCCTTTGGGCTATATCATATATTCAAACGACTTTGGAGACGAGAAAATATCCTCGGAAAATTTTTATTTAAAGAAAGTGATAAAACTTTCCAGACCATAGTAC
>Ga0187217_1001394_pt1 | contig 10079 bp, 7 predicted proteins | sample 15SPOviralmetaG_FD_130165 | JGI IMG/M metagenome (GOLD analysis project Ga0187217, IMG submission 130165) | Marine viral communities from the oligotrophic San Pedro Time Series (SPOT) site, San Pedro Channel, CA, USA - 15 SPOT_SRF_2010-09-15... | ecosystem: Environmental > Aquatic > Marine >... | reverse complement strand
ACATATGGTATTTGTCTCCCTCGGAACCATAAATAGATAACACAATAGGATTATAATCTTTTTTTATAGCTTCGAGTGCTAGATACCTTGTAATTATTTTTCTACAAGTAGTAGAAATTATATGTAGATTAAATTTGTTTTTTTGAAAATAATCAATATTTAATAATTTATTCATATTTAATGCATTAATACCATATTTCACTGCCAATTTTTCTTGCTGATATTTTTGAAATCGCGAGAACTCTAATTTCCTTCTTTTATCAATGTCCTCATAATCTTTTGCAGTAAGTTTCTTTTTCCTACCATTATATTTTTCTTCACATTCAATGAATAGTTCCCTTGAAACTTCTTCAATATTTACATCTTCCCAATTAGAGTTTTTCTTTAATTCTTCAAAAGTAATTTTATTTGAATCGCTTATAGAAGAATAATTAGGGTCATCTGATTTAGTCTGATCAAATTCTGAAAAGTCTTTTGCATATTTTGTTAAATTAGAGTTTAACCACAAAGGATTAGTATCATCAATTATATCCCCTATACTAGCGGTGCATGGTATAAATGTATCCACTAAAGGATGTGCAATTATATGTTCAATTGTATTTCTATGTGCTGGAATACCTTCTCTAGTATTATGACCCTCATCATGTATAACATCTACTTTCTTTTTAAAATTATCTTTTAATCTATCTATATTTTCAATAATACTGTATATATCAGAAATACGTTTTCCATTACTACATACAAATATAACTGAATAATTATTTTCTTTAGATAGAATCATCCACGCTTCTTCAATATTCTTACAGTGTGTAGCATTACCATTAAGATCATTCTTTTTAGAAGATATAATCATAACTTTGTCTTTTGTAGATACAAGAGGGAATCTATGGTCTAAATCTTTCATTATGCGAAGAAGCCATTGTTCATTTGCTTCAAGTGTATTTTTTGTTATTGCGAATGTGATATTCTTTTTTGATATTGAGTTCATAATTAAACGATTGCAATATCCAGTTTTCATTGATTGTGCCATTTTATAGATCCCCTTAATCTTCCTTATACAATATTCTATGATAAGTTTTTTTTCTTCATCTGTAAATTTATATTTACCAATGGGATTGTTATCATCTTTTTTAAGGAATTCATGAACCTTACAATGGTAATTATTTATAGTTTCTTCTTTTGTATTATTTCGAATAGGGAAGAGTTTATGTTTATTTTTGAATACTTGAAGTGGTATTTTTTTATTTTTTACGTTTTTAAAGTCTTCTATTACTTCTTTTTTATATTCGCACAAATATTTTTGATATTTTTCAATAGCAGTTCTCGTGAGTTCCTCTTTTGTTTCGAGATCCATGTTTTATATAATATTATGTATAACTATTTCTTTAAATAAATATCCTGTACAAAGATAATTTGATTTTATGTACAGAAATAAAAAAATATCAAATTTAAAAATTGTAATAAGAATACTTGTAGTATAGAAAGTTACTCAATACCATTAAAATCATCCAAATGATAAATCAACCTGTGGTATAAACCCTCTGGTGTCGAACCTAAGCCACCCGTTTTAACATTGTTTTTTTTACAAATCTCTTTGATTTTTTCTTTTTTTTCTTTCGGCTCTTTTGTATTATCATTCAATATTTTATCCAAATCTTCTTTGGTATAATCAGGTGGTTTAAAAACACTATATACTATCTTGTTAGAAGCATTCCATTCTTGTTTCAGTGTCAGTTCAAGGTCATATAAATCAATTACAATTGGTTCATCTTCTTTTGAAAGTTTACCATCATGATGCTTAAAACATACAAGCAAATGTGGTTGAGATTTCTTAATTTTTGTTAGTGTAGAAAGATAAAATGAACGAAAACTAGTATCCATGCTTTTAGAATTTGCCACTTTACACTCTAGATAATATTCACAAATACAATTCACTAAATCTGGATAACCAGTTGCTTGACCAAGACCAGTGAGTTTTCCACCCGAAGATACTTTCAAAACATTCTCCATATCATTACCACATTCATTATACCTCTTCCTTGGTTTACCATCTTTACCTTTGAATATATTCTCATTTTCATCAATTTGATGGTCTCTTGCCAAAATTGCATTCATTTTAGCGTCTTCGATTTGTTCCGGTGTTGCCTTGAGGACCTCATATCCTGTTTCTTCAAGTAATATATCTCTGAAATGTCTCTTATCACCATGTTTGGGGCATTTCTTTAATTCTTTCTTCAGTCTTTCAATTTCTTTATCTTTTTCAAAAAGTTCTTCCTTATACCTAAATTGCAAGGTTTTTATGTTCTTATTCAGTGTTTCATTTTCTTTCTTCAGTCTTTCATATTCTTCTTTTGGATTTGTCACTGTTTCAACTTCCATTGTTGTTTAGTATAGATTAGAATCTCTTAAGTAATATTTCAAATTTAAATTATTTAAAAGACATCTTTTACAATAATATAGAACATGAAAAAACCTCAAACACTTGACGAATTTAAAAATAAATATTCACTCAAAAGTGTAGATTTAGACGATCTTGTATTAGAGTTACAAGAATATTCAAAAAAAAACAATTGGAAGGAAGAGACATTTATTAATCGTCTAAAACTATTACAAAAACTCCATCGTCCATTATTTATACGATTAAACAAATGGTTGATCGCATTTGGTTTACCTACTGAACATACTATTACAAGAGCAAGAAAATCATTAGAAAAAAATGTATATGCATCTGTAATAGATGTAAAAGAAAACAATTATTATAATTGTAAAACAAAAACCGAATTAGTAAAATATCTAAACAAAAATCCACATAAATGTGTCAAACGTCAATACGCAAAAGATGAAGGATACAGAGTATTTTTAGAAACTTTGGGATGATTTACTTTTCAAAACTAACAATGATTAAATCCCTTTTCCCCGAACCATATGGATCTTGTGGTTTATGTGGTACATTGCCATCCATAATAACTGTTGTTCCACTTTTCAAAGGCAAAACATATTTCACATCATTTTTATCTTTGTATCTGATGTTACCTTCTTTGATTCCATCATCTATCCTTAAATACAAGAGAACTGTAATCACATTTGGATAGTTATCATTTTCGCAGTGCCATGCGAGTCCACTTTTTACTCTCTTCACATCATTTTCTAAACTATAACGGATAACATCCATATACCACTTATCTTTATTGTGTTCAAAACCATTCATTTCTAAGAATCCGGATGCTACTTCTTTTACAAAATTAAGATCATGGTTTGTTTCAGAATAGTCGTAAAACTCTACATTTCTTTTTCCCTCTGTTTCTTTAGAGAGTTTGTCCATAATGGACGGGTCTAGAAGGTAATCATCATATACCCATGTAGGGTATTCTGTATTGAGAACTTTCATAAAGATATCTTTTTTAAAAAATGTATAGGTAAATATCAAATTTATTTATCTACACCGCTTCTTACTACGTTTCCCTCTTTTTTTAGAACGAGAACCACCCCTTTGCCGTTTCTTTGTTTTCTTAGGACCCCCACCTCTTTGTTTATCCTTAAGATATCTTGTGTTCATTCTTCTTCCAGAAGCATCTCTTGTAACATATGGATTCATAGAATCATGGTGTTTCGAAATCTCTTCTAAAGTATCAATTAATTGATCCACTCCTTCTATATCAGTTTGTTCAAAAAACTTAGCAAGTGCTAGTTTTTGTTCCGGTTTTAAGAGTTCTAATTGTTGTAGGAGATTTGTTGTAGGTGCTCTCAATTCTATTTGTTTTCTGTCTTGATCATCTATATATTGATTAAATGATGCTCTTCTATCACCATCTGGTAAAGATTGACGATATGATTTATCACTAAAAAATGTGTGAGGATATACCTGTCGGACTGGTCTTACTCTAGGATTAACTACTCTTGTAGATCCATACATTCTTTCTATTACATCTTCGGGACGATGTTGCATATTGGCACCGAGGACTAGTGCTTCTGATGCTGCCTTTTGACCTCTCGTAAGTTCAATGTCTTCGTAACTATCAGAACTATCACCGTAATTATTTACAAAACCATATTTTCCAACATCTTCATCTATTAAACCTAATGAATTTGCACTTACCTTAAAGGTGTTCGTTGATCTATCAAAAGTAATTATCGGTAAATTAGGATTAAATCCATATTTTCCTAGAAACTTTATATATTCCCCATTCATACGTCCATAGTAGAGGGCAGGTTGATACAATACTACATCTCCATAGTTATCACTTTTTATATAGTGATTTAGATACCTTTCAACCGTTTCTCTTGGAACACTTCCATCTGTTAAGAGTTCAATAAATTTCTTAATATTATTAACATAATTAGAATGTGATTTATGTCCTACTACCCTTAATAGAGGAGAAAATTCATTTCTCCCTCTGATTGTTGAATAAGTTAATAAATGTCTCCCTTGAACACCTACTAAACTATCCATATGTTCTGAAAAATATGTATCGCTTGATAAATCAAAAACTTCATGGTCTAAAGGTGAACCATCATCATTTAAATAAGTTATTCCAGGTATGTTTTCTAAAGTATATCTATCGAGTAATGATATAGCATCATTAGATGTATATTCAACAACTTGACTTTGTCCTTCCATTATAATATAAATAATATTTTATTTAAAAGATATCTTCAAATTATATATAAATATGGAAGAAAGACTAGTTAGTATACAAGAAAAATACAATGATAAATTAGGTTATACCCCAACAATATGTAACATTAAGGTTAAAACTTTAACGCAATTAATACCAATATTATTACTTCTTGATTGTGTTTTCTTTTTTACACAGACATTTTTTCGTTGGGGTGCGCCTTGTTTCTTGTGGTGGAACAGCATAACGACCACTATCACATTTTTTATAGGACATATAACAAGATTAACAGGTATTCCAGTTTGTATTTACTCGATTAAAGAAACTCGAAAAGGGAATAAGGAAGGTTCAGTGATATTATTTAACTATCTACTATTACTCTTGTTAGTAACATTTATGGATATCTTTTTGTGTATAGCAGAAGTTGATTATGTTTGTAATAGTGATTCAATCGATGATTGGAATAGATGTAGTCATGATTGGGGGAAAGAACAATATGAATGTTTAACAGAAAATGGAGATACTTGTACAGCACCATTAATCTATGATAATATGGAATATGATAAAAAAACATGTGAAGAAAACGGTTGTAATTATGTAATAAAAAATAATCGTGTGAAACCAGAATGTTGTAGTTATACGGAATGGAATTATCACAACCCTTGTAAAGAAGACCCTGTGATCCGACCAAAAATATTTGATACCTCCTGGTGTGAGAATTTTTCTGATTTTTATGATGTAGGGGTTGGAATATTAACTTGTGCTATGTTATTTGGATTCACTTACATTGTTCATAGTTATAACATGGTAGTTGGTGGAGAACTAAAGTTTACAAATAATCCTATGGAAGAAGATGATGATGAATGATTAGACTTGCATACCGATGTAGTAGTTCTGAATGTCGGTGATATCATATATGGCATTAATGTTTCGATTGATATGGATAGTGGGTCGCGGGTTTTTGCATGGTGATTCTGGTTGAGGACGTTCTCCATCAAGACCGAGGAGTTCCATGAGTGTTTCCTCATATTCCTCCCCACCAGGTTCTGAGATGTTCTTCCCCTTGTTTTGTCTGTAGATTGACGAGTAGACCTCTTCCCAGGAGTAAGACTGTACGTTGATGATGTTTGTGTTGTTCATTGTGTTCTGTATTTGTTTGTTTGTTTAAAATTTAACAAACATACAAATCAAATTTATTTCTTGCGTTGTGTCCTCCTCTTCCTCTGGGGAGTCTTCTTCCTCTGAGGGGTCCTCTTCCTCTGGGGAGTCTTCTTCCTCTGAGGGGTCCTCTTCCTATTTTTCTTCCCCCCTCCTCCATATCTAGTATATCTCTTTGACCTTTGATATTCGGTTGGTCCATCTACTGGAATGAAAGAAGGTGTTGATTTATATAAGGGTTCTCCATATCTTGTTCCAACTTTTTCGAATGCTAAGTAGTCCTCCGGTTTCTGATATTGAGTTTTTTCATAATCATACGGATCAACTACAAAAGATTTTGAATAATCTCTAATTACACCACCATAAGGATCCTTTTCTAATTCACCTCTATCACTATAGAGTGCAGTATTAAATACAAGAGGGTCTGGTTTTTCAAAAATAAGATTAAAATCAAAATCTTTAAGAGATGGTGGTTGTTCTATATAAGTAATACGAATGATATTTTCTAATAAATTATAACATGCTTGTCTTAAATCATCTTCTAACCCTTGTGATTCAAATGTTTCTATATCACTATATAATCCTACAACAATTTGATGTTCTTTTATACTTTCATAATATTTTTCATAAATAGTTTTTGATTTTTCTACTAATTCTTGCGTGGTTAATCCTTTCAAAAATTGTAGTGCTTCACCTACAGATCGAATATATATTTTTTCATCATAATTTTTACCTAGATCACTGTCATCTAGAAGTTCATTTTCTATTTCTTCTTCAATCTTATCTATTATTAGTGGTTTTATCCTTCTTTCATATTCTTTTCTTTCTAAATCATCTCCCACCAACTCCGGACGTTCTTCTAAAATAGACGTTTCAATTTGATTATTAATTCTTTCTGCATAATCAGAAACCATATCATAATTAGATTTTTGTAGTAAATCTTTTATATCTTTTATTTCTTGTTCTGATCTTTTCCATTTAACACCCGAACTGAGACCTCTAAAATCTCCTCGGGGATTAACTTTTTCTGGTTTTTTTAGTAACCTCAAAGGTAAACTTCTATTAACCATTCCTAATTCTCTACCTCTTTCTATATTTTCCGGATCAGTGTAAGGTTTTCTAGATTCTCTCATTTCTTTTTGTAATTCCCCCATCCTTGAATACGCTTTTCCATAATTCTTTGTTTCAAAAAATGCAGGTTGTTTTGTTAAATAATCCCCTTTACCTATATTTCTATAATTTCTCTTTTGATCTTCTACTATTTTACGACTCATCATTGTACCATATATCTCATTATCAATATCTTGAGGGAGTTCACCATCTTCACGTAGAAATGGTTGAAGTCTAGCTCTTTGTCCTTGATCCATTCTTTTTGCCTTTGGTATATTATCTACAATAAAGGGTGGAGTTATCCCTAAAGAAAATGGTTCTGAACTATAATCTGACATTTTCTTTTGAACGTATTCTGGTATACTTTCACGAATACTCTTACGATATACTGTGCGTTCTAACCATTCTCTTTCAATCATGTCTTCATTTATTTGTTCATCTCCTTTAGGGTCATCACTATCCAAGTCTTTATAACTATATTTAACATCACCGGTATTACCTTTATCCATATCTACCATAACACTTATGATGTTATAATCGAAAAAGTAATTTCCTTGTTCATCTTTTTTCTCTTCTTGGATTGCCATCCCAACATCATTTCCAGTAATAGTCAAATATACACTTTCTAATTGTTTATTTAATACGTTGAGTGCGTTCCTCTTTTCAAGGAATATTTGTTTTGTTTGAGGATCACTATAAATAAATTCTTCATAATCATCACCATAAACTTCAATAACCATAACCCTGAGTTTTTCTACAAATGTATCAATTCTATCCTTGTCCAATTTACCTTCATCAAACAACCATAAACCAGTCCTTACAGTTTTTATATCATCTTGACTAAAGTTTTCTATTTCTCCATCTTTTAAAATTGTTTCACAAATTGCTTTAACATCATATTCTTTGAATTGTTGATAATAATGAACAAAATCACCATTTCCTAAGATTTTATCTATTAATAGTTCATTTAATCCAATTATATGTTTTATAGTATCTATAGCATCTATTTCTTTCATCTTAATTTCATTTTGTAATATTTTTAAAATGATTGAGTAATTAAACTTCTCTGTTGGATCTTCACGCAAATGAGGTAATGGTATTAAAGGGGGGTTATCCTTTGTAGGATGTAATTGTTCTCTTAATATTTCACAGTGTGCATAAAGTTCCATCATTACTTCTTTCGCAGCTGGGTGTATATTTGAAATTCTATCATTACCTTCATCCCATACAAATGTTCTAAACATATCATATACTAATTTTTCATAGATTTCTAATTCGATTACTTTTAATCTCTTAGGGATTAGTTTATTCTCTTCTAATATATTTTGACGAAATTCATAAGTGGGTTTTGATAAACTTGAAACAGCATCACTTTGACCCATAATGTCGCTAAAGATACCTTCATCATAGATAGTATTTCTTAATTTAGCGGTTGCATATTCATGAACAAGTAAATCATCAATTTCATTTAATAATGAATTAAAGACCCTTTGCATTCTTCCTGATGTAAAGTCATTTTCTACAACAATATTACGATATGTAGTTTTAAAATCATCAATATGTCCATTTACGTTCCTTCTATAAACATCACATTGATTATAAAGTTTTCTGAGAGCAATTAAATCAACATAGACATCTGCCATGATATCATCTCTCATAAGTTGTGATGGATGTAAAACAGTTTTATTTTTATCTTTATAATGTTCATCATTTTCTCTGTCAAAATCATAAACTCCATCAATTATAACTTCACGAGTCATCTTTTCTAGTTCTACTAACTGTTCGGGATTTCCACCACTATATATATCAAGTCCTAATTTTAATCTTTTATATACTGTTCTCTTTTTAATATAATTATAATCAATACTTCTAGCACCATACGTTCCATAAAATCCCATATCTGCTTCTAGGATTAATTTTTCTAAAATGTAAGGTACCATTTCTTCAAATCCCCTTATAATTTCAACTTTTTCTTGTAAATTTAAATCTTGTCTATATGCTACAGAGTATACATGTCTAATATTTTTAAAATCCCTATCATCTATACCAGTTACATAACCTCGGTTTTTTAATTTTTCATCTGCGAAATTTGCAATTGTTTCATCTGATAAATCTCCATCACTATCGCTTTCTAAAAGTAGAGAATAAACTCTAGATCTTTCTAAAGCTTCATTTCTATCTTTCAACATCATAACATCTTTTGTAGTTCTAGGTTGTTGACCAAAAGGACCTACTACATTAACATCTAATGGTTTATCAAATAATGCTTTTGCGTAATAAAATGAATCTATCATTGAATTTTTATAAGTTTCATTATCAGGTCTCCATACACGTTGTCCATCAGGAGTAGTGATCTTGTTCCAACGACTATTTGCATTATATAAACTGCGTTTATCAAATGCTTTATCTGATAATCTCTGTCTACCACCAGGACCTTTTTCAAATGGTAAATTTTTGTCTAAAAATCTCTTTTTAGTATGCTCAAATATCTTTACTAAAAAATCAACATACATCTTTTTATTTAAACTCATATTACCAGTATCCATTGGAAATTGTAATCCACTTTCAACATTTACTTTTTCTAAAAAATATGGATCAACCTCTTGATCAACCGCGTAATACTTAACTTTTGCATATGAAATAGTTAATATAATTGCAACAATATCTAATATAGATTGTTCTTCCATAAGGTAGAAGTTTCCAGTTATATGATATTTTAAACCATCAAACCATTGATTATTTTTAAAGAAGTCATATTGACTATGAAAATATCTAGTCAATTCGTCGAAAAAAACATCTGAATCTGCCATATACTATAATAAATATAAATATAATAATCTCAACAACCGGAATCGAACCGATGACCCAAGGAACTACAGTCCTTTGCTCTACCAACTGAGCTATGTTGAGTAAGCCGAAACTGGGATTCGAACCCAGGACCTTCGCATTACAAGTGCGACGCATTAACCACTTTGCTATTTCGGCAAAAGCTTGCCCCCCACAAATACTATTTAAAAAATAAACTTTAAATAAATTTGAAGTTTATTTATTGTTTAATTAAAATATAAAATAATGGAAGTTTTTAAATTCGGAAATGCTTACCTAAAAAACGTTGATTTGAAAACGGTCAATTTCAATAAAAATGTTGAAAACGATAATAGATGTTATGCCCGCCTTTGGGGAGATGGTATGTTT
>Ga0187217_1001384_pt1 | contig 10093 bp, 22 predicted proteins | sample 15SPOviralmetaG_FD_130165 | JGI IMG/M metagenome (GOLD analysis project Ga0187217, IMG submission 130165) | Marine viral communities from the oligotrophic San Pedro Time Series (SPOT) site, San Pedro Channel, CA, USA - 15 SPOT_SRF_2010-09-15... | ecosystem: Environmental > Aquatic > Marine >... | reverse complement strand
AGAATGAATGATTATGCTTGGAAAAACAGAGACAGAACAAATACTGCTTATGTAGTTGGTAGGAGAGGTTCTAACAACGTAATTACTAATAGTAACAGAACTAATATAGAAAATAGAATTATCGTTAATAGAAACAAACCTAGACTTATTATTAATAAAGATGAAGTTATTGATAATGCAATTATCAAACTTAAAAGAAATAATAATAATATTAGAGTTTATGAAAATCCTAACAACGTTCCTAATAAAATTATTATAAGAAATAATAATAATACTAATAATAATGTTAGAAATTATAATAGACCGCCTAACAATAACAATAACATTAACAGAAGTAATATTAACAACAATAGACCTTCAAGAAATTATAATGTACCAAGAACTAATAACAATATAAGGAGTACTCCTCCACCAACAAGAGTTTCACCACCTGTTAGAAGTAATATCAGCAGAGGAGGTTCAAATACTGGTAGAAGTAGTTCTAGTGTGATTAGAGGAAAAAATGAGTAATCTTAAACTTAACATACCAAATGAAGCCATTGTAGGTGATAAGATTCATTGTGATAATTGTAATCATAGTTGGGAAATAAAAGATGGTGGGAAAGATTTATACCTTTGTCACAAATGTGGATATAATAATCCAATTAATGAGAATCTGAAAGAATTAGGAATAACCGATTTTAAATCTCTATTTAAGAAAATGCCACCTCAACTACAAAAGAGAGTGCTTAACTTAAAGAACTTTGGACAGAGATTAGATAAACATCCAGAAGGGAATGTACTTAAACATACTATTATGGTTGTTAATCGTTCAATAAAAGATAATGATATTGATATTGCTATTGCAGCTATGTTCCACGATATAGGAAAAGATGTAACTGCTGGTATTCATCCAAAGAAAGGACACATTACACATTTCGGACATGAAAAGGTATCAGCGATGTTATCTAAGGAATATAGAAAATGGATTGAATCCGTTGGTGGTAACGCTGCTAATGTTTATTACATTGTAAAGAACCATATGAAGTTCAAACAATTGGATAATATGGGAATCAAAAAAGTAGCTAAGTTAAAATCATTCAGAGCATTTGATAAGTTAAGTAAATTTTCTAAACACGATAGAGGTGGATTAGATGAAGATTCACCAACAAAAGCACATCCTCAAGGTGGTAGGATACTTACCAATAAAACAACTGTAATGGATATGTTGGATGTAATCTCACATAAAGAGTTTGGACCTGATTATCATAAACTTAATAATTCACAAAAAAAGAAAGTTCATAAGATTGCATTAAAACATAAAATCTTAAAAGAAAATAGGATTAAAAAGATAATCAATGCATTGGTTGGAGATTTTAAGTATGTTTTAAAGAATAATGGTAAGGTATTAATCATAAAAGATAAATTACCTAATATGATATTCAAACGATTGAAAAAGGATTTCCAAAATTTTGGATACAATCCTACCAAAGATTTACAAGGTAACTTTATGGTTCAATTAGAAGCATATTCAAATCCAATTTGTCCAAGAAAAGAAGGGGAATCTGATGAAGAGTATAAACATAGATGTGCATCTTTAATGGGTCCATCAGTATTAATGAATATACCATCGGTGGGTGAAAGTAAAGGTAAATTAAGACCAGCTGATAAACTTAGAAGAAAAAGAGCAATGGCTGGTAAGAGAGCCGCTATCCAACGAAAAAAGTTAAGAACACAAAAAAGGAAAAAACCTCTTGCTAAATTGAAAAAGATTGCATACAAAATGGCATATCTTCAAGTTTATAAACAATTTATGGAAGATTTATTTCCTGGTATGAAGAAAAGTGATTTATCTATTCAACAAGCAAAGATAGTTCATAAGAATGTATTAAGAAAAAAAGGTAGAGTTATGAAAAGAGCTAAGTTCAGATTCCTACCAGCATTAAGAGCAAAAGAAGCAGAAAAATTTAAATAAGATTAATATGGAAGAAGTAATTGTAAGTGGAAGTATTAAACACCTAAGTGAATACGATACGGGTGAGATATCTCAACCAGATGATGCACCATTCGTAAGTCCAACTGATGAATAAAAAGGAAAAAGAAGATTCTAAAGGGTTCCAAAAACTACTAATTCAAATGATGAATAGAAGGTGGTTGATTACATCCATCGTTCTATATACTTTCGTAATAGTTACAACTGGAATACTTATATCTATACACACAGGCACAGAAGTTGCAGGTGAGTGGAAAGAATTATTACTTTTATTGTTAGGAGCATTTATTGGTTCGTATGGTAAAATTATAGATTATTGGTTCTCTGATACTGATAAAGATAAGATGTTAGTTCAGAAAATGGATGAAGAAGATGGGGAATCATTATCTAATACAAAAAATTAATTATGAACCCAGTAGCTTGTATAAAAGCAATTAATAAAGTAAAAACTTCAGTAGAGGGAAATGACCCAAGAGGATGGATGAAGGCATGTGCCAAAGAAACCTTACTGAAGATGGGAAATGAACATGATTTCAAACAGTGTTTGCTTCGTAAGATTAACTCTACGAAACAACACATCGAAAATCCTGAAGGTTATGTAAATATGTTATATCATCAAATCGAAGGAAAATGTTCGTAAGCTAGTCGTATAAAAAAGAGGCTAGTATATAGAAACCCAACCCCGTAAGGTTGGGTTTTTTGTGTCTAAAAATAATTAAGAAAAAGCTTGTATATGTCAAAACTTTTACATATATTAGACCTGTAATTGATTGATATGATAAAAGTAAACGATAAAGTAAAATTTGAAGATAAGTGGGGTAACATTGATGAAGGTGTTATAATTGATGCCAACTACCAATGTGATTTTGATCCTGATTTAAACGGATGTGTAAAACTTAAAGTTTGGCAAGATATGTACAACTTAGGTTGGGTAAACACATTAATAGATAAAACACAAATTATTAAAATTTACTAAAAATAATTAAGAAAAAGCTTGTGTACGTCAAATATTTTTTGTATGTTAGTACTGTAATTGATTGAGAGATGAAATTAGAAACTGTTAAAAAAATCGTTGAAGAAGTTTACCCAAAGATTGAAAGGTTTTATGGGATTTCAAAGTTCTTCCCAGAGTGTACTCCTTATGTAGAGTATGAAACTTCAATCTATGGTAGGTTAGCTGGTGAAGAGGATGATGGTACTATGGGAGATGAAACTCCTCATGCTGAGTTTGATAGAATGGATAACTCAATTGTTATTTACTATCCAAAGATGGAAAGTAGAAAACATATTGTTCAAACATTGGTTCACGAATACCAACACTATCTACAATCACCATCTTGGATGAAAAGATATTACGATATGGGTTACCATTATGGAAACCATCCATACGAAGTTGCGGCTTACAACGAAGAAGAAAATTATACTAAATTTATTTAAACCTTAAAAGATGATTAAAAAGATTAAATCAAAACTACTTACTTACTTATTTACCGATTGGGTAAAAAGTGAAACTGATTTGGAAACTCTTAAACTAACAACTCAAATGTTGAAGAATAGAGAGATTCAAATTACTGGAATTAAACCTGTATTAGGATTCAGGTCTCACACTACAACCTCTGTACAATAAATGTTTAGAAAACTTCTACCTGTTGGTAATGAACTTTATGTTGTTAAACGAAAGTTTAAAATAGAACATTGGGAAAAGATTGTAAAACACTTTGGTGCAAAAGAAGTTTGTGAAGCATATCATTGTGAAACTATTTTAAGAGGACGAGATGGGTATTTTTATTTATGTGATAAAGTAGATGATGCAGAAATTGTTTAAACCAAATCTAACTCCAAAAGAAATAATTCAAATGGGTTCATTCGGTGGAACTTATTTTAATCCAACTGATAGAAATATCGATATAGATGTGAACGAATTCCCTCCAGAATGGTTTGTAGGGTTGCCTACGGAGTTCTATTACTCTAAGAAGTATATTCGTAAGGTAAACTATTTTAAAACCAAATGCGGACAATCTCAAGAGGAGTGGGAAAAGATGGGTTGGATTAATCCAATAGACCCAAGAGGTTGGTTCCAATGGTATTGTAGATATTATATGGGTAGGAGATGTGAAGATGATGATAGGCAGATTCGTAGATGGCTAAACTTCTCAGGTCCAAATGGAAGATGGAGAAACTATATCTACACACAAATCCATAAAAGAGGTGGAGATATCTCAGATGAGAGTTATTCTTTGGGAGCTAGACAATCACTACTTCATTGGGCTTATAAAGTAAATGAAAAAGATTACGAAATTTGGAAAAAAAAGTAAGAAAAAGCTTGTATATGTCAAAACTTTTACATATATTAGACCTGTAATTGAGTGGGGATAGAACCCCAATGTTAAACCTTAAAATTTAAAATATGACTTATTCAGAATTATCAACGATGACCATTGAAGATTTAAGAACTCTTAACTCTATGGTAGTTGAAACAATCAAATCAAAAAAATCGTTATTAGCATTAGAGAAGAAAGATTCTCTTTACGTTGGTGCTATCGTTTCAGTTGACCATCCAAAGATGGCTGGGCATGAATTGAAAGTAACTAAAATTAATAGAACTAAAGCTGTTTGTGAATTAATAAATGGTATGGGTTCTTACAACGTTCCCCTAAATATGATTAACATTATAAACGGATAACCTATGGCTAGATACAAAACTTACAAAATTGAAAAAACACCTACTGAAAAATTTACTGAGATGGTAACCATTTCAAAAAAGATTAAAGGTCAAATAGTTGAAAGGAAATTTATTGATGAACAAAAAGCTAAAGCTTGGATAGAATTCGGAGCTGCACATAAATTAATTAGTAATGGTGCTAAGAAAGTAAAGAACGAATTAGGTTCAATTGGAATAGTAACTGAAACTGCATGGTAGAGTATGACCCAAACAATCCCTTATCTGATGAAGAGTTAGATAAATTGGGTAAAGAGGATTTCGATAAGTTTTTAGAATACTTAGATTCTAAAACGGCTTACCTAAAACAATTTTCAAAACCTTTAGATGCATATCACCTAAAAAGATTTGCAGCTCAAGATATGAAAGATAAAACTGGAGAGATGTTGGGTGTTGATGAACTAAAGAAACTTCAGAAGCAAGGTGATGAAAACAGTAAAATGTCTGATGAAGAAATAGAAAAGCATGAAGAGTGGATGGAGAAAAGAAACGAAATGTTGAAGAAAACATTTGGTGTTAAAAACTTCAAAACACACAGGTCTCAATGGTTCGATTAATAAATTGGTTTATTGGTTTATTTCAATCGAAACCTAAGAGACGGGAGTATATAGGTAGTATCATTGATAATTGTTGGACTTGTGGATGTGGAGCTTATAACGCAGCTTATAGAAGTATTTGTGGAAATTGTAATAAAGAAATAGATGAAAGTTAGTTGGTATTATAGAGAGATGGGTAGTAGAAATAAAAAGACTGGGAAGTTATCCTACTACAAAGTAAAAGTAACTGATTATAAAATATCAGATTGTGAATGTAAAGCTAGGGAGTTCAGACCTCACTCTGCTTGTAAACATATGAAGAGGTTACATGAAAAGTTAAATCATTTAAGTATATAATATGGGAGTAGATATTTCGGGTAGAAACCCAATACATAGAACACCAAAGCACGAATATCCAAATTGGAATGAGATTTCTGAAAAGGAAAAGGATGAGTGGTTTGAGATGGATGAAAAATGGCAGAAAGAAAATCCTGGTGATTACTTTAGAAGTAATTGGTGGGGATGGAGACCAATTGTTCAGTTATGCGAAACAGTAAATAGCATCTACGAATTGAATCTTAATTTTGAGAATTGGGGTTCCAATGATGGAGCTGGTTTAGAAACTCAAAAAGAGTGTGATAAACTTGCTGATGGATTAGAAAGATTTACATCTAAAATTGATTGGGTTGATGATGAAGATTGGATGGGTATCTTTACTGAATGTTGGAGTACGTTAGAAGGTGGGTTTGTTGATAACCATGAAGAAGAGATTCAGAAACTAAATTCACAATACGAATATGGTGATGTGATTAGAGAAGTAATTATGTTACCAAGTGGTAAAGTTGTAGAACCTGCTCACAAAACTTACAAATGTAGAATTGATACATTTATTAACTTCCTAAGAGAGTGTGGTGGATTTAGTATTTGGTAAATTATTTATAAAATATGAAATATAGAGATTATATAGAATCATGGACACCTAATGCTAAAGTATTCAATGGTAGTTTAGATTATGGATGTGGTTCTAAAAGAGAAGCCGATTATGTAATGAAATGTATGGATAAAGGTGAACCATTTTATATTCATCTCCATTATCCAAATGGTACTAAAGAGATATTTGAGGGAAAAGCAATATCTTACTTTAAAGATAGAACACCAGAACATGAATGGAAAAATGGATTATCATTTAGTAAAAGTCAACAAAAGGGAGTACCATATAGACATAGGTTTAAATTAGAATCCGCATTAAGAATTTATCATCCATTTGAATTATGGGTAGCATAATATGAAGATATCAGTTATAGTAAGGACTTGTAATAGACCTGATTTTTTAGAAGAAGCATTAGCATCTATACAATTACAAACTCATAAAGATTGGGAAGTGATTGTATTTGATGATGGTGATAATGCTGAGAATCAATCTATTGTAAATGAGTTCAAAGATAGAATTGATAATTTAGTAACCTACATAAATTCAGGTAAACAATATCACTTATTCAAAGAGAGTTGGAAGATAGCACCCAATATTTCAAATGGTGAAGTTATGATTCGTTTGGATGATGATGATATCTTAGATTCAGAATGTTTAGAATTTGTGAGTAAAGTATTTTCAGAAACACCTGATTTAGATTTTGCTTATGGTAGTTCAGTATTATTTAAAGATAATGAGGTTTTTGAAATAATGGATACTAAAAATCCATTAGAGTTAGCAAAATCAAAAGATACTTGGGAGGGTTATGTTGAAGGACATCCATACAATCAACCTTGGAGATTCAAAGTAAATCACTTTGATAAACCAAAACATATATCTTCAATCATTCACGCATCTAAAGCAAATGCATTTTGTATTTTTCATCCTTACATAATGAGAACCTCATCAATTCTAAAAGTTTTAGATAAAATTAATATGACTTCTAATTTCGTAGATGATTTAGAGTTCTTAGGTTCATTAGATAACTTAGGTTTAGGATTTAATTCATTAAAAAAAGTTTTAACATATGTTAGAAAACATGATGAAGGTAGCGTAACTGATAAAGATAAAACTATTAATGGTGTAAACTTATGGAATGATATCTTCAGAGTTAGAGATGTAGTAGATTTTTTAAGACCTGATGGATTGGATTTTCAATCTAAAATTGTAGATATAAATGTTGAAGGTAATGAAAATAATGGTGTAAATAAAGAAGTTAAAGAAAAATTTAAAAACATAATACTTAATATAACCAATATTGTAAATCCATATGCTCCTTTTAACGATAAATTTGATTGGAGAAAGTTTTAAAAAGATTTGGAATTGTAAAAAAGTTTTCGTATATTAGTAAACTAATAAGAAAAAAGGTTCTTTGAAATAATGATAGTATAACGAATATGTAACAATATTCGTAAAAAAATACGGAGAAGGGAGTTAGAGGTCTTTATGATTGTACCAATACAACCACTAATAACACATATTAAAATAAAGACACGGCTACAATCGGTAGGTAGCCCTTCTCCAACATATTATAGATTGCACCCATAGCTCAGCTGGATAGAGCATCGCTCTTCTAAAGCGAGGGTCTTTGGTTCGAATCCAAATGGGTGTACTGGTGGACACAACTTAGTTGTTAGTAACCTAAATATTAAAATAAAGTGTAAGTGGATTAAACTTGCACAATGAAGAAGGAAGGTTGAGGAAAACGTAAAATCCTTGTGTTCTGCAGACACTATAAGGTTGGGCCGAAACTGAGTTTATGATGAGGAAAAAACATCGACGGGTGTTCTCATAAGGGTAGCTTCCTTCATCTTCATTTTTAAGAAAATTTAAACTATCGTTCATTGAAATATTGAATTATTAATTTAAAAATAAAAAATTATGGAAACATCATATATTATATTGGGTGCATTCTTATCGATTTTTATATTCCTATTGGGGTATGCGGCGAAGGGTGTATTTGATTTAAAACAAAGAGCAGATTATTTAGAATCATTCTTAGAAGATACCGATACTAAAATCGATATCACAATTAAGAAAACCAAAGAACAATTGATAACATCAATGGATTCTATGGAAAGGCACTTGGATGGAAATGATAAAGAAATTTATGCATTTATAGATTCAAGATTAGATAAGTTAGAAAACAAATTCAGAGGTGATATTGCTTCTGGAGTAGAGGTTCGAAAGATTATTGATAAAAATGAGACAATCGAACAAAGATTAAATAGGTTTATTGAAACCTTTCAAAATCAATAAATAAAAAAGAACGATAGTTTAAAGTATTATGAAGAAGAAGGCAAGGTATAAAGAGAAAGTGGATTGGGATGACATGACCCAAGGTGAAGCTTCTCATCATATCGGAAAGAAGATGACTGAGAAAGTAGAGAAATCTAAAAAGGATTTCAAAAGAAAACCAAAACATAAAAACCGAGATAGGTTTGATGATTATGGTTACTATCCCGATGGGGATATGTAGGAGGGGAATTAGCTCAGCTGGCTAGAGCGCTTCGCTTGCACCGAAGAGGTCATCGGTTCGACTCCGATATTCTCCACAATCTACATAAGTAGGTTATTAACTAAATATAAATTATGAATAAATTATTCGCATTTTTATTAATTACATCAGTATTTGTTTCTTGTACTGATAAGAAAAAAGAAAAAGAAGAAACTACAACTAGTGAAGTAGAAACTGTTGTTGAGGATTCAGTTGTTACTGATACTCTATCGGTTGAAGAAGTTTCAGTTGAAGCTACTGAAGAAGTGGCAGCACCTGAAGTTACTACTACTGAAGAAGTTGTTAAAGAGTAAGAGTAAAACCACTTCTTTATAGAAGTGGTATCTTCTGGCCCGTTCGTCTATCGGCTAGGACGCCAGGTTTTCATCCTGGTAAGAGGGGTTCGATTCCCCTACGGGCTACTAATTTTAAAAGAGAGACATGAGTAAATTAAAAGAGAAGTTTGGTAAATACTTTCAATTCAAAAATACCATTAATGGAACAGACTATTTTCTAAGAGGATTAGCAACACTGCTATTTATTATTCCGATTGGAATCTTAGTTGGAATAGGGGTTGCTCTAATCAAAACCAATGTAGTATTAGCCGGATTGTTAGTTGGATTGGGTGCATTAGGTATCATACCAATGATTTGGTTTTCATTAGCAACAACATATAAAAGAATAAATGCATTCTTTCCTAACAAAGCAACATTACTAACTGTACTAACATTTTTATTATCATTTGTAGTAGAGGGATTAAATCCTAATAGTGGAGCGAATTTTGATTTGGAAAATCCAACACCAATGGTAAGTCCACTTGATAGTCCTATCTACATAGTATGTTTATTAGTATCATTAGTATGGAGTTTGTATTTATTATTTGGTAATTCCAAAGTTAAAAAACATATTGGATAATGAATAAGGTATTTTTATTCTTATTATTTGGAGTTATTGGATTCAGCCAATCATTAGAAGGAGAATCATTCAGATTGAATACCATTGATGGTATATCTACGTTTACATTTGAAGATAAAAACTCTAATGGGAGATGGATTAGCGGTACATTAGTGAAAAATTATTTAAAATTATCATTTAATCAGAAAGATTTTGATAAATTTAAATCAAATCTTAAAAAAGTATCTAAAAAATCAGAATATACAATAGAAACTGAAACTTATGCTTTGGATAAGTATAGCTGGGATGATAGTAATATGATTTATGTGAGGGTTGGTGATAAAATTGGTGAGTTTACCAAAAAAGAAGTTAAAAAATTATTAAAATAAATCACTTTTTATTAGGAATTCTCATTTATTTTTCGTATGTTAGTACTGTTAATGATTGAGAGTATAACCCTAAAAACTAAGTAATGATAAAAGAAAAACCAAAGAGTAACGGAATT
>Ga0187217_1001383_pt1 | contig 10095 bp, 14 predicted proteins | sample 15SPOviralmetaG_FD_130165 | JGI IMG/M metagenome (GOLD analysis project Ga0187217, IMG submission 130165) | Marine viral communities from the oligotrophic San Pedro Time Series (SPOT) site, San Pedro Channel, CA, USA - 15 SPOT_SRF_2010-09-15... | ecosystem: Environmental > Aquatic > Marine >... | reverse complement strand
GGAGCTATCACTATCCTGCTCATTTGAAATATAACCTACTGCAAAGGCATGGACATTTTTCTTACCTTCTTTTCTTACTCTTTTCTGCCCACCTTTTCTGACAATAAACTTTGCTTGTTCTAAGCTTAGATGTTTTACATGGTCAATAACTAAACCACTCTTGCAATCTTGAACACTCCATATTTTACTATGAAGATTCCAATATACTCTCACTTTCTGCATTGTCCTTTCCTTCCATATCTTTATACCAAGTTAATGCACTACACATAATCATATTGGTATATTTTGTTGCATATCCACTACCACTTTCTAAGTCTTCTTTAATTATTAAATGCTTATGAACATGATTTATATTATCAAAGTTATCTAATAATCTTTTACATAAGTAGTCAAAATCTTCATCTCTAAATACTGACTTATCATGTTCATAATATAAGTAACTACTCATTAAGAAATAAGGTACTAATCTATTAATAGATATTTCATTAATAAATTCTCTATGTGATTTCATGTATCCTTCTCCATGCTAACCAAGTTATCGCTTGTAATTCATATGCCTTTATACCTAGTTTCTTAGATGCCCTTTGATATGCCTTCTGAATATCTAAGTATTCAAGCTTCCTAATATTTGTATTTGGTGTAGTCAATCCTTGCCTATCATTGTAATAGATATTCCTAGCATGACCATCAATAGTAATATCTGTTTCATCTCCACTTATATTTCTAAAGAATGAAACAATCTTTTTACCATTTAATATTGTAATTGTTTCATCATAGGTAGGCATTGTTTTAAGTATATGCCATGCCTTCTGTTTCATTTTATGGTATGTACTAACTTTGATACTATCCATATCTTGACCATCAATAAATGCCTTACATAAATCTTTAGCATTTATAATGTTACGTTCCCATTTATTGTTTGGTGATAATGCACTTGTTACACCAATAACAATATGGATAGGTAAATCCAATTCTAATGCAATCTTTTTGCAATCAGTATAAGCATTTACATACCAAGTTAAGCCATGTTTTATTTCACTTGGATTAGCTAAATGATATACTAAAATAATATTTTTAGTTGTAATTGTCATTCATCTTTTCTCCCATAAGTTTATCCATTCAAGTAATTGTTCTGCATACCTTCTTGCATCTTCATTAGTATTTTTAGTTGTATCCAATTCAAGATAAAGTTTTATTTTTTCAACTAATTTTTTATTAGTCATCTTAGGTTTATAATTAAATGTATGTACATTAGCCATTGTTTTTCCTTTCATAAAAAAAGGAAGCATTAATTTGCTTCCCTTTATAATTTATTTTGCAAATTAAATTATATAGCTAACTTAATTCACTAACTTAATTGAACTCACATCTACATTAAGCTTATTAGCTAATGACTCAATAAAGCTTTCAGTAGTACACCACTTGCCATCTATTAAGTTTTGATTAGAGTTTCTAAAAGTTACACTCGTTAATGTTGGTGCATTATCGCTACCATTATTATGAGAGATAGTATAAGTTTTAAATCCTTTAGGATTGTAAGAGTTTTTAAGCAATATCTTTTCCTTTCATGTTTAAAGTTTGCTTGTTATAGTATATCTTATATAGGTTACATGAACTAACCTAACAAATATACTCCACTAGATAGGAAGGGGAAATCCTATCTAGTAAGGTTTATTTGTATTTAGATAATCTCCATTAACTTAGACTGTAGAATTATATGTTGACATATTAATCTAGTTAATTCCTTTTGTTTTGATATGGTGTATTTATGATTTCTTCTACCATGTTGGTTTATCTCAGTAAGTAATTGATGGTATAAATAATCTACTTGACTATCAATAACATTATCTAATTGTTTATTCTCTTGAATGTCTTTAATTTGCATTTATATTTCTCCTAATTCTTTTAATTCGTTTTGTTGTATTTTATAATCGATTGCATCTATAAAAGTTTGTTTACAAAACCTTGTATTATCTGATTTACAAAAACTTATTATATCATTTACAGTTTTATTATTTAAATCATTATCGACTATTATGTTTACTAATTGTTTAAAATGTTTTCTAGTCATATTGTTTCCCTTCAATTTATATAGTTGAATCCTAACTCACCTAACTATCTAAATGACTAAATTATTAATTTGATATTGATAAGATTGTATATAACTTTTATCATTAAATCTTTTAATATTATTTAATCATTTAAAGATAGATAGATTAATCATAACTTCTAATTTATATAGGTTACATGAACTAACCATAACTAAATAACCTATTGAAATATATATAGATTAAATAATTATGGCATAGGATATAACCTGCAAAATATAAACATAGGATATTAAAACTAAATAGAATTAATGATAATCAAATAAATCTAAATAGAATTAACTAAATCCTACAGTCTATATAGGTTACATGAACTAACCAAAGGAATTTTTTTTATTTTTTATAGTATAGTGTCAGAATATTGACTAAATAGATTAACCCCCACCAAAGAATCTGTCTAGTATTATATATATATATACCCTACCCCCAAATATTTTTAAAATTTCATAGAACTAACCATGCCTAACAAGCTGCGGCTCTATTAAGTCAATATAAATATTTATTGTTTTGAGAATAAAGTAATATATAATTACAATAAGGATTGGGTACTACTATTTCCCCCGGTGTCTAAATAATAAAATAACACACTTTCTTATTTTATGCAATAGTGCTATAATTATTTTGTAATTAAATATAAGGAAAGAATAATGTACGAACTATTTGTATTAGCTTGTTTAATGAACAGTCCTAATGAGTGTATAACATTAAAAGATTTATATAGTCCACATACAACACATGATAAATGTTTAGCAAGAGCTTATGTTATTGCAAAAGAAATGCCTTCATATATACCTGAATATTTTCCAAAGTCATATAAGTGTTTGGATATGGATGAAGAAGGTAGTAAAATAAAAATATAATGGAAACTGCAGTTAATTTAGAAAACTATTTAGACTTTAAAATTAATTTAGATACATATACTAACCTAAGAGCTAAAGAAGACTTTCTTACTTTTGTAAAAGTATTTGCTCCTACACTTGTATCTGACTTTAAAATGGGTAGTCATATAAAGTTACTATGTAGAAAACTACAGGGTGTGGTAGATGGTGATATAAAAAGACTTATGGTATTTCTACCACCTCGTTCTTCCAAGTCTTTAATATGTAGTAAACTATTTCCTGCGTGGTACATAGGTATTTTTGCTAACCATGAAATAATGTCAGTGTCTCATAGTGACCAACTTGCTTCTGACTTTGGTAGAACTGTAAGAGATATAGTTAACACAGAAAAGTTTCAAAGAATATTTAAAGGTGTAGCATTACGTAGTGATGTTAAGGCAGCAGGTAAATGGAAAACAAATAAGAATGGTTCATACTACGCAGCAGGTGTAAGAAGTCAGGTTGCAGGTAGAGGTGCAAACATTGCACTACTTGATGACGTAATGTCAGAAGAAGATTCATTTAGCCAAACAGGTAGAAAATATATTAAGGAATGGTATCCTGCAGGTTTGCGAACTAGACTTATGCCTAATGGGTCAATTATTATTATTAATACAAGGTATCACTATGATGACTTATGTGGTTGGTTACTAAAACAGGAAAAGACTGCAGAGCAGAATACCTATCCTTGGGAAGTAATTAGTATTCCTGCATGGTTAAATGAGGAAGCAGCAGAGTTACTAGACTTACCTGTAGGTGGTTCATACTTTCCTGAGTGGAAGTCTGACGAGATACTACGAATAGACGAGCAGGAAATACGAGCAAGTAATGGTGCAAGGTATTGGAACTCATTATATATGCAAGACCCTTCACCTGATGATGGTGGTATTATTAAAAAGAAGTATATACAATGGTGGGAGTATGAAGACCCTCCTGAGTGTGAGTTTATAATACAGACATATGATACTGCCTTTAGTACAAGTAGGACTGCAGACTTTAGTGTCATACAAACATGGGGAATATTCCATGACTATGATGAGGATGATGGTCATTCATCTCATTTAATATTGCTGGGTAATACCAGAGGTAGATATGAGTATCCTGAACTTAGACGTATTGCCCAAGATTTATATAGAGATTTTAGACCTGACGTATGTATTATAGAAAAGAAGGCTTCAGGTCAGTCACTCATACAGGATATGCGTAGAGCAGGACTGCCTGTATTAGACTACCTACCTGATAAAGATAAAGTTGCCAGAGTGTATGCATCTACACCTATGATGGAAGCAGGTAGAGTATGGTTGCCTAAAAATAAAATATGGGCAGACGATTTATTTTCAGAGTGTATGTCATTTCCTAATGGCTCACATGATGACCAAGTAGACTGTTTAAGTATGGCAGTACATTACATGAAAGATAGCTGGAATTTAACACATCCTGAAGACCCTTCATGGGAAGATGCAGGAAGCAAAAAAGACAAAAGAGTTGCATATTGGAGAGTATAACAGTATAATGGACATATTCAGATATAGTCCTGTTACGTATTGTAAACAATGTGGTGCAAAAAAATATGGTGGTTTTTGTAAGTGTGATAAATTACCTGTAAAGATAGGCAATGCAAAATTAATCGATAGTGAATTTTTAAAATTTAGAAGAAAATTAATGAGGGAAGAGTATGGCAGTAGAGAAGAACCCAAGCGAAGAGAAGACGAAAGACAACATAATAAAGCTAGACCTAGAAAAAGAAAATAGGTCAGATAATGTAAACTTTGAACTTGACCCTGAAACAGGTGAGTTAGAAGTTGAGTTTGGTTCTGATATGTCATTAGAGTCTGAAGAGGAAGAAGAGGGAACTTTTTATGAAAACCTTGCAGAACAAATGGATGATGAAGATTTACAGGACATTGCCACAACTGTAATAGAAAAATATGATGCAGACAAATCCTCTAGGTCAGAATGGGAGTCAATGTTTGAGAGAGGGTTTGACTTACTTGGATTAAAGCTTGAAGATACTACAGAACCTTTTGAGGGTGCAGCAACTGCAGTACATCCATTACTTATTGAATCAGCAGTTAAGTTTCAGAGTAAAGCAAGTGGAGAGTTATTTCCATCTAAAGGACCTGTAAAAGTACAGATACTAGGTGATATTACAGAGTCAAAGCAAAGACAGGCAAATAGAGTTCAGAATTTTATGAACTATCAGGTATCAGAACAAATGCCTGAGTATTTTGATGAAACAGAAAGAATGTTGTTTCACTTGCCACTCCTAGGGTCTGCAATTAAAAAGATATACTATGATGATTCACTAGATAGACCTGTTAGTGAGTTTGTTCCTATTGACCAATTCTATGTATCCTATTATGCAACTGATTTAAGAAGGGCAGATAGGTATACTCATATTCTTTATAGAAGTCCTATAGAACTTGCAAGACAGATAAATGCAGGTATGTATGCAGATATAGATTTACCAGACCCTGAATTACCAAAGCAATCTGCAATGGCAGAAAAAATGGACACAGTATTAGGATTAACTCCTTCTTCTGATAGTGACCCTCAATACACACTACTAGAACAACATTGTTATCTAGAAATAGAAGACTATGATACTGCCTGTCCTTATATTGTAACTATAGAAGAGCAGTCACAGAAGGTATTATCTATTAGAAGAAACTGGAATGAAGATGACAAAACAAAACAAAAGAAAATGTTTTTTACTCATTACAGATTTGTACCGGGATTTGGTTTTTATGGATTAGGTCTTATACATTTCTTAGGTAACCTTACAATGTCTGCAACTGCAGCAATGAGAAGTTTAATTGATGCAGGTCAGTTTGCAAACTTACAAGGTGGCTTTAAGGCAAAAGGTGTAAAGGTAGTAGGAGATAATGACCCTATTGCACCGGGAGAGTTTAAGGAAGTAGAAGCCACAGGTATGGATTTAAATAAATCTATTGTAATGTTTCCATACAAAGAACCTTCTAGAACTTTATTTGAAATGATGCAGTTTGTAGCAGGTGCAGGTCAGAAGTTTGCAGATAGTACAGAGCAGATAATAAGTGAAGGCTCTAATTATGGTCCTGTAGGTACAACTATGGCACTACTAGAAGCTTCAAGTAAATTCTTTTCTGCAATACATAAGAGACTACATAAGGCACAAAAAGAAGAGTTTAAAATACTTGCACGAATAGATTCAGAAAGTTTACCTCAAAGGTATCCATATGATGTACCGGGTGAATCTTCAGAAGTATTTAGAATGGATTTTGATAAGAGAATTGACATTATTCCTGTAAGTGACCCTAACATTCCATCATCTGCACATAGGTTAATGATGACAAACATGGCAATGCAGTTGGCACAGAACGCACCTCCGGGTATGTTTAATATGGAAGAGTTAAATAGAACTGTTCTTCAGGCAGCAAACATTCCTAATCTAGAAAACATATTACCAGAGAAACCTAAACCAATGCCACTTGACCCTGTTACAGATATTGAAGCAGCAACTAAGGGTTTACCTATTAAGGCATTTACAGGACAAAACCATGATGCACATATTCAAATAAAGAGTATGTTTCTACAAGACCCTGCTAATGGTGGTAATCCTCTTATGCAAAGAGTAAGTCCAATACTTCAGGCAAATATTCAGGAACATATTGTAATGAAATATGAAGAGCAGGTTAATGGAGTTACAAGGTCAATGATGGCACAGATGCCACAGGGAGACCCTAGTATACAAGACCCTAAAGTTGTAGAGCAGATAATGGCAAAGGCTGCTCAACAAGTAATGATGGCAAATCAGGCACAGGCTCAACAAGGTGGAAGTCCTGAACAACAAATGGTACAGATAGAAGGTCAAAGACTTGCAATAGAAAAAGAAAAGATACAGGCACAACTTGCAAAAGAAGCTTCTGAAGGTGCATTAAAGAATAGAGACCTTGACTTAAAAGAACAGAAGATTGCCCTTGATGCTTATAAAGTAGGAGCAGAAGGTTTACTTAAAGCAGAAGAAAAAGATAAGGACAGAAATACACAACAGGCAATGAATGCAGTTAAAATGCTTGTTGAAATGATAAAGCAAGGTGATGATATTCAAAGTGCAGAAACTATAAAAACTTCTGATGTATTAATTAAAATGTTAGAAGATGCTAAAAAAGAAAGAAAATAAATGCTATCAGACGAAATAAGTAAAGCATTAGAAAAAGAAATACATATAATAAAAAATTCTCTTGCAAACGGGTCAGCTTCCGATTATAGTACATATATGAACTGCGTAGGTCGCATTGCAGGTATTGAATGGGCAAAGGCAGAGATTAAAAGCTTAACTAAAAAAATATTAGATGAAGAGGATGACTAATGCAACAACCAAGTATGGGTGGAGCTACTAAGAATGACAAGTGGATAACTGAGGAACATGCAGAAGACCCTGCAGTACTACCTCATATTCCGGGATTCCACATTCTTGTAAGACCTATATCCGTAAAAGAAAAAACAAAAGGTGGGTTATACTTACCTGACTCTGTACAAAATGATATATCTTACTTAACTACAGTAGGTAAAGTTTTGGTTGTAGGTGCAGATGCCTATATAGACCAAGATAAATTTCCTAATGGTCCTTGGTGTAAAGAAGGAGAGTATGTATGTTATGGTAAACATTCAGGTCAAAAGTTTTTTTACAAAGGAGTAAAACTAATTTTGTTATATGATGACCAAATTTCTATGGTAGTAGATAATCCTAAAGATTTAGACCCTACATATAACTTAACAAATTAATTTAGTACTTGCCCTTGCAAAGTAAATTAAATTAATATATAATAAAAAATATGCGTAAACTTAGTTTCGCAAACTATGGAGAAATACATGACACCCGATAATGAGTGGTCTACGATTGATACTTCACAATCGCAAAACAAAGAAGAAGATAAGGTAGAGTTTGAAATAGAAGGACAAGAAGAAGTTGTAGAAGAAAAAACACAACAACCTGAAATTGAAACAAAACCTGAAACAGAAGAAGTTATACCTGAAAAAAAACCTGAAGCAAATTCTTCAGGAGCAGAAAAAAGAATAAGACAATTAGTTCGTCAGAAAAAAGAACGAGAGGAACAAATTGAAGAACTTATTTCAAGACAGGCTAAACTAGAAGAGAAGTTAAAGTCTCAGCAAAAAGATGCAGAAACTTCTTTTACTAAAAATTTTGAAACGACTGAAGAGCAAATTAAAAGTCGTATTGAAATGGCAAAGGATGTTTACAAACAGGCAATAGAGTCAGGTGACTCTGCTTTAATTGTAAATGCACAGGAAAATTTAAGTAATGCTCAGAATGATGCTAGTGCTTTAAAGATTGCAAAGCAACAGTATGATTCTCAAAAACCTATAGTTCCTGAAGTAAAAGAAACAGTTAAGCCTACTGCACAAACTCAACCAAGTGTTAAGTATGATAAACTTGCATTAGATTGGGCAGGTAAGAATCCTTGGTTTGGTAAAGACCAAATAATGACTACGTTAGCATTAGAGATAGACCAAACATTAAAAGGAGAGGGTTATGACCCTTCTGAAGAAGATTTTTATAGTGAAATAAATAACAGGCTTCGTCAACAATATCCCGAAAGGTTTGAAGTTGACAATCGTCAGCAGGAAACGACATCTCCTGCTCAAGTAGTCGGGGGAGCATCACGCACTCCTTCATCCTCGTCTAAAGGTAAGAAAGTTAAATTATCAAAAGAAGATATGAGACTTGCTGAAAAATGGGGAATACCTCTTGAACAATACGCTGCAGAAAAACTCAAGGTTGAAAAATCTGAGGGTGATTATACTACAGTTTACAATAAATAGTGTGGGGAAATTAAAATGACACGAACAAGTACAATGGCTAAATCACGTAATATTGAAAGTCGTGACCTCAATAACAGAGAACAGGACATGGAATTTAGAGAGCCTAATATGCTCGATATACCTGAAGCTGTTCATAATCGTTTTAAAAACGAGGGCATGGCTCTTCGTTGGATTCGTATAAATCTTCGTGGAAAAGATGATTATACAAATGTTGGCAAACGTATACAAGAAGGCTGGCAATTTGTAGCTGTTAATGAAGTTCCTGAAATTCAACATACATCTTTCGTGAGAGATGAAGGTCGGTATACTGGTGCAGTCTGTCGTGGAGACTTAGCATTAGCAAAAATGCCATTACAAAAAGCAGAGAATCGACAAAAATATTATGAGAATCAAAGTTCAGAAATGGTTGATGCAGTTAATCAACAGTTAATGAATGGGAATAATTCTCGTATGCCTATTAGAAATAATAGTAAAAGTCAAGTTACTAAGGGCAAGACTCCTAGATTTCAAGATTAATCTAGTATTGTTGTCTTAGTAGTTAATTTTAATTTAAGGGAGAAAAACGAATGACTACAAGCGCAGCACCGTTTGGCTTCTCACCATCTCGTAAACGTGGTAATAACCCCAATGCGATTGGAACTAATGAATATCCTATAGCTTCAGGTTACGCAGCAAATATTTTTACTGGTGATTTAGTAAGAATAAATGCAGGTAATTTGCAAACTGTTACTGATACTAATGAAATAGTACAGGGTGTATTCATGGGTTGCAGATATGTTGAGAATGGCGAACAAAAATTTAAATCATACTTTCCTTCAGGTACATCAACTACTGATGCATTTGGAATAGTGTGTGATGACCCCAATCAAGTTTTTGAAGTACAGGCAGATGCATCTGTTACTGCAGGAGACTTGTTTGGTTCGCAGAACTTTGGAGTAGTTTTAGGAGCAGGGTCTACATTTACAGGTAAATCTGGACATAGTATAGATGCTTCAACTAGAACTTCAGGCATTGCAATGGTACGTACATTGAACTCTGTAGACGAACCGGGTAACCAAGTTGCTGTTGGTACTGAAAGAGCATTTTTAAAATTAAATGCAAGATTAGTACAGCATACAGATAACTTTTTTACTACGATTGTCTCTGTTCCTACTACTATAACTGCATATTTATTAAACGGATAAGGGGAGATTAAACTATGGCTATAAATAGAGCAAGTATCTCAAAAGAACTTCTTCCCGGACTTAATGCAGTTTTTGGCATGGAGTATGGAGAAGTATTCC
>Ga0187217_1001382_pt1 | contig 10098 bp, 9 predicted proteins | sample 15SPOviralmetaG_FD_130165 | JGI IMG/M metagenome (GOLD analysis project Ga0187217, IMG submission 130165) | Marine viral communities from the oligotrophic San Pedro Time Series (SPOT) site, San Pedro Channel, CA, USA - 15 SPOT_SRF_2010-09-15... | ecosystem: Environmental > Aquatic > Marine >... | reverse complement strand
CAATTCCTAACCATCTTTTAATTTGTCTTTCATCATCGGGTGTTCTTCTTCCTTTAAAAAAGTGACAATACCATTGAACCCATCCGTATGGGTCTTGTTTATCAATCCAATTTTTATTTTCCCAGTATTCTAATGTAGTTCCAACTTTAACTTTATATTTATTAATATTTGTATTATATTCTTTCCATGGAGTAGTCAAATATTCATTGGGTATATTTTTCCACCAAGATTTAGGGAATACTAAATGTTCATTTTGATAGTTAGTTTTAGTAATTTTGGAGTATATTGGTCTCCAATATGTTCCTCCAAAAGAACCTTTAATAAAAATATCTCGAGGACTTAAATTGGGTGTAAATTGTGGATAATCTTTGAATATATATTCTCCTTTACTATTTTTTTTAGGCATATAATATAAGACAATAAAAAAAAAATTATAAACTATTACTACTTCATATAATTATTCCTCTTCTGCTTTTTCATCCGCATCGGGATCGACGCTGTCGGTCTGAGCAACAAATTCTTTGTATTGGACTTGAATCTCGCGAAATATCTTGTGATATTCAGAATCTGGACCAAGGATATCAGCAGCATCCTCGAGCAGCTGGGACATTTTTTCCATATCCTCTTCTAACCATTCTTTTTGGGTATCTGGAATCCAAAGAAGGAGTTCGAAACTGTTCTTGGCCTGCTTGAACATTCTCTCGAATTCTTTCAGAACGTAGTAGACACAAAAATCCTTAATTGCGGAAAATTTAGGAATTTGTTCAAGACTATAATGTTCAGCCTCATCAGGACAGACAGATGGATCTCCACTTTTCTCGCGGAGTTCATCCATAAATTTCTTGAACTGCCATTTGTGTTCATCGAATTTTTGTTGAATCGCTGAGGGCGAGTGCGGCAGCAAACAACCTCCTGCCTTACAATATTGGCAGAAAGAAAAGAGTTCCGATTTGGGCACTAATGACGACATTTTAAAATATTATTATAATAAAAAATCAATTTTTTTTAATGCATTGTAATGAAATTTATTTGTAATATTACCTTTACTACTTACTGGTGAAATATCCTTGTTAAGTAATACAGTAAATATTGGTAATAATATAGTGAGGACTTAAATTGGGTGTAAATTGTGGATAATCTTTGAATATATATTCTCCTTTGTTATTTTTTTTAGGCATATAATATAAGATAATAAAAAAATATAATAAATTATAGTTCGAGTAAAGTTCTATTGTTGAAAGTGAATATTAAGATAACCAGTGTCTCCATCAATAATTTTGACGATCTAAGATAAATATTGATACATAATTATATAGAACATATAAAATAAAATTTATTACAATAGAATAAAATAAATTGATTTTTGATTGTATTATAAAAATTACACAGGATATAAATTTTCATAGATAAACACAAAGTTATAAGTTGCTTTCTAATGGGTGCAATTTTAAAAGAAAAGAAACAAACAGAAGAATATCTAGAAGGACAAGAGAAACAACGGAAGGAGTGCAGAATAGTTGCAATTAGCAAGGCAATAAACAAGGAGAGGTTTATTTTGAATGGATTAAATTGGAAACATGATAAAGGGGACTATTCTGTGAAAATACAGATATGTATCGAGCGATTGGTAGAATACAATTTGGAATTGCGTGAGTTGTATAAAAGATTATAAAAGATTATAAAATAATATATTTTTTAATTAAATATTATAATAAATATAAGAAGGATATGATAGATTTATATAATTCAAGTTCAAAGGTATTAGGAGGTAGTGAGACATTTACAGGAAAATATGTGGATATATCAAGTTATAGTAGTATATCGATATTGGGTTCAAGTGATGTGGTGGGGACATTATATTGTGATTTTTCGATAGATGGTGTAACAGCGGAAAGGACCTTACAATTGTCGGGTGGTGATACAACAGATTATGGAGTTCATACTTTAATACCAGTTTCAAGATATTTTAGGATAAGGGTGGTGAATGGAGTAACAGCACAGGGTGCAATGAGTGTGCAAACTTTATATAGCACGGAGGCAAGAATATCGTTGCCGACATCTCGTAATAATCAGGAATTAAAAGATTATAGTAATGTATTAAATACTCGTTCAATATTGGTAGGGGAGACATCTGGAGGAGTTTATAAGAATATATCAGTGGAGAGTTCAACAAATAAGTTGGATGTGGCGGTGCCAAGAACAGCATTTGGGAATGTAAGTTGTTCGTTACAAACTCATGTAATCCAGTTAAATTTCATATATAATATAAATACAGATGTGGTAGATACTACAACAACGGGTATAGGTTCGGTGTCTCAAAGTAATTCCATGGCATCTATATCAACGGGAGCTCAAAGTAGTTCATCTGCAAAGGTGTCATCAAAGAGGGTAATAAAGTATCGTGCTGGTCAGGGGTGTCATATAGTGGGTTCAGCGATATTTACGACGGGTGTGGTAGGGTCAACACAATTGTTTGGTGTAGGGGATGATGTAAATGGTTTATTTTTTGGGTATAATGGTAGTGCATTTGGTATATTACATAGGATAAATAGTGTGAATACATGGACTGCACAGACAAGTTGGAATGGTGATAAAATGGATGGTAATGGTGATAGTGGAATAACGTTAGATACGACGAAGGGTAATATATATATGATACAATATCAATGGTTAGGTTTTGGGATAATAAAGTTTAATATAGAGGATAGTAATACGGGGGAATTTGTGGCAGTTCATAAAATAAAATATTCCAATACATATACGAGTCCAAGTTCATATAATCCGACATATTCGATAATGTGGGAATCGAAGAACACGACGAACACGAGTGATATAGTGGTGAAGGGTAGTTCATGTTCGGGTGAGGTGGAGGGTAATATAATATATTTGGGACCGAGGAAATCGGTAGGGAATAGTAAAACAGGAGTAACGACGACATTGACGAATATAATAACGATAAATAATAAGACGACATTTGCGAGTATAGCGAATAAAGTTTCAGTAAATATATTAAAATATTCGGCGGCGGTGGATGCTACGAAACCTGTGGAATATCAGATAATATTGAATACGACGTTGGGTGGAAGTCCGAATTATACAGATATTGGGACAAATACGAGTGTAATAGAGTATGATACGGCGGGGACGACAATAAGTGGAGGAACTGTATTAGATTTTGGGACAATAGCGAAGGAGGGTTCAATAAATGAGAAATTAGATGTAGAGGATATAGTGATACAACCTGGGGATAGTTTAACTTTTGCTATAAGAGCAACACATAGTACAGTGGATGTAACCTGTTCTTTTCAATGGGTGGAAGATATATAAATTTGATAGTATATTTTTTTATAATAAAATGTAAATGAAAAATAACATTGTATTATTTATATTATATATATATAAAACATGGTAAGGTGTAATAGGGTTAAGGGAGGTAATAAGAACACGATGGGTAAAAAGAAGAAAAAGTAAGAGGATGGTGATGAGGATATGGGGGGGAAATGTATTTAAGAGATCGATGTTATTTGGTTTAAGGATGGGATTGGGGACGATAGGTGCGAGTATATTATTTGGGATAATGGTATTATTGTTGGTAGGTATATTGGTGGGTGGTATATTTTTGAAGATATATGTGGAGGATGAGATAGAGGATGATACTCAGAAAAATGTATTATTAACAATATCGTATATAATGATAGGTTTAGGTGGATTAGGATTATTTATATTATTATTACCGTATATAATTCAGTATGTGTTGATGGCGTTGGCAATTACTGGAATATCGGACATGATGTAGTATGTAGGTAAAGTGTGTAGGTAAATATATAAAGATAATGGATTTAATACACAATTTGATTCAATGATGTCCGGGGAATTATGATTCAAATTATATAATAGGAAATATAATATGAAATATAATTTGATTCAATGATGTCCGGGGAATTATGATTCAAATTATATAATAGGAAATATAATATGAAATATAATTTGATTCAATGATGTCCGGGAAATTATGATTCAAATTATATAACACGGGTAAAATAATAATCAATTAAAAAAAATATTACATAGACCAACATTTAAAATTATATGTGTATAAATTGGATAATTATGTATAAATTTATATTTTGTGTTTTCTGTGGTTATTTAATATTCTTGTAATAATTTTTTGTTTATTTTTTTTGTAATTAATTTTTCGTCGTGGTTTAATTGATAGGTTATTTCTGGTTCTATAATTTGCGTCACTAATTCTTTTAAGATATTTTCTATATAATTCTTTACAGATTTTGTCGGTTATGGTGTCGAAATAATTATTATATATGTGGTTGTGAGTATCGTATTGTGTTTCATCATTTATATTATATGTTAGATCGTTGCAGTTAAATAGGTGTGTGAGGAACATTACATATAATATATGGTATAATTAACAATCAATTTATGATTAATAGTATTTGTAATCTGTAATTTATAATTTATAATTTATAATTTATAATTTGTAATTTGTAATTTAAAATTAGTGGAATGATATATAATATATAAAAACATTGATGTTTGATTATTATGAACCTCCTTCGTATGAGTCACTTTGTAGTCAGAGGGAATTACATAATAATATTTTAGATAATAAGAATTTTTATGTATGTTGATTATTATTTTATTTATGATTGATAAATTATTTTTTTTACAGGTGACTAACATATTTTTTTTTATAGACCATAAGAATTTTTATGTATAATTATTTTTTTATGTATGATTGATAAATTATTTTTTTATGTGTTGAGGTGAATGTAAGTAGAATAGGTAAATATAGGAATGAATTAATATATAATATATAATAGGTGTATATGGTAGAATATATTTGTCATAGGTGTAATTACAAGACTAAAAAGAGATATAATATGAAGATGCACATAGAGAGGAAATATAAATGTGATGGAGATATAGAATTAACGGATGACATAAAAAAAATTATATTGTGTGGTGAGATTTGTTTAGAGGATGATGATAAATGTGTAGAAGAGAATTTGTCGGTGTGTGCGACAAGTTGTTTAGGGGTTGTAGTGGGTAAAGAAATGTTAAAAGGGGATGAGGAGGATATATGTAATTATTGTAAAAAGAGTTTTAAGTATAATTATTTATTGAGGAGACATTATAAGAATTGTAAAATGTATAATAGTGAGTTGAATGTATTATTGGAGAAGAATAAGTTATTAGAGAGTGAAAATAAGTTATTAAAGGAGAATATGGTGGAGATGAAAGATAATTATGATGATGATGTGGAGGAGTTTAAGAGTATAATAAGAAAAAAAAATTATATGATAAAGCATGGTGGTGGATATATAAACAACAGTAATAATACGACGAATATGAGTACGATAAATAGTTATAATACGAATAGTATGACTATGAATATAAATAATTATAAAGAACCGAGTTTAACACATTTAACGAATAAGGATTATAGGGATTGTATTCATGCGATAGGAAAACCGTATTTTATACCGTTATTGAATGCGATATATTTTAATGAGGATGTGCCAGAAAATCATTCGTTATATTGTGGAAATCCTCGTAGTAAGAGTATATCTTTATATAGTGATAAATAGAATCAGGTAGATGCGAATGAGACGATAGATGATTTAACATTTAGGATAGACGAGATATTATCGTATCACATGGAGAAATTGGAGGATTACAATGATATAAATGATAAACCGAGGAATGAGAAGATGATAAATGCGTATAGGAAGGATATATGTGAGAGACCAGTAACAGATGAGGATAAAAAATATTTGTTGGAGGAGATGAGTAGGAAATCAAAAAATTTAAATATAAAGCCGACATATTAAGATATGTGAGGAAACATGTATAATATTGAGATTAAGTTTATATTTTTTTTAAAATAATGGAGATATATAAATGTAAAATAAGTAAGTGAATATATATTTAATTAATATATTAATCGAAAAAAATTTGATTGTAATAAAGTATAAGATAATAAGCAGGGATAATGGAAGATATAATATTATGTGGTTGTGATGGATATAATAGTAATTTATTGATAGATATATTATGTGAAAATGGGATTATGACAAAGAGGATTGAAATTAAATTGAAGAGGACATCAAAGAGTTGGTATAATACGATAAAAGAGAGTATAATGTTAAAAGTATATTATTTTAAACCGAAGGATAGAGAGGAATTAAGTAAGTCTATAGAAGAATATTTCATTAACAATGAATATAAGGAAAAAGTGGGTTTAATGGGTGAATGGGATGTATCAAATATAATAAATATGGATTATGTGTTTTATAGATATAAAAATTTCAATGAAGATATATGTTTATGGGATGTATCAAATGTAGTAAATATGGAAAATATGTTTTATTTTTGTCATAATTTTAATCAAGATATATCAGGATGGAATGTATCGAATGTGGAGAACATGGAAGGTATGTTTCATAGATGTGGTTTATTTAATCAAAATATATCAGGATGGGATGTATCAAAAGTAAAAAATATAAGGGGAGGATTTTGTGGATGTAGAAATTTCGACCAGGATATATCAAGATGGGATGTATCAAATATAGAGAATATGAAGGGTATGTTTAGTGGGTGTCAAATTTTTAATCAAGATATATCAGAATGGGATATATCGAAAGTGAAAGATATTAGTTATATGTTTGATAATTGTTATAAATTTAATCAAGATATATCGTGTTGGAATGTATCAGGTGTAATAAATATGAGGGGTATATTAAATTATTGTTATAATTTTAATCAAGATATATCGGGTTGGGATATATCAAATGTAGTAAATACGGAGATGATGTTTAATGAGTGTGGAATAATAGATGAATATAAATGTAAAAAATAATATAAAAAAATATATTGAATTTTTTACATTAAAAATGTGGAGCTATTAGTTATATAATATAAATATAAATATAAATATAAATATAATAATATAATAAAAAGAGTTAAGTGAATAATAAATAATAGTGAATAATAAATAATAGTGAATAATAAATAATAGTGAATAATAAATAATGGAGGAAATAATGTTAAGTGTATATGATGGATATAATAGTATGTTATTTATAGATATATTATGTGAATATAGAAATATGACAAAGGTGTTAGAGGTATTGTTAAAGAGGACATCAAAGAATTGGTATAAAGTTATAAAGGATAATATTTTTTTGAGAACATATTATTATAAACCGAAAAATAGGAAAGAATTAAAATATTCAATAGATAAATATTTACAGAATAAGGGATATATGAAAATTGTGGGGGAGATAGGTGATTGGGATGTATCAGAAATAGAAGACATGGATAGATTATTTAGTGGTTATTATAAATTTGATGAGTATATAGGTTTATGGGATGTGTCAAATGTAATAAATATGAATTTAATATTTTGTGGATGTATAAATTTTAATCAAGATATATCGGGATGGAATGTATCAAATGTAAAAAACATGAGAGGTATGTTTTATAAATGTAGAAGTTTTAATTACGATATATCGAGATGGGATGTATCAAGTGTAAAAAATATGTATTGTATGTTTAGTGGTTGTAAAAATTTTAATCAAAATATATCGGGGTGGGATATATCAAATGTGATAGATATATCATGTATGTTTTATGAATGTGAAAATTTTAATCAAGACATATCTTGTTGGGATGTATCAAATGTTGATAATATGGGATTTATGTTTAATAAATGTTATAATTTTAATCAAGATATATCAGGGTGGTATGTATCAAATGTAATATACATGAATTGGATGTTTGAGGAGTGTGGAATAGTTGAAGAATATAAATGTAAGTGTGCCTTTTAGTGGCCCTTTTAGTGCCCCTTTTAGAAAAAGGGTGCAGACCCAAAAGTTTTTGACCTTCTTTTTTTTAAAAAGAAGAAAGCACGGCAAAACAAATTGAATTTTTTTTTAGATATAACAAGCAACATATCAATAGATATATCCAGCAATATATATTGAACCTGGATTGTCCGGAAATATAACAAGTAATATAACAAGCAACATATCCTGTGATATATATAGAACCATAATATCCGAAAATATATTAAAGAAAATTGATTATAAAATAAATAGAGATAAACAGATAAGGAGATAAGGAGAGTGAGAGAATGGAGGAGATAATGTTATATGATGAATATAATATGGATATGTTTATACATATATTATGTGAGAAAGGGAAGATGACGAAGAGGTTAGAGATATTGTTGAAGAGGACATCTAAGAGTTGGTATGAGATAATAAAAGAGAATATATTGTTAAAGAGATATTATTATAAACCGAAAGATAAGGATGAATTAAAAAACTCAATAGAGAAATATATAGATAATGATGAATATAGAAAAGAGGTTGGAGAGATAGGTGATTGGGATGTATCAGGAATAAGAAATATGCATGGTTTGTTTAGTGATTATTATAATTTTGATGAGGAAATAGGTTTATGGGATGTATCAAATGTAGAAAATATGAATTTAATGTTTGGTAATTGTAATAATTTTAATCAAGATATATCAGGATGGGATGTATCAAATATGGTAGATATGGAAGAAATGTTTTATGGTTGTAATAATTTCAATCAAGATATATCAGGATGGGATGTATCAAGTGTAAAAAATATGTATTGTATGTTTAGGGGTTGTACAAATTTTAACCAAGATATATCGGCATGGGATGTATTAAATGTAAAAGATATGAAAGGTATGTTTAATAGGTGTTACAGTTTTAATGGAGATTTATCAGGATGGGATGTGTCAAATGTAAAAGATATGACAGGTATGTTTGCTAATTGTAATAATTTTAATCAAGATATATCAGGATGGGATGTATCAAATGTGGTAGATATGAAAGGAATGTTTTATGGTTGTAATAATTTCAATCAAGATATATCAGGATGGGGGATGGGGGATGTATCAAGTGGGTAAAAAATATGTATTGTATGTTTATGAACTGTGGAATATTAGAAGAGTATAAATGTAAAAAGTAAATATAAATTTTTTTAAAATATAACAACTAACATATCAATAAATATATCCAGCAATATATATTGAACCTAAATATCCGGAAATATCCAAAGCAACATATCCACAAATATATCAATTAACTTATCCAGCAACATATCAATTAACTTATCCAGAAACATAATAAAATTGATTGTAAAATAAATAGAAATAAAATTAAATGGGAATTGAATTTATCCATAATAACAGATTCAGGATTAAAAATTAAAAAAAAAATAAATTATAAAATATATATCTAACAAGATAATTTAAACCAAAAAATTTTTATCATCTATAAAAAAAATATGTTAGTCATTAATAAAAAATATATGTCATAAAAATAATAATTAACATACATAAAAATTAAAATTAACATACATAAAAAAAATAATTATACATAAAAATTTTTATCATCTATAAAAAAAATATGTTAGTCATTAATAAAAAATATATGTCATAAAAATAAAATAATAATTAATATACATAAAAATTAAAATAATAATTAACATACATAAAAAAAATAATAATCAATATATCCAGCAATATAATTTGAACCAAAATGTCCAGAAATATAACAAGCAACACGATTTGATTAAATAATGTCCGGAAAATATATAAAATTAATTTTAATATAATAATAAAATGGAGGAGATAATGTTATGTGAAGGTGTATAAATAAAATAAAATAATATAAAATAAAATAAAATAATATAATATATAAATTATGAATGGTTATTATTATTTAGAGGGAGGATTTAATAAAATGTGTGGTGAAAATGGAAGTAAGCAAATTGATGCGTCTATTAAATTAATAAATAAATTAAATAAATTACTAACAGATAATATACTATTTGAAACTAAAACAAGTGCCGATATTGATAAAACATTAAATGAATTTAAAAAAGCGTATCCATATATACAATCAACAGGAAGATATTATTATAATAATAAGAAAATGAGATTAACATATCTAAATTATCCTTCGTTTGAAGGAAGAGAAATGACATATTTAGATTATTATAAAAAACAACTAAATTATATAATTAAAAATAAAACAACTT
>Ga0187217_1001378_pt1 | contig 10122 bp, 5 predicted proteins | sample 15SPOviralmetaG_FD_130165 | JGI IMG/M metagenome (GOLD analysis project Ga0187217, IMG submission 130165) | Marine viral communities from the oligotrophic San Pedro Time Series (SPOT) site, San Pedro Channel, CA, USA - 15 SPOT_SRF_2010-09-15... | ecosystem: Environmental > Aquatic > Marine >... | reverse complement strand
ATCTCTTATTAAGAGATGAGTTTTATAAAGACGTACACGATAACGTCACAATTATGTCAAATAGCATAGAATCGGATGTCACGGGCAGATGGCTCAAACAAGCGTGTGATTGTTATACTGGATATTCGGATGAAGTATTAGGAGGTCTTATAACACAACAGAAAACTTTTTCAGAAGAAGACAGACCATTTATAGGATTAGTTTTTGATGATATTCTTGGGTCAGTGAAACGTAATAGTTATTTGAATGCTCTTGTGACTCGCAGCCGTCATTTTGGTGTAGGTCTTTTGGCGATATCAGTCCAGTCATTTAAATCTTTAGGACCAGTGATAAGAAATAATGCAAATGCATTCATTTGTCTCAATTTACAGAATATGTCAGAACTGGATAAGATCTCACAGGAAATGAGTGGAATGTTTGGAGGTGATGAAAAGTTTAGAAAAATATATCACAAAGCAACTGAACAGCGTTATGATTTTTTATATCTTGACCTTCAATCCAATCCTAGTCGTGCCTTCAGAAATTTTGAAGAGCAATTAGCGGATGGGGATAAGTTATTATTTGATGGTGAAGTTAAAAAAAATATTCCAGAAGATTAAAATAAAATAAATCCTCTTTTATAAAATGTCTTCTGTTTACGGATATTCTCAAAGTTTAAGTGAGGGTTCTTCTTTCAATGCAAGAGTCGCTGCACATAATGATTTAGTTAAGGAACATAATAATAAAGTTTTAGGAGATTATCACACTGCTGTGAAGCAACAGACAAGAGATGCGGCGGATGACAAGGATACAGTAGAAGAGGATGCGGCGATAGATGGAACGGAAGATGGGAAAGGATTACTTCAGGCGGCGTATGGGTCGTATAAGTTCGGTCAAGATATTGCGGATGCTGGTGGAGTAGGAGCTGCTTTCGCAAAACAATCTGCTGAAAGACAAGGAGCAATAAAATCAACTTTCAAGCGTCTTGGGGATGGGGAAGTAAAAAAGGCTGCGAAGACAGATTTATCCAGTGCTGCTGGAGAGACAGATCCAGAAGCGGCAGAAGGAGCAGCAAGTGACGCGGCTGACGCAGGCGACGCAGCGGCGGGAACCTCAGCAGCGGGCGATGCAGCGGCAGCAACAAGAACAGCATCAGCGGCAGGAGCAGCGACCACAGCAGCAGCAGACACAGCCGGGGCGGCGACCACAGCAGCGGGAGACGCAGCCGGAGCAGCGGGGACAGCAGCGGAAGATGTAGCGGGAGCAGCAGGGGGAGCTTCAGAAGTCACGGAGATTGGATCTTCAGGATTAGGAGCAGCAGTTATTAAGGGTGGATTAGCGAAGGTAGGTGTTGGAAAGTTAGTAGGTGAAGCGGGTCTATCAACTCTTTCTGAGATTGGTGGGAAAGCGGCAGGAGATTTTGGTGGAATCACTGATGCTGTGGAAGGGTTGGTGAATCTTGGTCAAAAGAAAAGTTTCTTTGGGAATGATGATACAGCAAAGAAGTGGGGTGATAGTTTCCAAATGGCGGGAGCGGCGATGGATGTTGTTGGAACAGCCTTCCCTCCCCTAGAACTTTTGGGAGGTGCTACAGGTCTTTTGGGTGGAATCATAGATGGTATTGATGGATTAACGAAAGATGAAAAAAAGAAACAATCTGATGCGGCTCCTATCACAGATCCAACTAAAGATCCAAGTGGAGCAGGGATACAACAGATGCAAGTAAGTCCAGCATTCCAGTCCATGGGACTCATAGCATCGGCACCGGTATCGGCCAAAATGTCAATCACGGGATCTTCGGGAGCATTTTAGATTAATGTAAAAATATTTGAAAATTAAAGTTTATTTTTTTTATGTTTGTCTGTTTATAAAATAATGTCATCATTTTTCGTATCGTCGGATAAAGTTAAAACAGGACAAACCTTTGTTGCCGTTCCTTCGGAGAATGGACTGGACTACAGACCTGGAGGTCGTATTGATTTATACATCCCTCCAACCTCTAAGTTCATTGATTTAAGTCAGAGTAAATTAAAGATGAATGTTTCTATTGCTATGCCTTCTGAAACTGCTGGTGAGGTTTGCCGTCTTCAGTTAGATGCTCAGACAGGATTACATAGTCTCATCCGCTCAGTTAGGGTATTTACTGGTCGCAAGACCGCTTTACTAGAGGAGATAGAAGGATATGATGTTTTGAGTGCTCTCCGCTTTGATTATGAGAAAAATCAGAGTATGATTAACAAACGTGTTCTGACGGATGGTGCTACGGGATATGACCCTGCGTGTCGTGGAACTAAGGGTACTACTAAGACGGAATGTGGAAATTGTTTTTCCAATCCTTATTTCCCTAAAGAAACTGGAACTCAGACTGCTAATTTTGCTAATTCTGATTTCCAGGTTGTCACTGGAGAATTAGAACTTAACACTGGTCTTTTCCGCAATGAGGCTGTGTTCCCCGCTCTACTTACGGATGGTTTATTTGTGGAGATTTTACTTCAGGATTCCAAGAAAGTTTTCCGTCAGTTAGATAGCACGGTAAAGGATCGTCGTGCAGCATTAAATCCAATCTTCTTCTCTAAGAATGGTTCGGATTCTGCCGCTGGTCTAGAAAGTGGTTCCTTCGCCGATGGTGGAACAAGTGATACACTATTCATTGACAGAGCTAATAATCAAACTTCTGTGGACACTTTTCCTTTTGTTGTGGGACAGAGTGTAGCATTAGCATTAACCGATAATAGTTCATTCACTACTACGGATGCTCATATTACTCGGATAGAGTTAATTACAGGCTCGGCTGTAGGAACTTCTAAGATAAAAATTACTCTGAATGCTGCAATCACAAATAACTTAGGTGTTAATGTGGGAGGTAATGCGGCAGCGGACGCTTACCTTATCTCTCAGTCTGTAGAGAAGAAGGCATCCTTTGACCCAACATACACAGTCTCCAATGTTGAGATGGTTGTTGCTCAGATATCTGTTCCTGATGGATATGAAAACTCTATGATGGCGATGATGCGAGAAGGTGGAACTATGAATTATGATTATCGTTCCTACACGAACTACAGATATTCTCAAGTATCTTCTGATTTAGTTGCTAACATTCGTCTCCCTCTAATTGAAAGTCGTGCTTCTTCTATTCTCTGTGTCCCTACGGATGCTTCGGTATATTCGGCCAAACAAGCACTCTCCGCTTCACTCACTTACTTGATTGATCAGGATCCGGAAGATGTAGTCAATCGTTCCAATCGCTCTGGTCTTGTGGGAGTCGTGGATGAACTCCAGAACTATCAGTTAATATACGACGGAAAGATTAATCCATCTCGTCGTGTGGATGTCACTAAGATTTCAAATCGTAAATCCATTTCCCAGCAATGGTGTATTGAAGCGGAGAAGGCATTGGCGATGGCTGATATTGAACCACTATCTTTCAGGGCATTCCGTGAAAACTTTTTCATTGGTCGGGCACTTGCTCTGGGACAGAATGCGGTGTATGATGCTCGTGGAAAGGATTTTGCACTTCAGGTGGAATACACTGGTGATACTGGTCCGGCTAAGAATCACCTTTGGATGAACTTTGTCGCACATATCAGGCGACTAGTTATCAAGCAGGGTGGCATTCAGGTGGAAGTCTAAGATAGAACTTTCATAATTTTAAATTAAATAAATTATTTTTTTTTAAAGGTCATATCATAAAATATGTCAGCAACACAACACAATCTTGAAATCGTCCCAAGCAACGTCACTGCCAATGGCAGCGTCTCTTATCGTAATGGAAATCCAGTGATACAATTTATTATTGGTGAACAGGATGCAATGCTTCTTGGAAATACTTTAAGATTCACTGGTCAGTTCAGAACCTTTTTATCTTCTGGAACTGACAGCACTTCTGCGACTCCTCTGGCTATGAGTGAGAAGTTAGGTGTTTATTCTACAATTGATACTCTGACTATCAAGAGTCAGAAAACTGGTCAGACAATTGAAACTATTCGTCATTACAATCGTTTCCTTGCTTCTTATCTTCCGGTAACTTCTTCGGCACAGGATAATATGGGTCATCTGTACACTTCTGCTTTAATTCTTCCTAACTATGCTGCTCAGACGCAATCTGTTGTAAATATCCCGAGTCAGGATACTACGGCGAATAAGTTCTGCTGTGCTTTGCCTTGTGGTCTTTTCAATGGTCGTAATCCAATTCCTCTTCTTCCTGAGGCAATCGGTGGTCTTTTGGTAGAGATTCATCTTGCCCCGGATCAGCAGGTCTTCCACTCCAATACCAATACGGCGGCCGCGACTGGCGAGGCTTTCTATGAGTTTCAGGATATCTCTCTGGTTTGTGAGACGATTGAACCGGATGCTCAGACTCTCGCAACACTAAAGAGTCAATCTTCTGGAACGTATGAATACAATTCTATTAATTCTTATTATCAGACGATTAATTCTGCGAATGGTATTATTAATTTCCAGTTAGGTCTTTCAAGAGTATTGGGTGCTTTTGCTAATATTGTTCCGGCAGCTCATATCAATAATTATTTACACGATGGTCTTGCAACATTATATCCTACGAATGCGACGGGTGAAAGTGCTGATATCACGGAATTATTCTTTACTCGTAATGGTTCTAAGTTCCCGCTTGATTTCAATGTTGAGACTCTTCAAAGCACTGATGGAACTAATAAGACTGTAGATCCTCAGATTGTATATTATTATATGGATGCGATTACAAAGTTCGCTGATATCAAGAGGACTTCTATCAATCAAGTGAATACGAGATATTCTGATTCTACTCGCTTTGATAAGGATTTTGCTGATGGTGGTTCCGGATTTGGTGTTGGTGTCGCGTATGATAGAGTGAGTGATCAGGGAGTAGATTTTAGATCAGTTAATTTTGGTTTGAATATGTCACTTGGTCTAACGACTGATTCACCTCAGGCATTCTATCTCTTTGTTCACAACAAAAATACCTTGGTCTTTGGTCCGGGGGGGATTCAGGTTATGTCGTAAGTCATAAGTCATAATTTAAAAAACTTTTAATTAATTATTTTTTTTTATTGTTATCTTTTATAAAATATGGATAAATCTATTTCTGCTGGTCTTGATTCTGCTGATACTACAACCTCTATGATTGAACGTGCTCCTGTTGCGAATGAGCAGATGGTTCCTGATTTACTAAAGGTTTCCCCTATGGAGACTTCTACTGCGACTGATGTAGAAACTTCTATTACAGAGCCAGTTGTTATCTCTGATACTTTCTGCCGATTTGTACTTTTAAACAAAGGTATTCTACATAGTCATTCTAAGATTACTCTTGCTGTTACGAAACCCGATAGTGCGGATCGTTTCTTTCCTCCCAATGTTGGTGTTGCTTCTTTAATTAAAAGATGTGCTTTGAAGGTAGGCACGAAAACTCTTCAAGAGATTGATGGATACAATTTCCTGACTGCTTACAAGTCTATGTTTATTAACAACGAGCATCAGTTAGAGCGGGAACTTCCTCAAAGTGGTCGGTCAATCTGTCACGAGTTCAGATACAGCAATGCTACTGACACTGATGGTGGAGCATCTAACGACACCAGAGCATTTACTTATGGTCTTTCTACGGGGAAGGAATACAATGGGGATGATGTTCGTCTTCCTGAGTTTGCTAATATTAAGAATAGTCCAGTGTTGCAGATTGCTCTTTCAGATTTATTCCCGATGTTAAAGCAGACACAGCTCCCCCTCTATATGATGAAGGAACAAGTGTCAATTGAATTACACTTCGCTGATGCGGGTGAAAGATGTCAATCGGCATCAGGTGTCGGTTCGGCAGTCTATGCGATTGATCAGGATGAAGTTAAGTTTATTGCTGATTATATTTACTATCCTCAGCAGATGATGGATGCTTACGCTCAGGCAAATCAGCAGATTACCATTAATCATTTTGATTATCGTCATTCAAAGGTGTCTCTAACTTCGGGAACTGCTGCTCAGCAACAGATTAGAAATCTTGGTGGTGCTGGTCGTATTGTGACGAAGGTTATGACTGGAGTTCAATCGGACGAAACGGATGACATAAGTATTCTGAATAAATATCATGCTATGGTTCCTGAACCGGGATACACTTTTGGTCAGGTTCCCAATACTGCTCGGAGTAATGGTTCAATCACTTACAATATCAAATACAATGATAGATTTTTATATCCGGTTGATGTCAAGAACTCTGCCAGACATTTTCATAATGTAGCACAGGCGGAAGGTGTCCCTCCATTTGTCACTCGTGAAGAGTATTCTTCTGAGGGTGTTGCTTTGACTACTGATAAGTTTATGGGATATGTCCAGGAGGAAGGTCGGGCTGGTTCGGCTCTAGGCGGAAGAGGTGTCTTTGGTCGTTTTGGTTGGTTAGCAAACCGATTGAATCGTAATGAAAGAGTTAACAGTCGAGGTCTTGAGATATTCTTCAAGTATGACTCACTGGACAATGGTCCTTCATACACTCAGCGGTCGTGGATAGAAATGGTTAAACTGACACAGATAAACGGCGGGTATGTTTTCACCACATTAGCATAAAAAATGTAAAGACTAAAAAAAAAAATAACTACTCTTTTATAAATGTCGGGATATACTCAGACTCTTCTTTTGGATTGTAACAGATTATCTTCTGAAGAATATAATGCTTCAAGATTATCTGATACAGATAATTCACTTTATACAAATAAAGTCGCAAATGGAATACAATTAAATATTGGAGATACAGTTTCAATTAATTCTGCTTATATCTCTGAAAGAGGTGCTGGTGCTTCTGTTATTGAGTTCAAGGGAAAAGATTTAGGTGACAAGACAATAATAACATCCACAAATGTTTCTAATACTTCTTTTGTTGGTTTTGGGAGCAGTGACATTGGTCGCTATTCATTACCTTTTCCGGATGGTTTTGGAATCCAAGAGTTTTCAAATATCACTGAAAGTTTAAGTATTCAAGATAATAAAGTTTCAATAGCAGTTCAGTTTTATAAAAATACAAATGGAGAAATGAATATCACTCTCCCAAGAAGATTTGGGTCTATATCTCCACCAGGTACAATTTATACAAATGCTTCAGATTACTGGACGAAACCGGATAATCAAACTACAGGATTGAATACTTTCTCTCAAGATGCAACACATATCTATGCTGAAGATTGGAATCCGTCGCTGCCAGGTAATTCTCTTATGTATGTCACTGCTCAAAATCAATCAATTCATCCTCCTGTTTTTAGTGCTACAACTGGTCTTCCAGACTCCACTTGTAATGGTTCAGCAATTCTTAGGAAAATAAAGCAAGATAATAGTAGATATACTATTTTTGTAAGAGATAAGACTGTTTGGTCTCCGGAGTTTCTCCCTGGGGATGGTGATAATACTTCTGCTGTTCAACAAAGTCAATATCTTGAATCAAGAGTGTTTAATACAAAATCAGATGGATCTGTTTCTGAAACAAGTTTCAGAGATCCAGCATTAAAGGAATATATTCCTTTTATGAAGAAAGTAGATCTTTCAGTTGGTGCGGGATATGATACTCCTTCTAATATCGCTTCAACAATTACAGACCAATTAATTAAATCAGAAGATCCTCAAGCATTAAGATGGAATCATAGAAAAGTAGACAATAATACAGATGTCTATGCTGATAAAATTAATTCAACTTTATATCAAGAGTTCCCTGCTGCTAATGCTACTTCTAATTCTGCGAACGAGTATCAATCTTTCCGATATGGTAAAAATCATCGTCCCGATACATCAGAAGATTTATCCGTTGACTCATTTAATTATCTTAATAATTTTGCTTATGTTGGTTTCAAAAGACCTGAATTAATTCAGTCTGGAAGAGCTATGAATGATAATAATGGATTTCATATTACTGATACGATTTCTATTAATACTTCGGATAGTGCTGTGATAAAAACAAGTCTGGAGTGGAACGCCTCCAATTTAGAGAAAGTAAGAGATTTCTTTGAAGTACAGGGTAAGTTTTATCGTGAATTAATCTCAGCGAATCGTGAGACTAATAGTAATTATAATGACGCTTTCTTAACATTTTATTATCAAACCACTTCTGGTTCTCTCAATGCATCTTTTGAAGATGTGGCGAGATTTCTACATATCAATCCTTATTCTGCTTCCACTCTTGAAAGCACATTGATTTTAAATGGTTCTACTACTTCTTATGAGCAAAAGTTCAATATAGATATGGCGAAGACAACTTTAGGGAATGAAATGTCTGAAATGCCTGATAATCCTTTGGGATATAACGGATCAATAACTTCACAAGGATTTTCTACAACTGATTCAACAAAATATAATAAGTATCCTTATGATTTATCATCAGCACCGATATATGTTTATTATGATTATAATACATCTCAGTTAACACCTGAGGAATCGGATGGAAATGGAGATCATAATTTAGTTTATGGTTTTGCCCGAAAGACTGCTTCAAATACAATTGCATTCACAACAGAAAGAATAGGTGGAATACATCCTCTTCATTTTCAAGATGGTGTAAGAACAGCGTTTACTGCTCCTACGGGAACTAGTCCAGCCGCAGGATGGCCATTTGTCAGGGGTTCTGAAATCAAAGGTTCAGAGTTTTTTGATGGTGGAGCGAGAAGATTAGGATATGATTATCATTTCAATGCTTATGGGAATGCGGCGATAATGTTAAATACGGGATATACTGAAACTGGTTTTTATGGTCATCAACAAAAAGTTGGTTTTGATATCGCTAGAGGATGTTATCTTGGTGCTGATAATCCTTTACTTAATTTTGATTCAGTTCAAAATAGATTTCAGTTTAAGAATCTTCATACAGCAGAGAAAATAGGTAATTATTTTAATTCAGGTGATCCTAGTCCCGCAACAAATGAGATTGCTCCCCCTGCTGCTGATGCAGCAGCTGAGGATTGCTATAAAATTAATAAAATAGATCAGTATAATTGTTGGTCTCCATCTATGATGCCTTTCCCTAATATTAATGTCACAAAGAAGGGGAATGTAAGTCATTCATTACCCGAACCGAATGTGAATATAGAAAGGGATGCTATAATGGATAGTCATTGCGGAATAACGATTACTGATATGGGAGTTACAGAGGATTTATGGGATGAAAGTATTTGGGGAATCTTAGGATTTAGTTATAGTCAATTTTATCCAAATGCTTCAATTGTAGGAAATATCAATACAAGGATGAATAATGTTATCGTTAATGTTTCAGGAGCAACTACAAATGCTTTAGTTACTTCTGTTGATGTTCCGAACTATAATGTAAATCCTTTTGGAACGACTATTTATACAACACAACAAGCTCTTGCGACGGATTATGGAGAAACAGCAAAATGGATGTTGGCAAGTCCTAAAGGAACACCAGAGTATAAAGATGTAAATACAATAGTTATCGTTGCTAATTCAACTGCTATTACTGCGAATCAACTCCCAAGGAAACAGCTAAGAGGTTATTTTCTTTTATCCTCAAATATTTTAAGTGATGCAAATTATTATCGTGAAGCGAATCCTATGGCGGTGATGGCGGTTGTGGATAAGTATAATGCGGAAGGAGATTTTATTAATTATTCTGGAGGAGGAACGGAGTTCACTGTCACAAAACCTACAACAATTACTTCTGTAGAGACAGCAATTTTAGATCCGGATGGTTCTCCAGCAAAAGTAGATGAATATTCCGGAGTTATTTACAGAATTAATAAAAAAATTAATACAGATCTAAACTTCGCCAACACTATCATGCAACAGAATCAAAAGAAGTAAACTAATAGTGTTATTTCTAACCCTCAGTGAGAATTGATTTTAAAAAGGTCTAAGGGATATTTATTTTATTATTATGCTTTCTAAATATTCATTCTAACCAGGAGTGAGATTTGACACTATTAGTTTAATTAGGGGATTAGGGGGTGTCAGTAAAATTAATAATCCCCTAATTATTTTGTAGATCATTATAAAAATGGAAAGATATGAAGAAATCATAAATATCTGTAATCAAATAGATCGCAAAGATCTAGGCGAGTTTCTAGAAGGTCTTTTGGATAAAATCAAATCTGACTTAGAAGATATGGATGATGAGGATTACGTCTCTGACGATGATAGTGAATCTGAAGCCGACGCTGGCGTCCCGCCCCT
>Ga0187217_1001377_pt1 | contig 10125 bp, 10 predicted proteins | sample 15SPOviralmetaG_FD_130165 | JGI IMG/M metagenome (GOLD analysis project Ga0187217, IMG submission 130165) | Marine viral communities from the oligotrophic San Pedro Time Series (SPOT) site, San Pedro Channel, CA, USA - 15 SPOT_SRF_2010-09-15... | ecosystem: Environmental > Aquatic > Marine >... | reverse complement strand
TAATACAAATCCATCTTTGGACGCAAATTTAGCATCTATGCTGCTAGATAATATGAAATCTCTTCAAAATAATATGAATAACATTAACGAGAACTTAACAAAAAATCAAAGCGAAGTTGCTACGATGTTTACTATGAAATTTATTGATTTTAAAAAAGAGTACATTGATGATATGAAATTAATTCTATCTTCCAACGCGACAGATAAGGTGGCTCCTCTAATCAGAGAGTATAATGATTCTCTATTAGATAAAACCAGGATAATGGTAGGTGAAGTAATACCCAAAAATCAAGATATTCTTCACAAATCTATTGATGCATCTTTGCAACAACTTCAAAATAGTATAAATAAAGATACCAATGTTATGTTAAAATCAACAATAACAACAGATACTCTTGATAAGTTTACAGCAACCCTTGATGACAAATTTGCGACTACGTTAATGAATTCTCAAAATCTTCTTAATAATATAATTACATCTACAGAACAAAGAATTGATAGTCGACTTAGTGAAATCAAAAATATTTCCACAACTAATAGTTCATCACAAGTATCTTTGTGTAATAATATTAATGATCTTCTTAAAAAAATGGAAAATTCTTCTTCAAAAGGAAAAATATCCGAAAATATTTTGTTTAATGTTCTCCATTCATTGTATCCAACTGCACAAATCGAATCTGTTGGAACAACAAAAGAAACTGGAGATATTATATTGAGAAGAAAAGATAAAAAACCCATATTATTTGAAAATAAAAATTATGATCGTAATGTAGGTCAAGAAGAAGTTCGTAAATTCTTACGTGATATTGAAATACAAAAATGTTCCGGGATCATGTTAGCACAACATTTTGGTATAACGAATAAAAATAATTATGAAATAGAGATTCACGATAATAATGTTCTCGTTTATTTACATAATGTAGAATATGATGCAGATAAAATAAAAGCTGCTGTTGATATTATTGATCATTTTAAATATTGCTTAGACGATATTGAGAGTGGAACTGGAGAACAAATCACTATAGATAAAGAATTTTTAGATAACATTAATAAAGAATACCAAAATTTTGTAAATAATAAACTTATACATATCAAAAGTATCAAAGATTTCCAACAAAAATTAATTTCACAAGTTGATGATATCAAATTACCAAGTTTAGAACATTACTTATCTAGAATGTATGCATCTACTGCGTCAAAAGAACTAACTTGTGAATATTGTAATTATATCGCAAAAAATCTTAGAGCTCTTACTGCTCATCATAGAGGTTGCACATTGAAAAAACAACACGAACAAGAACGTAGAGAAAAAATAACACAAAAATTACAAAATACTATCCAATATGACCCTAATAAAATATAAAAATTTTATTTATATGATATGTTCAAATATCATATAAACTTTATTATGAATTTATTGTTTTTCACTTCTTAGGTTTTGTACGACGTTTTCTTACAGTTTTTCTTGACTTTGCACTTCGTTTAATTTTAACATTCTTCATTGTTTTGTTATTTTTTTTACCACCATAATCACTTTCATATTCTTCACTTTCACTCCCACTTCCACTTTCACTTTCACTTCCACTTCCACTTTCACTTCCACTTTCACTCCCACTTTCCATTTCTTCATCACTAGCAACAATAAAACTTTCATCACTTAATTCACCATCACTAAAATCTTTAAGATATCGTCCCTTCCGATAACCTTTTGTATTCGGATTATTATTATAATTCGGTGAATATCTGTCATTTGTTCTACCATTATATTTTTTACCTTCTTCTCCGATTCCTAAATACATAGGTTGTTCGTCTATAAAATTTTTTGTTTTTGTTCTTTTTCTTGTTTGATTTACGGGTTTTTTACTTTCTTCTAATTTTCTTTTTTTTGTTTGTTTTACGGATTTTTCAATTGCTTTTAATTCAACTATTAGTTCAGTTGTGCTATCTAATATTTTTTTCAAATACCGCATTTTATAAGCATCTTTGTTTTTATCTTTTAAAAATTTTAAACGAAGTTTTACATTTTCTATATAGGTATTAACCAAATCACTCATATATATTATATAATAACAAATAAAGAATGAACAATTTTTTTGTTATTTCGTTGAAAAAAGGATTTGCTTTAGGAAGTACTGTTTGTGTTTTTGCTTATGTTCTCGACAGAACTATGTCTAATGGCTCCTATAATAGTGCAAACAAAGAAAATCCATCTTTATATAAATCTGGATGGACAAAAATTATTACCAATTTAACTATCATTAATCCACCAATCTACTCTATTGTAGATAACTTTTTTATTAACAAACTTGATAATTATATCATAAATCCTACCCATGTGTTTCTCTTAATAATGATTCATAATTTCTTATATTTTCTTATACATAGAGAACTTCACATAAATAGTAAATTATATAAAATTCATTCATTTCATCATCGTTTTGATAAACTTATTTTACCCAGTACGGGTTTTGCTGTAAGTCATAGCGAATTCTTAATTGCATATGCATCTCCTTTAGTCATTGCTAGTATATTAATTCATCCATCAGAAGCTTCTTTTTTATCTGCTATTTCATTAATTTCTCTATTTAATTTATTTATTCATTGCCAAGAACTGAGAACAATGAAATGGATCCCCGGGTTTGTATCTCCAGATATGCATATTACCCATCACGAAGTAAGACTAAAACATTATGCTGCACCATTTTTTAATTTTGATGAATTAATTTTAGACAATGTTTCTTTGAAACATTCAAATACCTAGGTATTCAAACGTAATATAATATCATAATAATATAAGTAATATGGATTATTCAATTATTTTTCGTGATTTTTTAATAGGTGGAACTATTGTTGGAATTTTTTCATATATAACACTTCTTTTTGATAGAAATAGTGATGATCTTATTAAAATAACTGCCTTTATGTGGGGAATTCCACTCATATATTTCTATTTATTGTTTATTGTTTGGAATAAAAACGAACAAAATGCAAAAGATTTTACTAATCACGCAATATTCGGAGCATTAATCACATTATTTGCTATGTTATTAACAACATTTATCTATAAAATTGGTAAATATCCGACCATTTTTGTCAATTTCATTATCGTTTTAATATCTGTTCATTTATATTTAAAATATAAGTTGTATAAAACTTTTTAATTTTTCGAAGAAAAAGCTCATTGGAAAAATCAAAATTGGACATTTTATTTTTGTCCATTTTTAAAATTTGAAATGAACTTTTCTTCGGAAATTTTAACATTTTTTCATTTAAAGCATAATGCAGTAAATTCAGTTTTTATTTTTTTTACTTGACTGCAAAAAAAATAAATTATTTATTTCAAAAACGATTTAGGCATTTTTTCTTGTTTCAATATAATGAAACAAATTGAAACACAAAAAATGCCGAAAAGTACGGAAATATTTTATTGTGAATATTGCAACTTTTCAAGCAGCAAAAAAAGTAATTATATTAAACATATATCCACACGAAAACATAAAAATGCTTCAAATGAAACAATTTTGAAACAAAAAAATGCCGAAAATAATACCTGCATATGTGAATTATGTAATGAAGTCTTCAATAGTAGAACAAGTTTATGGAGACATAGAAAAAAATGCAAGGAAAATTTAAAAAAAAATGGAGAACTTAACAATTCTTCAGAATTACTTGAAATTATTAAACAAAATACGGATTTTAAAGAACTAATTATAGAACAAAACAAGTTAATCCAAGAACAAAGTAAGTCTATTCTAGAATTATCTTCAAAAAGTGTCAGTACAACTATGAATAATTGTATTAATAACAATCAAAAATTTAATTTAAACTTCTTTTTGAATACAACATGCAAAAATGCAATGAACATGTCTGATTTTATTGAAAATTTAGAGATAGATTTGGAAGATATTGAGAACATCGGTAAAAACGGATATGTAAACGGAATGGTTGATATGATTGTTTCACGTATTAAAGAATTAGATATTACGCAGCGACCATTACATTGTACAGATTTGAAACGTGAAACAATGTATATTAAAGATAATAATGAATGGTCAAAAGATACAGATAATGAAAAATTACATAATATGATAAATTATGTTGCACAAAGAAATTATGCATTTATGCCAAAATGGAAAGAAAAAAATCCAGAATGTTTGAATATTGAAAACCCAAAATTCGATTTTTGTATAGTTATGATGCAAAATATTTTAGGGGATGTAGGTGATGAACAAATTAAATTAGATAATAAAGTCATCAAGCGCCTTTCAAAACATATTTTTCTTGATAAAAATAACAAAAATTGACCAAAAGGGAGGGTAAATATATGCTAATAAAACAATATACCACAATTTAATATATACTTTACATTTTTATATGGAAAACTGTTGCCTTATTTGCGTTGAAGATTTTGATAATCTTATTCATAAACAAATTACTTGTCCATATTGTTCATTTGAAGCTTGTTCAAAGTGCTGTCAACAATTTATATTAGAAAAAGAACAATCTATATGTATGAATCCGGAAAAAAATGAAAATAATGAATTAAAATGCAATAAACAATGGCCAAGAAAATTTATGATTGATAATTTTCCTAAAAAATGGTTAGAAAACCAATGGAGAAAAATGAATGAAAAAGTAAAATTCGAAAGGGAAAAAGCTTTACTTCCAGCAACGGTTCCTGCACTCGAAATGAAAAGAAAAACCGATGAAAAAACAACAGAAATTAGAAATATCGAACAACAATTGCGCGAATTAAATCGTAAAAAAATAGAGTTGGTAAGAGAAATGCATGAAATAAAATTCAATAATAATAACACGCAGGCAGATAGATCATATCGTGGACGGCCTTGTGGAGATGAGAATTGTAGGGGATACGTAAGTTCACAATGGAAATGTGGTGTTTGTGATATGTGGACTTGTCCTGATTGTCATGTATTGAAAGGTTTACATCGTGATACTCCTCATGTATGTAATCCAGATGATGTTGCTACTGCCAACTTATTGAATAAAGATACAAAACCTTGTCCAAGTTGCTCAACGCCAATATACAAAATTATGGGGTGTGATCAAATGTGGTGCACACAGTGTCATACCGGATTTTCTTGGAAAACTGGAATGATACAAACACGAATACATAACCCGCATTTCTTTGAATGGCAGCGTGAAAATGCAAATGGAAGTGCTCCTCGAACACTTGGTGATGTAGAATGTGGTAGAGATCTTGCAGATTCTCGTGCTCTTCTTTCGATACGAAAATTATTGCGTACTTCAGGGAAAGGTTTAGATGCTATTGAAAAAAAAATAGAAAGAGTTGTTCGTCTTACTATACACCTTAACCATTCACAAGCACCTCGTTTTCGTGTAGATCGTATGATTAATAATCAAGACTTACGTATTCGATATTTAGCTAAAGCAATCACTCAAACCCATTTTAAAAGTTGCATTCTACGACGAGATAAGGCATATGAAAAGAAACAAGATATATCAAATGTTATACAACTTCAAGTACAGACAATCACTGATATCATTTATCGATTAGAAAATGAATTGAAAAATATAGATAGAACATCATCTATTGGTATATTATCAATGAATCAACGTACCATCGATATATGTAATAATTATATGATAGAAATTGATAATGTTACTACATATTGCAATAAGTTATTTGTTGAACACTCCAAAACCTATGATTGTAAAATATATAAATTTGATTATAATTTAAATAGTGATAATCCGAGAGGGTATGATCTGTTGTATTAAATTATTTTGTCTATAATTATATATATATGAAACTTTTTCATCCTGAGAAAATAATTTATCACTTCAAAAATACAAAAATATTTGTATTAATTGTATTAATTGTTATTTTTTCTATTTTTTATTTGTTTCTAGACGATTCTCATTTTAGTGGAGTTAATTTTATAAAAGAGACTATTAAAGAAGAAGTTATTAAACAAGAAATCGAAAAAAAAGTAAAAAATGTGAAAAATGTACCTGATACCGATAACCAAAAAATAGTTGAAGATTTTTATGTTATTGATAATGACAATAAAGTGAATATTGATAAACAATTAGATAAGGCCACTAAAGAAATTGAAAAAGATACTACAAAAACAGAGCTGACAAAAGAGAAAATCGATACACCTCCATATCAGCAAATATTCGATAGATTATATTTTTCAGTTATTACAACAACTTTGTTAGGCTACGGCGACGTTTATCCAGTATCTAATATTTGTAAATTAATAACTATGTTTCAATCTTTGCTAACAGTATCATTAATTATTCTTTAATAATGATAATCTTTATGATTATCACTATTTAAAATTGGTATACAACTGAACCCATGTTTATCATACCGTTTAATGATACATCTTGTTCTACATATAAATTCTTTTTGATATTTGCAACACCATTAATCGTCAAAGGATATTGGTGCGTCGTTGTTCCAAAAACTGAACTACCGGTACCTGTACTTGTTATATACATACCAGTATCGTTTGCTTTCCAATTTGAACCAATATTGAACGGATGTACAGAATTACTATCTGTTCTGATAAATGTATATGTACTACCCCTATGTAAGGTTAAATTTGAACTACTGTTTAAAGATGTACCTCCAGAAGTTTCACTAAATATATAATAAGGACTACTAAATGCATTATCAGCTCCTCTTATATAATATGTTTTATCACTATCTTCTGTAGAATCACCTATATTAAATGAACCAACCATTCCTGAATGATTCATGCAAAAATATTTCAATTCATTCAAGAACAATGGCACTGTAAATCGTATAGTTTCACCGCTTAATAATAACGAATTTGCAGTAAAAGAGTACGGTTGCGTTCCAATAGAAACGTGATGATTTGCATAAATATTTGCATTGGAAGATATATCACTTTCTACTCTTAAGCCGCTGGTTCTATTTATGATATCACCACCACTTAAATCTAAAAAACCTTGTATGTATGTTTGACGAAAATTATTTGCTTCTATTGTTTCTGGCCAAGACATTATATATATTTTGTATATATTTAAAAATGGAAATATCTATAATTATATCTAAAAAATATTAGATATAATTAATAGCTCCTTCCGTGAGTCGAACACGGGACCTTTACATTACAAGTGTAATGCTCTACCACTAAGCTAAAGGAGCAGGTAGGTTTATATCTACATATATATTAATTTAAAACCTTTATTTTATTTTATGATTATATCATATATGGAAAATTCTATACAAACAAACAATCTTGATTCTAGTAAAATATTACCAACTAGTGAAATTTTTTCTATCAAAAAAAACAAAACAATAACTGTAAAACCAAGCAAAAAATCGACTACTATGAAAAGAACAAACAAAAAGAAAAAATGTCCTAAGGGAAAACGCAGAAACCCTAAAACTAAACGATGTCGTATAAAATGTAAGACAGGATTTAGACGTAATAAAACAACTCATCGCTGTAAGAAGATGCGTATGAATGCTACTATGAAAAAGGAATAATTTATTTATAATTCTTCATAAATTCTTTATATGAAATATTATTATTGTATAAATTTGTAAAATAATCAGGACTGTACAATTCTCTATAACGTCTTTGTAAAAGTAATATTTGCAAATCATTATCAACAAATATACGTTTTTTTCGGGTTTGTGTAGATTTCAATATATACCACACAACTGATTTTGCATTCGTTTTTTTTGATAGTTTATAAATTTTATACAAATCTGCAAAATGGATTAATTCAATCATACAATCTTCGTAATTTTTTACAAACGCTTTATTTCGCACCTTTAAATCACATATTATTTGATTATAATATCTTTTATTATTGATATTATCATCAAATGTGTATATATAATTAACTATATCGGTAGGTAGTTTTAAAAACATTATGTTAATACTTATTCTTTAAATTATCAAACTAAAAACAGAAAGTATCAATTTTTGAATAAATCAATATATTTTTCACAATCACCAATAAATTTTTCATCGTGTTTGGGAATATTTACATTATAACGACTACTAATTAATTCTTTCATAATCTCATTTAATTGTTCCTCTTTAGCATTTAACCTTAACAATTCTCCCGTTTTTACATTGAATAGTTTAAATACCTTTTTACATTTTTCTGGATCATCTTTGTATTTCATTCTCCACAACCAAGCATAAATAACTAACTGTAATAAATGATCCGATGTTAATTTAGTAGTGCATTTAAATTCCCAAACAATATTGTCTGTTATCATATCCACTCGTGCATCAAAACGGAAATATTTGTCTTTTACAATATCTTTTGTAAATTCATCAATATATTTATGTCCAATATCATCAGACGAATCTAATATGTTTTTCTCTATTTCCGGACATTTATCAATACAATCTGAACCTACTATTTTTTTGAATCTTACCTTACAAGAGTCAATAACTTCATCCGATAACCAATTATATTCATCTTCGTCTATTTGTTGTAATTTAAAATATAAAGATTCTTGAATTGCTTGCACTATATTAGCCATAAATAAATAATCACTTATTGAATTTATATGACTAGGTAATTTATCAATCATAGATTGTAAAAATACTTTGTTTCGATCTTTTATATTGTCTGAATTTAATTCAATCAATTCGTACAAAACACTTTCTTTTGTTTTATTTGTCTCAATTCCTAACCATATTGAACGTAATAAATCATAATAAATGCAAGGTATAGCGATTCCATTTAAATCACTAATTTCTTCAAAAAATCCTTTTTTTGTTTGAATAATGGATGGCATTTCAATTACATAATTTTCTTCTTCTTCTGTAATAAATATATTATCCATTACACTACAAATATGTTGATAGGCATCATCTGGAATAAATTTTAATATATCTGTAGGAGTAGTTTTAATTATAGATTGTTCTACTCCTTCTTCCCCCAATGTAAAAAATGTCTTATGCTGTCCGCGAAAATTTATGTAAGATTGTTCTTTCATATCTATATGCGACATTTTTATGAAATCTATAGGTCTATCATCTGGTCGAGTATCGTTTTCAACTACATATAAACCATTTTGTGCACGAGTACACGCAACATAAATTGTATTTGGACAAACATCTCGAGGTAAGTTCCTACCATAATATTTAAAATACGAATGGTCAAAACCAATTACAAAAACATATTTTCGTTGTCTTCCTTTTACACTATGAAACGTAGAAAATACGACTTTTCCGTCTATTACTCGTTGATCTATATCATTATTTTCAAACATGGGAACATGACACGGTATATTTTTTTCTACTAACATATTTTCTAATTTACGTATATTACTATTTTCTCCTTTCACTGAAGGTCCTAATACAAAAATATCACTTGCGCGAATACCTAATTCAAATAAACGCATTATTTCCGCATAAATAATTTTTTCTGTATTATAACGTGTATTTCGAATATATTGTACTGGATTGTCATCACGACAAGAATTCATTCGTTCTTCCCCTAATAATACATTATTTACAAAATTACGTATTTGATTAGTTATTCTATAGGACATTTTCATCGTACACATTTCAAATATTGGGGTATTTAATAAAGGATGTTTTTTCCATATCAAATCTGCAAAAGTTAAATAGCGTATATCAGAACCTTTAAACTCGTACAAACCTTGCATATAATCACCTAATACCAACAACTGTACCGGAGTACCCATATCAAAAAGAAATTTACACATTAATTGAAAATATAAAAATGTCATATCCTGCGATTCGTCTAATACTAAAATATCGATTTTAGGTATTGGTCGAATAGGAGAAATATTGTTAACAATTATTTTCCTAATTTCATTATCTACATACGCATTATTATTATAATAACATACAGCTAAGCTATGATATGTATGAACCTGCAAATTAACTATTTTTTGATTTTCAATCTTTTCACGAACCTCAAATTTTAAAGATTTATTATATGTCATTTGAAGAATCTCTTTATCATTCATCTCTTTTGCAATTGATAATATAAGTGTTGTTTTTCCTGTACCTGCTACCGCATCTACCATTACGTTATTGCCTTTTTTAACTGTAGTTAATATGTTATTTTGTTCATAACTTAACTGCATATATATATTAATATTTT
>Ga0187217_1001374_pt1 | contig 10130 bp, 12 predicted proteins | sample 15SPOviralmetaG_FD_130165 | JGI IMG/M metagenome (GOLD analysis project Ga0187217, IMG submission 130165) | Marine viral communities from the oligotrophic San Pedro Time Series (SPOT) site, San Pedro Channel, CA, USA - 15 SPOT_SRF_2010-09-15... | ecosystem: Environmental > Aquatic > Marine >... | reverse complement strand
TTGTTTCCTGTCAAAGAACAAGTGGCGCGGCATGAATACCCTATTAAACACAGGTTGCATAAACCTGTGTTTTTTTGTATAATGGTAGAAACATATATTGAGTATGGCAAAGAGAGCATTAATCACAGGTATCACGGGGCAGGATGGTTCCTACCTTGCTGAACTTCTCCTATGGAAAGGATATGAAGTTCATGGCATTGTACGCCGCGCATCCCTTATCAATACCCACAGAATTGACCACATCTATCAGGACATTCATCTTCACTATGGAGATCTAACTGACTCTGCAAATATCATTCAGATTGTTCAGAAGGTTCAACCCCATGAGATTTATAACCTTGGGGCACAAAGTCATGTGAAGGTCTCCTTTGAGACACCAGAATACACTGCTAATGTAGATGGACTTGGAACTCTCCGTGTCCTAGATGCAGTTAGAATTCTGGGTCTTGATAAGGAGTGCAAGGTATATCAAGCATCAACATCAGAACTCTATGGACTTGTTCAAGAAACTCCCCAGAAAGAATCAACCCCCTTCTATCCACGATCACCATATGGCGCAGCAAAGATCTACGCTTATTGGATCACCAAGAACTATCGTGAGTCTTACGGGATGTTTGCTTGTACTGGCATTCTTTTCAATCACGAATCGCCTCGTCGCGGAGAGACTTTTGTCACCCGAAAGATTACTAGAGCACTCAAGGCAATCAAACGTGGAGAACAAGATGTCCTTGAACTAGGAAACCTAGACGCATTACGTGACTGGGGTCATGCTAAGGACTATGTGAATGCTATGTGGTTGATGCTTCAGCAAGATGAACCTGAAGACTATGTGATTGCTACTGGTGAGCAGTATTCTGTTCGTCAGTTCGTTGAGAAGTGTGCTCCTTACTTTGGCATGAATATTGAATGGGAAGGAGAAGGTTTAAAAGAGGTTGGCATTGACACAAAGACTGGTAGAATTGTTGTTGAAGTCAATCCTAAATACTTCCGACCTGCAGAAGTTGAAACACTTCTAGGAGATCCTACCAAAGCACAAACAGAACTTGGTTGGAAAACTGAATATACATTTGATAAATTGGTTGAGGATATGTGTCGTCATGAAGTTTAATTCTAGAGTTTATGTTGCAGGTTCAGGTGGAATGGTTGGATCTGCAATCGTTCGTAATTTAAAAGAGAAGGGATATACGAACCTTATTACTATTCCTAGTTCTGAATGTGATCTTCGCGATAGAGACGCCGTAGAAAATCTGTTTAGTATCTATGAACCAGAATACGTCATCATTGCTGCTGCGAAGGTTGGAGGTATTGTCGCGAACCGTGATAATCCTGCTGATTTTATTCGTGATAATCTTCTAATTCAAACTAACCTGATTGAGACTGCATATCGTTTTAGTGTTAAGAAACTTCTGTTCCTAGGTTCTTCTTGCATCTACCCCAAGATGTGTGAGCAACCTATCAAAGAAGAGTACCTGATGACTGGTCCTCTTGAACCAACTAACGATGCATATGCAATCGCAAAGATTGCTGGACTGAAGATGTGTCAGGCATACAAGAAGCAGTATGGATTTAATGCTATCTCTTTGATGCCTACTAACCTGTATGGTCCTAATGATAACTTTGACCTGCAGACCTCCCATGTTCTCCCTGCAATGATTGCAAAGTATCATGAGGCACAAGAAGGTGGATACTATATTGATATGGGTGGTCCTTTCTATGCAAGGGTAACTCTGTGGGGAGACGGTTCTCCGATGCGTGAGTTCCTTCACGTTGATGATCTTGCTGAGGCATGTTATGTTGCAATGGAAAAGTATGATGGCAACATCGCACTAAACGTTGGTACTGGTGTAGATGTCACTATTAAAGAGTTGGCAAACACTATTGCTGGTGTAGTTGGTTTTGAAGGAGAAACTGTCTGGGATACTGATAAACCAAATGGCACTCCTAGAAAACTTCTAAATATCGACAGGATTAAAGAACTTGGGTGGGAACCTAAGATTCCCTTACGACAGGGAATTGCATCCACATATCAATATTATAAAGGACAATTGAGATGAGCTATTTCTCTGATGAGGAAAACGACTTTACAGTATACGAAGCACCTAAGAATGGTGGTACTACGTTGAGATTGTGGATTTGCTATGCTGGTACTGGAGAACTTATAAGATCTTCTGAATCTGGATATTATGCAGGGACAAGTCAAACTTATAAAATGCTTCAGGAATGGGGATATAAGAGTAGAGAGTTTGAAACAACAGAAACATCTAGAAAGATTTGTATAAAGAGAGACCCTGTTGCTAGATTTATCAGTTCCTTCTATGATAAAGTCATTAAGGAGGGAAAATTAAAAGTTACTATTGATGAGTTTCTTGATGACTTTGATAATATTTTGGATAGTCATCCAGATAAAATGAATGATGGCAAGACACAATACCTGAAGTTTCACTTTGCTCCACAGACATATCACTTTGGAGAAGATCGTGGATACTATGAAAAAGTATTTGATGTAAAAGAAGTCAATACTAAACTCAAGAAATATCTAGAAGAAAGATGGAAATGTGGTTTGCCAAAATTACATGCCAGAAACAACGGACTAAATAAATTTGACTTGACAACTGGTCAGATTAAAAAAGTTCAAACACTTTATAAACAAGATTATGAAAACGGATGGTGCAATGACTGAGGGTTATATTTTTGTTGCCATAGGCGACAGATATCTCAGAATGGTAGAAAACTTTATTACCACTCTGAGACATTTTGGTGATGAACGTGATGTATATGTCATCACTGAAGTTGATGATGATGAACTATTCAGATCTGCAAGAACTGAATTTGAAAGATATGGAACTGTTCCTAAGATAACTCTTAATCGATATCTTCCCTTTGATCATAATATTTTCCTAGACGCAGATAGTTTGTGTATAGGAGATACTCAACATGTATGGGATCTCTTCAAGTCTAAAGATCAATTTATTCAACAGATTGGTATAAAGAATGATTCAACTTTTCATTGCCACCAGTATGGCAAAGAGTTGGGTTATCCAGTACCAAGAGTTCATGGTGGATGTATTTACTTAAACAAAAATACTCTAGATGAATCTTTCTTTGATTGGATGCAAAATGTTTGCTTCCCAAACTATGAGAAAATTCTTCACAACAGTCCACTGAATTACAAATCCAGCAGACCAGACCAACCAATTTATGCCATGGCCCATGCAAAGTGGGGGATAGAACCTGTAGAATTACTGCATACTCCTATCATGACATGCCTTGGAGACTATGAGTTTCTTGATTTGCCTATGAATAGGGTTCAATTCAAAAAAAGAGTTGGGCCAGTTCTGGATAAACATATTCCATTTGCTCACATGTGGGCAAAAATTGACACACCAGTGTATAATAAAGTTCTAAAGAGTATTTTAAAGGATTCAAAATGAGAGAAAGAGAAGTACAAAAACTAATCGAAAAATATAATTGTAAGATTGGATACGAGATCGGAGTTTCTGGTGGACATACTTACAGTCATATTTTAAGTTCATGCAAAGACTTGAAAGAGTGGCATGGCGTTGACATTTGGAAACCTTCTGAAGGATATGAAGTTCGTCCTAATGGGGTCAAGTGGGATCATGAGGCTAACTACAATAAGGTTGTAGCATTTGCAGAAAAGTATAAGAATAAAGCATTCCTTCATAGATTGACATCAGAAGAAGCTTCTAGTGAAATTGAAGACGAATCTATTGATATTGTTTTCATTGATGCAGATCATTCCTATGAAGGAGTTCGTGATGACATCATGTACTGGGCACCAAAAGTAAAGAGTGGTGGTATTGTTTGTGGTCATGATTACGATGTACCAAGATTCCCTGGTGTCAGAAAAGCAGTACTTGAATTCTTTGAAGAGAAATATGTTCAGGTTGTATCTGATAATGTCTGGTGGATTGAGAAAGCATGAACAAAACAATTTGGATGACGTGGTTCCAAGGATGGGACAATGCTCCTGAGATTGCAGAGCACTGTCTAAAGTCTTGGAAACATTACAATAGTGATTGGGATGTTGTCCTTCTGGATAATACAAACTACAAAGACTATTGTAATATTGATAAAGTTCTTCCCGACTTGAAGACGAATAATATTTCACTTGGTGATATTCTTCGTCTCTTCCTTCTTAAAGAGCATGGTGGTGTATGGGCAGATGCTACACTCTTCTGCAACAAACCACTTGATACATGGATCTATGATATTGATGATTCCTTTGTCTTCACTCGAACAGACAAGATGATTGCTTCTTGGTTTGTTGCTGCTAAAGAAGATTCTGTCATTGTTAATCACTGGTATAATGATATGGTTAAGTTCTGGACTTATCGTATCGCGGAGACTGACCAGTTTGAACAGCAGTATGGTTGGATTCATGCTCTATTCCGTCAGTGCTATGCTACATACCCTGACTTCAAGCGTATTGTAAACAACTGGGATAAGATTGATTGTACCTCTGACGGTAAAGGAAGAGGTAATGGTCCACACCTGTTTGCTCCTTATCGTGAGTATTTTTACAAATCAATTTCAGACGAGATTGCGAGGCGTATAGATAGTAAAGTGGATCCAGTTTACAAACTATCTTATAAGGCAGGGACTGACTGGAGAGCACCAGAAACAAGAGGTATTCATCCTACAGATCAAAAGATCATGATGAATTATCCTGAAAATAGCGAATTACATTATCTACTTAATACTATCAAATGACACATAAATCATTAGTGACCGGTGGAGCAGGTTTCATTGGATCACATATCGTTGACCGACTTCTAGATTTGGGACACGAAGTTGTTGTAATTGACAACGAATCCTCCGATGGTCATGACGACTACCATTGGAATAAGCACGGAAACGTCAAGAATCATAAGCAAGATATTCGTGAATATGATTCTATCAAGCATTTATTTGCTGGTGTTGATAATGTCTTCCACCTTGCCGCTAAGGCATCTGTTCAGGCATCAGTGGATAATCCATTGCCAACCATCTCTACACAGGTGATGGGTACTGCTAATGTTCTAGAGGCAGCACGACAGGCAGGTGTGACGAAGTTTGTATACTCCTCCACCAGTGCCTGCTACGGCAACAGCAATCCTATTCCCAATGTAGAGACAATGCGTGAGGATCCTCTCAACGCATATGCTATTGGTAAACTATCTGGTGAGCAACTCGTTCGTGCTTACTATCATCTCTATGGTATGAAGACGGTAGCATTCCGTTATACCAATGTGTATGGTGAGAGAGCACGTCACGTAGGAACCTATGCTCCTGCTGTGAGTAAGTTTATCAAGATGCTGAAAGAGGGAGACCCTCTCACTATCTACGGTGACGGTAAGCAACGTCGTGACTTCATCCACGTATCTGATGTAGTCTCTGCTAACTGCTGTATTACCTACGAGGAGTTGGATCAGTGGGTTGAGACCTACAACATTGGTTACTGCAAGAACTTGAGTATTCAAGAGATTGCAGATGCTATCTGCGAAGAACAGATCCACCTTTCTGGCCGTCCAGGCGAGATGCGTGAGACCCTTGCTGATATCCGCAAGGCAAAGACAGAGTTGACTTGGAAACCAAAAATTGATATTATGGATTGGGTTAGAACTCAAATTTGATTCCTCTATGTAATGCCGGTTTATACAAAAGATGATCAGAAGATCTTGTTTATTCATGTCCCTAAGACAGCAGGATCTTCTGTAAATAAACTATTCACCCAGAATGGTTATAAGATGTCTTACTATTCTGAGAGTAGTAAGCAACTTCATAAAGGACTTTGTGGTCCTCAACATATCGATAGAGAGTTAATTCTAAAAGAATTTGACTTAGAAACCTTTGACTATATCTTTTCAATCTATAGGGATCCAGTAGATAGATTACTCTCTGAGTATACCTGGGCAGGTTGGGGATTGGCAGGTCAAGATAATTATACTCCAGACTCCTTTGAGAAATGGTGTCCCTTTATCTTCAAAGCATGGAGTAGAGAAAAGTATCGTTTCGATAATCACATTCGCCCTCAGTGTGAGTTCTATACAGATAATGCTGATGTATATGACTTTGATAATATCGGGACACTGGGAGAGAAGTTAAAGGATAAGATTGGTCTAGACAATATAGTCTTGCCGTATGAAAGATCCTCCAGAAGAGATGATCGTGAATATGTTATCTATGAAAACACTTTTGAAGTTATTAAAGAATTCTATAAAGGAGATTATCAATGGAGAGAGGGAGCAAACCTACAGTAGTTAAAGGTACATTATGAAAAAGATTGCAATCGCATTTACTGGAACGGGGAAGTACTTAAACTTCTTCCCCAGATATTATGAAACCTTCTCGGAGTTCTTTGCCCCAGACTGCGAGAAGCATTTTTTTGTCTTTACTGATGGTGAGGCAGATGAGATCCCTGATGATGTAACCTGGGTTCAGATTGAAGAGAATCAGAATATTACTGGTGCAGACTACAGAGATGCTAATTGGCATAAACTGATGTCTATGACCATCGGTGGTCTCCGTAGGTTTGAAACTCTATTAACAATCAAAGAACAACTTAAGGACTTTGACTGGTTTGTATTCCTTGATGGTGATATGTATTGCTGTGACAAGGTTGTTACCTATGAAGAGTTCTTCAATGAGGATAAGGATTACTTTGGTATTCAGCATCCTACCTTTAGTAAGCACTGGAGTGAGGATAATGGTCGGAGACCTTTTGAGAGAAACAAGAGATCTCTGTCTGCTGTGACTAAGCAGGAGCAACTAGATGACATCTATCTACAGGGATGTGTCTGGGGTGGTAAAGTTCCTGCAGTCTTTGAACTGATTGAAGAACTGGATGCAAGAATCAAGACAGACATTGAGAATGATGTGATGGCAGTTGCACACGATGAAAGTCATCTGAACCGATATCGTTTTGAGAACTCAGAACTATTCCATATCCTGAGTCCTGCATTTGCTAAACCTGGAAACTATCCTACAAAAGAGTTTGACTTTGAACCTAAATTCATCCACTCTCCTAAGAATAAGAAGAAGATTCTGGAGGGTAAAGCATGACAATTTCTATGAGAAACCTAGGATCTAATGGTCGTCTAGGTAATCAGATGTTTCAGTATGCAGGACTGAGAGGTCTTGCTGCTAAGCATAATTATGATTGGAAGATTCCTAGACCAGAAAGTTTTGGTAGATCCAACTATGGATTGTTTGATTGTTTCAAGATGGATTCTGTAGGACCAAATAATTTTGGACAACCTCCTGCACAAACAATCACCTCTGGATGCTTTCATTTCAATGAATCGCTCTTTAATAATCTCCCTGATGGTGTAGATATTAGTGACTACTTTCAAACTGAAAGATACTTCAGTCACATCTCAGACATCATTAGGTCAGACTTTCAGTTCCAGGATGAGATTTTATCTAAATGCAAAGAGGTTATTGACCAGGTTGAGAATCCAATCTTCATGCATGTTCGACGCGGAGACTATCTAAAATGTTCTGACTTCCATCCATTTGTTGGTATGGACTATTACAAGAAAGCATTAGAACTCTTCCCTGAAGATGTGACAGTTCTGCTGTTCTCTGATGATATGGAATGGTGTAAGACTCAAGAGTTCTTCAATGGTGAGCAGTTCTTACATTCTGAATTCAATACTAGATATAATCAGTTATGCGATACTAACAATGGACCAGAGCAGTCCTTGATTCCTTACTATGATTTGTGTATGATGTCCCTGTGTAAGGGTGGTGTCATCGCAAATAGTACTATGAGTTGGTGGGCAGCATGGTTGACGGATAATCCATCTCTTCCCATTGTTACACCAACTCCATGGTTCGGACCAAAGAGTAATGATAATACCGTAGATTTAATTCCAACACGCTGGACAACAATAGAAAGATGAAACAGGATCTATCCAATGCTACATTTATTATTCCTATCAGAATCGAATCTACAGATCGTCTGAGGAATGTAATCACATCCATCTGCTACCTGAATAGTATGTTTAAGACTACTATTATGGTTCATGAGATGGATGGTACTTCTATTTTCAGAGAGAAGGTACTTCCACAGATTAAAGAATTCTGTGATGGTGATGTTGAACAGATTCAATATCACTTTGAAAATAATGATAACCCACACTTCCATCGTCAGAGAATCCTCAACGACATGTTGATGAAATCAAAGACGAAGGTTGTTGTGAATTATGATTGTGATATTCTCCTGCCATTGAAATCATATCTTGGTGCATACAAGATGATTATGGAAGACAAAGCACATGTTGTTTATCCATACGGTGATGGTAACTATCAGAAACAAGTATTTGCAACTGATAGTCTTGTCACAAGGTTTCTTAATGAGAACTTTGACTTAAGTGTGTTTGATGAGAAGAGTAGACCTTTCATGTCAAAGTATGGATTCGTCCAGTTCTTTAATCGTGGTGTCTATATTGAAGGTGGTATGGAGAATGAGAACTTTGTTGCCTATGCACCAGAGGATGTTGAACGCTATCATAGGTTCAAGGCATTTGGATATAACGTTCAGAGAATTGATAACCTTGTTTATCATCTAGAACATTCAAGAAGTATTAACTCCAGTAATGCAAATCCATTTGCTGCTAACAACCATGGAGAGTGGGCAAAGGTTCAACAAATGTCTCCTGCAGATTACAAGAAGTATCTGTATGAACAACCATATTATAAGAGAAGGGTCGGATGATTTGTTTTAATAATCTAGGATTTCTTGGTCGTCTAGGAAATCAAATGTTTCAGTATGCTGCTGTTAAAGGTATTGCATCACATCATGGTTACGAAGCAATCATTCCGAATCATGATCAGAAGATAAGAGATCCTTTTGGATTTGATCTAAAGATTGAAATTCATGAACCATTCTTGATGAGTAGTCTTGGGAGACTTGGTGTCGTTCAGGGTGTCCGTGAAGTAAAGGAAAGGATATTTACATATGATAAGGAATTAGTTGAGACTTGTCCTGATAATACTTCTTTGTCTGGTTTCTTTCAGACGGAAAAGTATTTTAAGCATGTCAAAGAAGATATCAAGAAAGACTTCACTTTCCATAAAGAGATCTTAAATCCCTGCAAAGAAATGATGGATGATGTTGGAGAAGCAATCTCACTACATGTTCGTAGGACTGACTATACTGCAAATCCAAATCATGCTGCTCTTGATCTTTCTTACTATCAAAAAGCATTGAATATGATGCCACAGGGTGTCCCTGTAATTCTGTTCTCTGATGATACTGATTGGTGCAAAAAGCAAGATATTTTTTCAAGTGATAGGTTTATGGTATCAGAGTCTGGAAATCAGCATGTGGATTTATGTCTGATGACGTTGTGTAAATACCATATCAATGCCAACTCTTCGTTCTCCTGGTGGGGATCATGGTTGGCAGATTCTGAGAGAGTCATTGCTCCAAAGAAGTGGTTTGGACCAGGACTTGCTCATCAAGATACAACAGACATTTATGCAGAAGGTTGGGAGGTAATTTGAAAATGGATAAAAATAAATCAGCATACAAACTAAAAGACTTTGGACCTGTCTATTATCTTAATCTAGATGGGCAACCAGAACGCCGCTCCTATATGGAACAGCAGTTCAAGTATTGGGAAGTGGATAACTATGAAAGGATCTCTGCTTACGATGGCAGGGATGATGACCTAGGTGACATATTAAAGGGGAGATATCCTGACCTAATGACTTCTGGCGAGGTTGGTTGCACAACGTCCCACCTGAAGGCACTGAAGCACTATCTAGAGACCTCTGATAGTCCTTATGCAATTATCATGGAAGATGATTGTAGTCTTGATCTGGTTTCATACTGGAATTTTAAATGGAAGGAACTCTTCTCTAGAATTCCTTATGATTATGATGTCTTCCAGATTTCCATTATTTGTACGGGCGATATTCATGTCAAACTCCACAAGAGATTTGTCAACGATTTTTCTACTGCTTGCTATGTTATTGCACGACACCACGCAGAGAAACTTGTTCGTCTACATTGTAGAGGAGAGAAGTATAAACTCTATCAGGGAGTTAAACCTAGAGCAGTTGCTGATGACCTTATCTATAACTCAGGTAACACTTTCTCTATGCCTCTTCTCCTATAC
>Ga0187217_1001366_pt1 | contig 10144 bp, 3 predicted proteins | sample 15SPOviralmetaG_FD_130165 | JGI IMG/M metagenome (GOLD analysis project Ga0187217, IMG submission 130165) | Marine viral communities from the oligotrophic San Pedro Time Series (SPOT) site, San Pedro Channel, CA, USA - 15 SPOT_SRF_2010-09-15... | ecosystem: Environmental > Aquatic > Marine >... | reverse complement strand
ATTTGAGAAATAGTATTAGCTCTACCATCTATGAATTTTTTATGAGCATTTAATATACCTGCACGTAGTCCGTCATACATTGTTTCAAATTGTTCAAAAGTTTTATTTTCATCTGTATTATTTTCTGTTGGTATTTTTCCATTCCATTCAATATCAGTTGTAATAACATTCATTGGATTTTTATTTCTAAAATTACGTGGGTCTTCTTTTACCTCAGGTTGTTTTTGTTTTACTTGTTCTTGCCTAAACTCTTGTCCTTTTGCAGGAATTTTAGTTACAGGCTCTGGAGTTTTTTGTTCTACTTTACCTGCTTGTTCATTAAAAGTAATATTTGTTCCTTCTATTTTTGTATCAGCAGGGTCGTCATCTTGACTAACTAAGTTTCCTTCAAAGAAAGGAGTACGATTTTTAATATCTAAAACACTATCATCTAGTATTGAATACTCAACATCTCCTCCTAATGTTTTACCTTTTAAAGGAGAGGATGTAAAATCTTTTTTAATTGCTTTAATACCATACATAGGTAAAACATCTGCTCCTTCATCACCTAATTGTTTTAGTACTTGACTTACTAATCCTTTTGAATTATAATCTACATCTAAATTATAATCATCAACCAAAGATTTTAATTTGTTTTGTATTTGTTTGTCTTGTTTTTTAAAAGTATTTACTAATAAAACTTCATTGTCACTTAAAGAAGCTTCTACTTCATATAGTATTTTATCTATAGAATCTTTCTTAGCTTCCATAACTTCGTCTATGTATTTTTTACCATACATTTTCTTTAGGTTTTTTTCTGAGGTGTCTGTATATCTAAGTGCTACTTTTTTATCGGGAGTAAAATATAATCCTTTACCCATTAACCCCATAATAGATTTGTCTTTGTCAAACTTATCAAATGAAGAACCTGAACCATGATAAAGTTTTATAACTTTTTTAATAGCTCCACCAACATTAACTTGTTTTCTTTTATTCTGAGCATCGTTTAAAGTTTCTGTGTACAAGTCTTCGTTATCCATTGTAAGAGCTTGACCACTTTCTGCTTGTAGTTGTAATGCTTGTAATTCTTGTTCTAGTGGTATACCAACTGCACCACCAGTAGAATAACCTTGTCTAATATAACCACCTAAGTTTTTACCTGCTCGTTCAAGTTTATCTTGAACTGCTTTGTATTTTGTAGTTAAACTTTCTAATCTTTGATATACAACTTCTGCTTGTTCTTGAGCTTCAGCTACAGATATAGAACCTTCTCGTACTTGTTTTCCTAGTTGATAAATTTTCTTTTTAGCACTTGCGTAACCTCTAGAAAACTCTGCATTCTTAATCCCTACAAGTTTTGCAAATTCTACAGGTTGTAATTTAAAACCAAAGGTACTAATAATTGCTTCAAAGGGTGTAAAGTCTGTAGCAAATCTAGAAGCTGCTCCAGTCTCTGCTTGTCTAAAAGCTTTACTTATTTTACTAGACCCAAACGATTGACTAAATGGATACCAGTTATCTGTATTACCAAAAAGAGGATGCGTAAATGCAGTAGATGGAATGTTAGGAGTTAGCCTACTAAGTATATGTTGCATCTTAACTTTATCATCATTGCCCATACCTAACCCATCTAGTTTCTGTAAAGTAAAGGGGTCAACACCTGTCATTAGTGGTATAAAAACTTCTCCTACTGCACCAAAACTAGGAGCTAGTGTACTTGGTATTTTGACAGACCTATCTGTAAAAGGAATAGGAACACCAAGACTTTTTTCTCCTAAAGAAAATACATCACCACCCGGAATAAATCTTTTTACATCAAGGTATAAAGGAATATCATCACCTTTATAATCTGTACGTTCAGACGAAAAAGGAGTTTTAATTGTTGTGCTAGGTAAAAATGGAATACCAAATAATTTTTCTTTCATTGAGTCTCTCATTAAGACTCTTTCTTTTTCTTCGTTACCTGCTCCGTATTCTTTACCTGCTTCGTTTAACATGTAAGCACCTGTAGACCATTTAGCAAACTTCCAAGGTCTTCGTATAGCTGCTTCTGCTAGTAAAGGAACTACTCTGTATGTGTAAGATAAAAATGGAGTTGGTCCACGTCTCATTAAATTAATTAATGGAGCATTTATATCATAGTCTATAAACCATTTCTTTGCATCTGCAGCAGCTTCAGCAGGTTGCATGCCTTTAGAAATTCTATCCATAAATAGACCCATACGAAATGCAGCATCTTCTGATTGATAAAGACTTTCAAGTTTACCTGCAGTCATATTGTAACCTTTTGCAGCTAATTGTTTAAAAGTATCTGCTGAATATTTTTGAGCATTTACTATTTCAGGATTTAAATCATCTGCTAAACCTTGTAAAGTTTTAGATAAAGTATCGTTTACTTCTTTGTTTAATTCTTTACTTACCATGTCTACATCAAAGACACCATAAGACTGAGCTAGTTTGTATAGGTCTGCATCAGCAGCACCTTCATATCCTTTACGAAGTTCGTCAAAACCTCTAGCCATAAATTTATAATTAGCATCTGCTAAGTCATAAAGAATAACATTTGATACTGTATTGTTTACGTGAACAACTGGATTCCAAGCAGTTTTAGTTTTTTTCCATAGTCTATTAGTCGCTAAGTATCCATTTAATAATTTACCATCATCAGTTTTTAATTGATTAATTTTAGTTAAATCTTTGTAGACTTCTTTAGGAACATATTGTCCTGCTAGTTTACCATATCGTTTAATTGGTTCTCCATCTACTTTAGCAATAGCTGTTGTTACAGAATCATCTGCAACTCTTATCCAATCATCTTCTCGTATTTCTCCTTTAGCTAATTTAGCATCAAAAGCTATTTTAGACATAGATAAGTCAGGAGCTTTAGAAAGATTTTCATAAAGTTTATAGACTGCTAAATCATTAGTCATTAGTCTACCTGTTTCTGCTATAGCAAAAGAAGCATCTTCTATTTCTCCCATTGCTACTCTTTCTTCTTTAGTATAATCTCTTCTTAAATTAAGTTTTTTAAGACTTTCTAAATAAACTGTATCTCCTTCTTCTGATACTACTTTCCAATCTCTTATATCTGTAATAGTTTTATTAAGTCTATAATCTTCTAATTTAAATTTTTTCTTACGTGCTAACTTTTCTACTTTACTATTATATACAGAAGATGATACCATAGCTACAATTGGCTCAATAGTTTCATAATCATCATAGCGTCCAAAATGTTTGCTTGTAGGTTTTAAACTATCTTCGTAAGCTTTAACAGTAATAATTTTTTCATTAGGAGCACCTCTTGGTTTTAATTCATCACCAATAATTTTCATTTGTCTAGCTGCTTGATAAACTTCAGGGTTACCATCAGAGTCCATAATATGTTTCATGTAACTTCTGTGTAAGTAAGTATCTACATTTTTTTGAAATACTTTTTCTGATAACAAACCTGCATCTACCATAGCTTGTCCAGTATCTTTAATAATAGCTCTACCTTCTTTACTAAAACCTACTAAATCAGGAACATTATCTATTTCTCCTGACATCATTCCCCAAAGAACTTTGTTTTCTTCTGGAGTAAGTGTTTGTGTTTTTCTAACTATTTCAATAAATCTATGAGATAATGCATTAACATCTCCAAAACTTTTTTTAACTAACTCTGTATATTGTTTAGGTAAACCATAGTTATCTACAATACCTTTAGACATTAAAGTTGATACAGTATCTTCATCGTTAATGCCAAGTTTACCAATAGCTTTAGTAGCTAAACCACCACCTAACATTAACAATAAACCTGCTGCTATTTTTTGAGCTTCTGTAGATTCAGGGTCATCAAAAGCACTATATCCACCTAACCCTGCAGCAGCACCTACTAATCCTGTTCCCCAGTTTTGAACTGCTACATCCCACAATTTATCTCCACCATTTTCTTGATAGAAAGATTTAATAGGCTTCATCATTTCATCAGGTTTTTCTTCTCGTAAATCAGCAATAGTTTTATTTATAGCTGCATCCATTTCATCAGGTGTAGGGGTTTTATCCATACGAGAAAGTAATGCTCTGTCTTCTAAATTTATTTGTTCTCTTTCTGTAATTGAAGGAGCAAAGTTTGTATCTTTGCCTAAAGCTTTAGAAACTGCTTTGCCTATTTTAGCTGCACCATAACCAAGAGTACCACCAAGAGTAGCTCCTGTTACAGTATTAAACAATCTGCTTTCTCCTTCTCCAACATATGACATACCACTATACGCTGCACCCATACCTGCACCATAACGTGTAGCTTTACCAAGTGTGTCAGCTTTCTTTCCCCAACCTACAAAAGGTATCCAACCTACAGGGTCAAGTGCTACAGCAGAACCTAAGTAATACTTTAATGCATCACTACCATATTTAGGATGTTCTAGTATTCGTTTTAGTTTTTCGTCTTTAGATTTTAAAGACTCTAAAAGTTCATCGTTGTTTGAAATGTTACCATACATTTGCTGTATGCCACGAATAGAATCAGACATGCCCATCTTCATTGCATAGCGAAGTGCATCATCTCTTCCTTTTACTGGTTTAATTGAAGAAACAGGTTGAGGATTTAAAGGGTTTGCAGATGATAAACTTTTTCTATATTCTTTTAAATCAAAAGTCATAATAATTTTTTTTTATTATTCAGGGTCAGGAGTTGTAAGAGTTTCAATAACAGGAACAGAAGCTGCTCCACCTAATCTATACAATCTTCCTTTAGTATCTTTACCAACAATAATAGCTGTTCCTTTTTTAAGCGGGTCTATAGCGTTAGATTTAATTAAATCTTTACCAATAGATTGTATTTCTACACTTTTACCTGATGGACTTACTTTACCATACTTAGCTCCTTCCTTAAATGGGTCGTAGCCTTTTTTTAACATTCTATTACCTAGTTTTTCGTAAGTTTTCTTTACAGCAGTTTTAGTTAATTGTGCTCCTACTCTAGCTCCTAAAACCGCAGCACCTCCTATAGGTATAAATACTAAATAGTCAGTAAATTCATCACCAAATTCATCTCCAAATAATTCTTCTGTTACTGCTCCTACAACTGGTATATCATTTATAGATTGTAATGCTCTTGTAAATATACCACCTTCTGCTCTAGTCGGTAAAAGGTCTTCTTCTTCTTCTTCTTTTTGTCCGACTGTATTAACTAACTCTGGATTTAATAATGCTTCAAGAACTAAAGTTTTTGTTTTAACATTGTATCCTACTTTAGCTGCTCCACCAAAATCAGAAGAATCTAAACCTATAGAAGTTATTCCTTGTGCATTTAGAAAAAGAGCACGACCACTTTGTTTAGCAGTTTCTATTAAACTTCTTTCAGGCATTGGTAAAAAATAAGTACCATTTTCATCTACATTAGAATAATCACCTGCTTCAAATTCTTTTAATAGTTCTTCTTCAAACTGTACACTTACATCAAGGTCATCTTTAATTCCTTGAATTGTATCAGAATCAGATACAAATTTTCTGTATTCAAAACTATCTGATAATCCTGAAACTAAAGGATATGATATTTTATTAGGGAATTTTAAATTTTCATTCATCAACTCTGTTTGTAAAGCAATACCAAGAATATCTTTTGTATATTCATTCATGTTATTATAGTATCCTACAGGTTTTGCTACTTTACCTGTAGTGTCATCTACATAAGCTTTAATCTGTGGTTTTAATATCATTTCTCCTGTCATTGGATTTGTATAATAATAGCCTTCTTGAATATTTTGCCAGTTAGTCATAATGTCAGGCAGAAGTCTTCTTCTTTCAGCTTCTTCTTGAGACTGACTTATAGACTTACCATGTTGAGGTCTAACTTGCATGTAGGCTTGGTAAGGTTCAAAGTCTTGTAATAAATCAAAATACTCTGCGTGTCCTGATTCTCGAAGGAGTTTTAAATAAAGTAAATTACCTTCCATAGTTTGCCCCGGAGTTACATCTAAAGGGTCACTAGATGCATCTACTCTAGAAACACTTAACTGAGGTTGTCCATTTTTATCTATATAACTTGTTGATATTTCTTGATACGTATACTCAAAAGTTCTTCCAGTTTTTTTATCTACTCTTGTGTCTGTTTTTATTGGACCTCTAGTTATTTCAACTTTTTGTTGTAAATCTGCATTGTCAAGAGCTTTTTCGTAATCAGCAGCTAGTGCAGGATTCGTAGCATATAAAGCTTTAAACGTAGTATTAAGAGATTCTAATTTAGAAATAGAACTTTTAGCCATATTAGCATTAAACTCTGATTTTAATTCAGCAGCACTTTTATTTCCTAATCCATGTCCTTTAAATAAAGAACCCACAGAGTTAATAAGATTAAATTTATTTTCTCGTTCTAATCCATTAAAAGCACTTTGATAAACTTTATCAATAAACGTAGAACCTTCTTCTAAATCTTTATAAGGAAGACCAACGCTATCTAATTCTGTTACAAGTTTATTATAATTATCAGCTATACCTTTAGCTCTTTTATTTAACCATTCTCCATGAGCAGCATTAGGATGTATTACATCTGTCTTAGATGCTTGAACATCACTCAATCCATATTTACTTATAGCTTCATTATTTAATTCTTTTTGTGCATAATTACGTGACCAAGCATTTACATCATTATTAAAATTATCACGTATATCATTTTGAATATTACTAATACCATTAAGACCTTTAAGCATTAATTTCTTTTTTTGTATTTCAATAACTTTATCATCTGCTAATGCTTTAATGTTATTAGTAACATTGTTATTGTATGCTTTTTTTATTTGAACAGCACCTTCAAGCACTTCATTAAATTTATCTTTGTCTTGACCAGTTACCTGTCTAAAGGCACTTGACTTTGTAATATCTTTTGTGTATGGACTTGCCATCTTATACTCCTAATAGGCTATTTGATTTATTTGGTTTTTCTTCTTCGTCTTTACTTAATAAACTTTTAGCTTTAGTAATTGTTTCTTCTGGTATAGCTTCTAGTTTTGCATCAACTTCTTCATTAATAAATGCAGGAGCTTTTAAATCTCCTGATTCAATTTTTCTAATTGATTCTTTCATAGCAGCATTTGCTTTATTAAATACTTCTTCTTGACTGTCAGGGTCTCCACCACTCTCAGCTTTATCTCCAACATATAGTTCGTAGTCAATGTCAACTTTTTCTGCAAGAGCCATTAATATAAATCCAACAGACTCTGCTAACAATAACATTAAGTCTACATCCCATAGTCCTCTATTGTAACCATTAAATAAATAAGTACGAGTAACAATGTCAATAGGAATATCATCAGCCAATACATCTGTTACAGCTACAAAAGCCTCAGGCTCTGTAAGCTCTTCAAGTATAAATACTTCTGCTTCTCTTCTATTAGAAAACTGTGGAGGTTGCTCCCACGGATATTTATTATCTGTACTATTTGTTAAAGATTGCCCCGGAACTGGTCCAGTACGTTTTTCTAAAAACGATATGTCTTCTTCACTTAAAGCTGCATCAGGATTAACGTCTGCCATCTTATCCTCCTATACGAATGTTTGCTTGAGGTGTTGGAACTCTACGATTATATTGAGCTATTGAAAATGGGTCACCACCATAATACCCTGCGTTTGCATAACTATTAAAGTCATTAGGACCAACATACCCTGCTCCTTGGAAAGCACTTGCATATGCTTGAGAGTAATCTGTAGCTCCTTGTATTTCTGTTTCAAGCATTGGTAATACTGTACCTCCACTACCTGTAGGTTCGGGTTCTGTTGCAGTATTTAATAAACTTTCTCCTGCTGCTGCAATAGCAGTACCTCTTTTAAGACCTACCATATTTTTACTTAAGTCTGTATAGTCAGGGTCAATAGTAGAAGAAATAATTTTACCATCTTTATCTGTCGTTGTAATTGTAGCATCAGCTATTACTCTATCAGCTTGTTTATTAAAATGTGTAAATTCACTATTTCTTTCTTGATAAAATTTAAACTGGTCATCTGTTAAAGAATCTCTTCTAACTTTAACAGGAGTTCCTTCCATTCTGTTTACAAACGATTGTCCTACAGGTTCTTCAACAACTTTCATATCTTTAAAAATATCTACAAATTCAGTTGTATTTTGAGAATTTATAAAATCTTCTGGAGATTGAATTGTCATTGTAGGTTTTTTATCTATTGAAAAAGTTGGTCTTGAAGTATATTGATTTACATCAATAGTTGATTTTGGAATATCTGAAACTGTTGGAGTTTGTGCAGGACTTGGAATAAAATCATTAATTTTCATTTTTTCAATTTCTGTTAAATCTCTCGATAAATCATTTCTATTAATACCTAAAGTTTTAAAATCTTCATTGCTCATAGATGCCATTTTTTTACCTAACTCAGTTTGAGGTACGTTTGTTCCTTCTACTTTAAAAGCTCCATCTACCATTTGTTTTTTAAGTTCGTCTTGTTGTATATCAGCAGGAGTTCTAAAATCAGTAACATCATCTACAGAAAGTTCTAGTTTAGTAGTTCCTTTAGATTCAAAAGTTGTATTAATATCAGATGTTGTAACATCTTGTGATAACATAGATGGCATTTGTGTAGCTTTTTCAGTATCTACAATTTGTAAATTATCTTTAGCAATAGATTCATTATTCATTGCTGCTGTATTAGCTGCAGTAGTTGCACTTGATGTAGGTAAACCCATTGCCATTCTACCCTTGTCCATCATCTTAGTTGTAAAGTTTGCTAACTTTGTATAAGCATCACCAACACCCGGAATAGCTTTTACAACACTACCAACCATAGAACTAACAGAAGAATAAACAGTACCTACTGCATTACCTGCTGCTGCTATACCTTTCATAACACCACCAAGAACACCACCAGTTGTTGCTGCTAATCCTCCTGCTCCTGCAAAGCTTGCCCAAGCTGCTCCTATACCCGGAAGCATTAAACTTAAAGCTAGTGTACCAACAGGTCCAAGAGCTTTACCTATTTTACCTAATCCTTTTTTTAAAGCTTTTCCAATAGGTTTAACAACCTTTTTAATTCCTTTAAAAACTTTTTTAAAAAACTTTTTCATGTTTAACTATCTCCAAATAAGGCTATTAAATTCTTTAGTTTATTCATAGCATCATTATTTTTTAATCCACTATGTTCTCCATTAATTCCTGCAACAATAATATTTGTTTCTCTGTTTGCTGCGTTTTCTGACGACTTCCAAATGTAATCAAACTCGTCTCTCATTTCTTGCCATAACTGTGATTGTGCTGATTGAGTCATAGCAAATTGATTCTGTGCATTCCTAGCATTCATTGCATTCTGTGCTGCTGTATCAATTTTATTTATATCTCTTCTCCATTGTGCATTGCTTTGGTCAATTACTAAAGCATTTTGAGCATTAAACTGTTCACGAGCAAATTGATTTTGTTCATTAAACTGGTCAACACTTGCAGCCATTTGCACATTAAATTTATCAGCGTCTGCTTTTCTTTGAGTAAACCTAGCGTTAGCAGCGTTGTTTTGTGCAGCATTAAATTGTTCTGCTGAATTAACTTGTTGAGTATTAAACTTAGATATAGAGTCTTTCAAACTTGCCATAAATTGATTAGTTTGATTTTCACTTGTAGCATTAAATTGTTTAGCAGCATTTACTGCAGCTTGATTAGTTAGCATTCTTTGTTGTTCTTGTTGAGAAGATAATACTACTGCTTGTTGTTCATTAGATAAATTAGCCATATCCATAGCTAAAAAACTTTTAGCGTTTTCTATTCTTAACTTTCCTGTTAAATCTGCTTCAGCTATATTAGCCTGTGAAGTTAAGATAGCATCTTGTACAACAGATTGTTGTGCCATATTAGCTTCTGTTAAAGAAATAGTTTGCATAAACTTACTGTTAGACAACTCTGTTTGTTGGTCAGCATTAAACTGTGCCATGTCCATGTTAAATACATTTTGAGCATTTGCTAAACCTGTCTGTTGTTTAAACTCTGCTTCTCGTAATAAAGCTTGAGCTTCAATACTTTTATCTTGAGACACACTAGCTTGTATAGCTTGAGCATTAGCATTAGCTATTTTAAATGCTTCACCAACTAATGTAGATGTTAAAGCATCTCTTCCTACAGTAGAAGCTGACAAACCTCTTTGTGCTAATATCCCTTCAATTTTATCTGTAGCAGGTTTTGCCCATAAAGGAATTTCT
>Ga0187217_1001364_pt1 | contig 10150 bp, 9 predicted proteins | sample 15SPOviralmetaG_FD_130165 | JGI IMG/M metagenome (GOLD analysis project Ga0187217, IMG submission 130165) | Marine viral communities from the oligotrophic San Pedro Time Series (SPOT) site, San Pedro Channel, CA, USA - 15 SPOT_SRF_2010-09-15... | ecosystem: Environmental > Aquatic > Marine >... | reverse complement strand
TGGCAGCTTCTACGTCTGCAAGTGCTGTCCGAGGCATGTCGTTTAACATTCTCTTCCTCGACGAATTCGCATTCGTTCCAAACCATGTTGCAGACTCGTTCTTTGCATCTGTTTATCCTACTATTACTTCTGGTAAAAACACCAAGGTAATCATTGTATCCACGCCACATGGTATGAATCATTTCTACCGTATGTGGCATGATGCAGAAAAAGGTAAGAATGAATATATACCAACAGATGTTCACTGGTCAGAAGTTCCCGGTAGAGATGATGAGTGGAAAGAAACCACCATCGCAAACACGTCAGAGCAACAGTTTAAAGTTGAATTTGAATGTGAATTCCTAGGATCTGTAAATACTCTTATTAATCCAGCAATTCTAAAAAATCTCATTTATGAAGATCCTATCCAGAAAAATGCTGGTCTTGATGTTTATGAGCAAAGCAAAAACGAACACAATTATCTCCTTACTGTTGATGTTGCTCGTGGTTTGGGCAATGATTATTCTGCATTTATCGTTGTTGACATCACAGAATTTCCCTATAAGATAGTTGCCAAATATAGGAACAATGAAGTGAAACCAATGTTGTTCCCAAATATTATTCAACAAACTGCAAAAGGATATAATGATGCGTGGGTACTAATAGAAGTTAATGATATTGGAGAACAGGTAGCAAACATTCTTCATTATGACTTGGAGTATGAAAACATGCTCATGGCAGCGATGCGAGGTCGTGCTGGTCAAGTTATTGGTCACGGATTTTCAGGTAAAAAATCACAGATGGGTGTTAGAACGACCGCTCAAGTTAAAAAACTTGGTTGTTCTAACTTAAAAATGTTAATTGAAGATTTTAAGTTATTAACATTAGATTATGAAATAATCTCCGAACTGACTACTTTTGCTCAGAGACATAATTCTTTTGAAGCAGAAGAAGGATGTAATGATGACCTTGCAATGTGTCTTGTTATTTTTGCTTGGTTGGTAGCACAAGACTACTTTAAGGAGATGACTGATAATGATATTCGTAAGAGAATCTATGAGGAACAAAAAAATCAAATTGATCAGGATATGGCACCATTTGGATTTTTAGATGATGGCATCAATGATATGACATCTTTTACTGATGATCAAGGTGATCGTTGGCACATGGACGAATATGGTGATCGGTCATTTATGTGGGACTATACTTAATGGATTTAGATGATCAAATTGAACTAGAACATATACTCTTAACTGAACGTAAATGTAGAATTTGTGGTAAAGTGAAAAATTTGATAGATGGATTCTATCTTACACGAAAGGGAAGAAGAGCTTTACCATCGGCATATTCTTATGAGTGCAAATCCTGCACTATTGGTAGAGTAAAGAATAATAAGAGGTGTAGTAATGTTTGGGAATACCCAGATTGGTAAGGTTCATGCATCGTTTCCCCACTGAAAAGTGCGTTTTCAATAAATAATTTCAGATAAATTCTGGTTTGGGAGTAATTACAGATGCCACTTAACCTAGCATCTCCTGGCATTGTTATTAGAGAGGTTGACCTTACAGTAGGAAGAGCAGATGCCACTAGCGGTGCCGTTGGTGCTCTGGTTGCACCTTTTGCTAAGGGACCTGTTGAAGATCCAATTCTCATCACTGATGAGGGTGGATTATTAAAGACTTTCGGAGAGTCTTACAATAGTAGTAAGCATTATGAGTACTGGATGGTAGCATCTTCGTACCTTGCTTATGGCGGAAATATGCGTGTCGTCAGAGCAGATGACGATAACCTTACTAATGCCTATGTTGGCACTGCTACTAGCATCAAAATCAAGAGTACCGAACACTACGGTCAACTTGGTTATCAAGACAACACTATTACCAACGTAACTTTTGCTGCTAAGAACCCTGGTTCTTGGGCAAACGATATCAAGGTTGCTATTCTTGATAGTAGAGCGGATCAAATCATTTCTGGTGTTGTAACTAATACTGCTGCTTTAGCAGTTGGTTATGGTGTTACTCAGACTGTTGATGGAACTCTTCCTAAATCAGACGGAACAACCGAAGCACTTGATGGTCATCTCAAGGGAATTATCACTGGTATTTCTGGTGATGGTAGTTCTAGTTCTCCTTATGCGATTGAAGTAAAAGTTCTCTCTCACGTTTCTGCTGCGAGCACAGAAACTGAAGTTGACTATCAGGCAGGTGGTCTTTACAAGTTTGACGTTTCCAGACTTCTGTCGTTCCACAATGGTGGATCAGGCGCTGGTACTACTACTACCTTTAATACACCTGCAGACTGGTTTGATCAGCAAGAGATTGTTTTGACTGGTCCAAACATCAAATGGAACAACGTTGTAGAAAGACCTGGTACTTCTGACTATGCCGCTGCTAGAAATTCCAGATTTGATGAAGTTCATGTTCTGGTCTATGATGATAAGGGTGAGGTAACTGGCAACGCTGGAACAGTCCTTGAGAAGCACCTTGCTCTTTCTAAAGCAAAGGATGCTGAGTATTCCCTCGGAAGTACTGCTTATTGGAGATCGTATCTATATACAAACTCTGATAACCTCTTCGGTGGTTCGGCACCTGCTGGTATTGTAACTTCTCACTTTAGCACTGGTTTCACCCAAGGTTCTGATACTGGTTGGGATCAAAATGCTCAAGGTATTAAGTTTGCCGGTATTGGTAACACAACTCTGACTCTGGGTGGTGGTAAGAATTATGATGATGGAAGTGACACTTCCGCAACCAATGCTTTCGCACCCGAACTGAATAAATTGGTAACTGGTTATTCTCTCTTTGAGAATGCTGACAACTTTGAGGTTGATTTCCTCCTCATGGGATCTGGTAATCACACCGAAGCAAAGGCACAGGCACTTGCTAGCAAATTGATTGCTGTTGCTGAAGCAAGACAGGATGCTATTGCATTCATCTCCCCTTACAGACAAGCTTTCCTCAACGATAGTTCTGTCGGAACGGTAACCGTTAATAGTGATTCTACTATCACTGATAATCTCGTCGGATTCTACAGTCCAATCACTTCTTCATCTTATGGAATATTTGATAGTGGTTATAAGTACATGTATGACCGTTTCAACGATACATTCCGCTATGTTCCTTTGAATGGTGACATTGCTGGACTGTGTGCTAGAAATGACCTGACTCAGTTCCCATGGTTCTCTCCTGCTGGTACTGCTAGAGGAGCTATCCTGAACGCAGTCAAACTGCCATACAATCCAAACAAAGCACAAAGAGATACTCTGTATTCTAACAGAATCAACCCTATTATCTTCTCCCCAGGTGAAGGAATTGTCCTCTTCGGAGACAAGACTGGCATGGCAAAAGCATCTGCTTTTGATCGTATCAATGTTCGTAGATTGTTTATCTTCCTTGAAGATGCTATTTCTGCTGCCGCAAGAGATCAACTCTTTGAATTCAATGATGAAATCACAAGAACTAATTTTGTGAATATTGTTGAACCATTCCTTCGCGACGTTCAGTCTAAGAGAGGCATCTTTGATTATGTCGTTGTTTGTGATGAAACAAATAACACCGCTGCCGTCATTGACAACAACGAGTTTGTCGCTGATATTTTCATCAAACCTAACAGATCTATTAACTTCATCGGTCTTACCTTTGTTGCTACTAGAACCGGCGTTTCGTTCAGCGAAGTCGTCGGTAACGTCTGATAAAGTCTAATATTATTAATCACTTAGAGGTTAACTCAAATGGCAACTAGAAACCAACTCAACCCACCTCCACTAAGGAAGATTACTGACTTCAAGAGCAAGTTATCTGGTGGCGGTGCACGTTCAAATCTATTTGAATGTGAACTTTCTTTCCCTGATGCCGTCTCGGTTGATGGACTGAATGATATCCTTAATAAGGCACGATTTTTGACAAAGGCAGCAAACCTACCTGCCTCAAATGTTGCCCCAATTGAGGTTCCATTCAGAGGAAGAATGCTCAAGATTGCAGGTGATCGCACTTTTGATACGTGGACAATCACTGTTATTAACGACACCGATTTCTCCATCCGTTCTGCTTTTGAGAAGTGGATGAATACAATCAACCGTGTCTCTGATAACACTGGTGTGACTAATCCAGCAGATTATCATGCTGATGCCTATGTCTATCAACTTGATAGAAACGGCGATACCCTGAGAAAGTATCACTTCTATGATGTGTTCCCAACTCAGGTAACTGCTATTGAACTTGGATATGACCAAGGTCAGAACATCCAAGAATTCCAGGTTGAACTTCAAGTCACCTGGTGGGAAGCAGTTAGAGGCACTGGCGCTAATTCGGGCGGAGAAAACATCAACTAAATAGTCAATAATAAGTCAAACGTTTTATAAGATGGCTCGCCTTTTTGGTTTTTCACTTGATGATGTAATTAAGAAGTCACCTACGGTTGTCTCCCCCGTTCCTCAAAATAATGAGGACGGGGTTGATAATTATATTAGTAGTGGATTTTATGGTTCTTACCTTGATATTGAAGGTGTTTATAGAACCGAACATGACCTGATTAAGAGGTATCGTGAAATGGCACTTCATCCCGAAGCGGATGGTGCTATTGAAGATGTTGTTAATGAAGCAATCGTTAGTGATCTATACGATTCTCCAGTAGAAATTGAACTCTCCAACTTAAACTGCACAGAAAGATTAAAGCAGATTATTAGAGCAGAGTTTAAATATATTAAAGAGATGTTAGACTTTGATAAGAAGTCTCATGAAATCTTTAGGAATTGGTATGTTGATGGTAGAGTTTATTACTTAAAAGTAATTGATCTTAAAAATCCTGGAGCAGGTATTCAAGATTTAAGATATATTGATCCGATGAAGATCAAGTATGTCCGTCAAGAGAAGAAGATGGACAAGAGAGGTCTTGCAATTCAAAATACTTCATCAGTAACTCAACGAGGTAAAGAAGCACCTGTTGTTGAACCAGATATTGAAGAGTTTTTCATATATACCCCAAAGAAAAATTATCCAAGTGGAGCTTTCTCAGGTGCTGGTGGTAAGAAAGATTCTGTAAAAATTGCAAAAGACGCAGTTTCATATTGTAGTTCTGGTCTTGTAGATAGAAACAAAGGAACTGTTCTTTCTTATCTTCACAAAGCGATCAAGGCACTCAATCAACTGAGAATGATTGAGGATTCTTTGGTCATCTATAGATTATCAAGAGCACCAGAACGCCGCATTTTTTATATTGATGTTGGCAATCTTCCTAAAGTAAAAGCAGAGCAATACCTTAAAGAGGTCATGTCTCGCTATAGAAATAAACTTGTCTATGATGCGAACACTGGAGAAATCCGTGATGATCGTAAGTTCATGTCCATGATGGAGGATTTTTGGTTACCTCGTAGAGAAGGTGGTCGTGGAACTGAAATCACAACTCTTCCTGGTGGTCAAAATCTAGGAGAACTTGCTGATATTGAGTATTTCCAAAAGAAACTTTATAGAGCACTTGGAGTTCCAGAATCAAGAATTGCTGCCGATGGTGGATTTAATCTTGGTCGTTCTTCAGAAATTCTTCGTGATGAACTTAAGTTTTCTAAGTTTGTTGGAAGACTGAGAAAGCGTTTTGCAAACATGTTTAATGACATGTTGAGAACTCAATTGATTCTAAAAAATATTTGTACTCCAGAAGATTGGGATCAAATTAGTGATCATATTCAATATGATTTCCTTTATGATAATCAGTTCGCAGAATTAAAAGAAACCGAAATGATGAATGAGCGTTTAGGAACGCTTGCAACGATTGAACCTTACATCGGCAAATTCTATTCAAATGAGTATGTTCGCAAGAAAGTTCTTCGTCAAACTGATGCTGAAATTATTGAAATTGATGAACAAATTCAAAAAGAAATTGAAGATGGAATTATTCCAGACCCCAATGCCATTGATCCTATAACAGGAGAACCATTACCTGCAGAGGGTGGTGATATTGGAGAAATGGGAGATGTTCCAATGGAACCAGAAATTGATGGTGGCATCACTGATGCAGAGATGCAAAAAGATACTAAAAAAGCAGAGATATAAATAACTGAATAGGACTTATATTAATTTTTATGGAAGAAATTGTAGATTTGATTGCTGTTGATTCTTCAGCAGCAGAAGTCAGTGATAAAATTAAAGATCTTTTATACACAAAAGCAACTGAAAGGATTGATAATCTCAAACCAGAAGTTGCATCTTCTATGTTCGGTGAAGTAGAACCTGAGGACCAATCATCATCTGAGGATCAAGAATAATGGCACATAAACCGGTAGGAAGCGGAGTATCCTTTGCTGCTTCTGCAGCAACAGCGACATCTGGTATCATGACTCATTTTACCGATACTGTTAGGATAACTGCTTTTGGTGGAGATGCACATGTTGTAACTGGGATTGATCCTACTTCATCCAAATTTGACTATTATATTCCAACAGGTACTTCGGCAACACTGAGTATTGGAAGACCAAAATCGCAAAAAGTTGTTGGTGTCACAACTGGTGCTACTACAACTATTGATTTTCCTGCAGGAAGTGGAAGTCCATTCGAAGTTGGAGATAAAGTTCAACTGACTGGAATTGTTCCTGCCGGTGCTAATGGTGGTACTTCAGGAATAGGACTTACAGTTCTTTCAGTTCTCAATGGATCTTTTAGTAGAAATTCTAACGGAGATCCTGGATATTTTAGCACTAGACTTACTCTTGCACACAACACTGCTAGTGTAGGACCAATCACTGATGGTGAGGGTGAACTGAGAGATGTTTTCCAAGTAGCAGCAGTCGGAACTGCTTCGGGTGTATATGTCCAACAAGTTCAAATTACCGGAGTAGCCTGATGAAATTAATCACGGAAGAAATTTCTAGCGTCAAATTTGTCACCGAAGGCAAAGGTTCTAGTAAAAAAATGTATATTGAGGGGACTTTCCTTCAGGGCGAAATTAAAAATCGCAATGGAAGAATGTATCCCGTTTCAACTCTTGCAAAAGAAGTTGGAAGATATAATGAATCATTCGTCAATAAAGGACGTGCTCTTGGAGAACTTGGACACCCCGATGGTCCTACTGTCAATTTAGATCGTGTTTCTCATAAGATTGTTTCTCTCCGTCAGGAAGGAAATAATTTTGTAGGTAAAGCACAACTGCTTGACACTCCGATGGGCAAGATTGCAAAATCACTTCTTGATGAAGGTGTGATGCTTGGCGTCTCTTCTCGTGGTATTGGTTCCATTAAAGAAGATACTAATGGTGTCAAAGTTGTAGGTGAAGATTTCATGTTGGCAACTGCTGCCGATATTGTTGCTGACCCTTCTGCTCCCGATGCTTTTGTTTCTGGAATTATGGAAGGAAAAGAGTGGATTTGGGAAGGAGGAATCCTTCGCGAACAACTTGCAAAAAGAACACAACAAAGAATTAATACTCTTGTCGTTGAAAAAAGACTTGAGGAACATAAGCTGGAGTTATTTAATAATTTCCTCTCAAATCTTTAAATTATAAATAAATATAGATTAATACAATCATGTCTAATCAAATGTCCGTTGGTAGCAATTTACAAGAAATGGAAAACGTAGTAACTAAAAACGCTGCGCCTGGAGAACCAATGCAGAAGTTAACCACAGGTGGTACTCCTGCTACGTATGAGGATCTAGGCGGGCCGACCCCAGAAAACTCTAGACCCGATGACGATTCTAACAAACTCGCCACTCCTGGTGCATCTCTCAAACAAGTCAGAGATGTTGTAAACAAAGGTGCTAAACCTGCGGAAACTGCAAAGGGCATGAAGGAAGAGGAAGCTGAAGTAGAAGTAGAAGAGGATCAAGAAATTGTATCCGAAGAAGAAACAACCGAAGAAGAAGTAGTCTCCGAAGAAGAGACCACTGAAGAAGAAGTTGTTGCCGAAACTACTGAAGATTCAGAAGAAGCAATTGTCGAGGAAGAAGTAATTGATGTTGAAGAAGACATTAATGCTTTGATTTCTGGCGAAGAACTTTCCGAAGAATTCCAAGAAAAGGCACGCACTATCTTTGAAGCAGCAATTAGAACTAAAATTGCAGAAATCAAAGAAGAGATGAAGTCTGAGTATGAGAATTCTCTTGTAGAGGAAGTTGCTGCTGTTAAAGCAGAACTCTCCGAGCGTACCGACGCTTATCTTGAGTATGTTGCTGACGAGTGGATTTCTGAAAATCAACTCGCAGTTGAGCACGGTCTTAAGACCGAAATGACCGAATCATTCCTCACTGGAATGAGAGGACTTTTTGAAGATCATTATGTAACTATCCCTGAAGAAAAATATGATGTAATTCATAGTATGGTAGAAAAACTTGATGAAATGGAAGATAAACTCAATGAGCAAATCAATAAGAACGTTGCTCTAAACAAAAGATTATCAGAATCGGTTGCCGATGTAATCCTTGCGGATGTATCAGAGGGTCTTGCTCTCTCCCAAAAGGAAAAACTCGCTTCTCTTGCTGAAAATGTTGAGTTTGAAAGTGAATCTAACTATCGTGAAAAACTGGCAACGCTGAGAGATTCTTATTTCTCTGCTAATCCCAGCGCACAAAGAAACCATTCAGAAAATATTTCTGAAGGTGCAGAAGGAGGACATCAACCAGAAGTATCTGGATTGATGGAATCATATCTTCAGACTCTGAATAGAGTTTCGAAAAAGTGATTTTTTAAATTATTAACAACAAACAAAACAAAAAAATTTAAGAGGCAAAATTCAAATGCAAATGTTCAATGCCGAACAACTGCAGGAGAAGTGGGCACCAATCCTTAATCATGATGGTCTTGGAGAAATCCAAGATCCTCATAAGAGAATGGTTACCTCAGTTCTTCTGGAGAACCAAGAAAAAATGCTTAGAGAGGAATCTGAATTCCTCGGAGAAGCAGCTCCTACTAACTCCACCACTGGTGGTTCTGGAGCAATCAGTAATTTCGACCCCGTTCTGATCTCCCTGATCAGACGCTCCATGCCTAACCTGGTCGCTTATGACCTGGCTGGCGTTCAACCGATGAACGGTCCTACTGGACTGATCTTCGCAATGCGCTCTCGCTATGCCGGACAAGGCGGCGAAGAGGCATTCTACAACGAAGCAGATTCTGCATTCTCTGGTCAGAATAACAACTTCGACCTGACCGGTGGAATGACTCAGGCTGCTGTTGGTTTGGGTACTACCAACCAGCAAGGAACCAACCCTGGTGCTCTTGACGGAACTTTCCCTGCTACTGCTGATGCTACTACCTACAACGTAGGCAACGGCATGACCACCCAGAATGCTGAAGCATTGGGTGATGGCACGAGTAATGAATTCAACGAGATGGCTTTCTCGATTGAGAAAGTTACCGTTACTGCCAAGTCACGCGCTCTGAAAGCTGAGTATTCACTCGAACTCGCTCAGGACTTGAAAGCAATTCATGGTCTGAATGCTGAAGCGGAACTCGCAAATATTCTCTCCACAGAGATTCTTGCTGAGATCAACCGCGAAGTTATCAGAACCATCTATAACGTTGCTGTTCCTGGTGCTCAGGCTAATGTCGCAACCGGTGGTACTTTCGACCTTGACATCGACTCTAACGGACGTTGGTCTGTCGAGAAGTTCAAGGGTCTCATCTTCCAGATGGAAAGAGATGCTAACGCTATCGCGCAGCAAACTCGTAGAGGAAAGGGTAATATGATCCTCTGCTCTGCTGACGTTGCTTCTGCACTCACCATGGCAGGTGTTCTTGATTACACCCCTGCACTCAACGCTAATCTTAACGTTGACGACTCCGGTAACACCTTCGCTGGTGTTCTTCAAGGCAAGTATAAGGTCTATATCGATCCTTATGCTGCTAACGTTTCTGCTAACCAGTACTACGTTGTTGGTTATAAAGGTTCTTCACCTTATGACGCAGGTCTGTTCTACTGCCCTTACGTTCCTCTTCAGATGGTTCGTGCAGTTGGAGAGAACACCTTCCAGCCCAAAATCGGATTTAAGACTCGCTACGGCATGGTCGCTAATCCCTTCGCTCGTGGTGCTTCCCTTGATAACCCTGGTGTTATCGCCCGTAACTCTAACCGCTACTATCGTCGCGTTAAGGTTCAAAACCTCATGTGATCCATCGGATACACAAAGTTCATCAGACCTCCGCAAGGGGGTCTTTTTTTGTCTAAATATAGATAAAAGCAATCCTG
>Ga0187217_1001363_pt1 | contig 10160 bp, 10 predicted proteins | sample 15SPOviralmetaG_FD_130165 | JGI IMG/M metagenome (GOLD analysis project Ga0187217, IMG submission 130165) | Marine viral communities from the oligotrophic San Pedro Time Series (SPOT) site, San Pedro Channel, CA, USA - 15 SPOT_SRF_2010-09-15... | ecosystem: Environmental > Aquatic > Marine >... | reverse complement strand
CTGTGGATCACCAAGAAATGCTTTAGCAAAATCCAGTTCTTGTTTTAACACATTCAATTTGTTTACTTGATTGTCTACATCAATCTGTATATCTACAGGAGATTTAATTACGAAAACATTTTTTAAATCATCCACAATAGCAGGACACTTGGATACAACTGGTCCAAAGAAAGTTTGATAGTCTAAATGTTGTAGCAAAGGTTCCGGAGCAGGTATACGCAGTCCGCTCATCATTGCGTTAGGATTGAGTCCCAACATTCTTAAATCGTCATGTTTTGGATAGGATCTAGTCCAATAAACTTTAATCATAATATTTTTTAAATTCTTGACCTATTCCAGATAAAATTAATGTGACGTACACCATGGGCCATGCATAACCTACTAGGTAACCTGTGATGTGTAATGTCATTAAGACGATGCCTGTCAGTCCAGTTGTATTCAAACCAGAATAAGATTGTGGTAACTTCATTCTTACAGTATATGTGGATTTTGTTAGATTGTCAAGTATTATTGAACGACTTTGGCTGAATAGTAGTCTTCAGGTTTATGATCACCATGCAGTAAAATTGATTCTGATTCAATCATCCAAACAGTTTTTACATCTTTGGTTTCAGGGTCTTGCATTTTAACACCTCTACTCCAACGACCATGCTGTATCAAAATCCAACTTCCAGGTGTCAATTCGCTAGGACCTTTTGGACCTACTGCAAATACTTTGCCCCATCTTGGTTTGATTCCATGAACGACACCATCATCGCCAGGTATAATCAAACCAGATTTTAATTTGTATGTTTCAAAGTTCATGTCGGTCACAAGAACTCTACTTTTAATTGGACGAAGTCTGCCTTCGTAGATTCCTACTGAAGCCATTCTTATTGCTCTTTTTTAATAAAATTGCCGTCTTTATCCTCAACCCAATCTGCATCTTCTTCAGCAGTTTCAACAACTTCTTGTTGCACTGGTTCATCTTTTTGCACTGGTTGTGGAGCAGTTTCTACTTTATCAGGAACTGATGTTGGATTGTCTCTGTAGTAGTCTGCAAGAACTTCTTCTCTCTTTTTCGCAATTTTGCCACCAGGACCTAACTCATCACCACGAGCATTAACTTTAGCATTTCCTACTGCTGGAGTTAATTCGTTTCTTTTACGCAACAAATCCATATCAATTGGTTTGCCTTGCATTGTTTTATAAGTCTTTTTTCCTGTTTGTTTAATAGCCATTGTGTTCTCCTATTATGTATGTATTTATCTAATGAACTCTCTCCAGTCTAGTCCATATTGGATCGAATCCACTTTGTGTACTCCCAAAAGGAATAAAACGTAACTTGCCACAGAACTTCCTCTGCCTACACCCCATACCATTTCATTCTCTCTCATATATGAAACCAAAAAGTGCATGAATTTTAAAACTGTGATCATATTTTTGGATTTGAAAGCATCTAATTCTTCTTTTATTCTTGTTTTGGCATCTGCGTTGTCTGGACAGATTGATTCAATATATTGCTCTATGTCAAAGTTTTTATAACTGTTTGGCATGAACCATTCTGATTGTAGTGCTGTATCAAATTCTTCTTGTCCAACATCTAATGCTTGATAAAATTTTAAAAGATTACCAATCTCTGTGTCCTTTACAGATTGATTGAATTGAGCAGTGTCGTCATTTTTATCACACAACACTTGATGCATTTTATCAATCTTACCTTGATAGATCAACTCAATTAGATCATCCACACCGAACTTGGGTACTCCTAAAGTATCAATTTTCATGTGTTTATTTTACTCGATATTGATGAGATTGTCAAGATCATTACCAGTCTGTTTATCCAATTCAATTTTTTCTTTCGCATACCTCATTTTAAGTTCTTCTTGGTAATCTGTCAAGAAGTAAAAAATTTGGTTTTTTATTTGCGGATTGTGTGCAGATAGGTATTTTTTTCTTAATTCGTTTACTTTGGTTTCCACTTCGCTGGTGGATAACTCTGACAAGTCTTGTGTCATAGGATGTATGTTATTGGCAGTCATTTTAGATAAATTTTCCGACGAACTGCATATAAACAGTTAAACCACCGTCGTAACTCCAAAATTTGTATATTAAAGGATCTGTTGAATTGTTAAGTGTAACTGGATTTGTGTATCCATCTTGAACTTTGAAACTGCCGCCTGCTACTGTGGCGAATGTAATATCTTTTGCATTTGAGTCATTTGAAAGTAATTCAACAAAAACAACATCTTGATGATTGGTTGTGCTTGACCATTCGTTGAATGTTAAAGTTAAAATTGCACTGCAAGTAAATTTTTGGTAGTGTCCGTTGCTTAAATTTATGTCTTGTGAACTAGAAATAGTACTGCCATCAAACACTTTTACTTTATTACCTATCAACAATGCTCCGCTTAATTCATTGCTTTGAAAATTGTTACTAGCATTCAATTTGGCTGTGTTTGTTTGTAAGTCAGTAATTTCTGTTTTTGCTGTGCTTAAATTGTTTTTTGAAGCAGAAAAGTTATCTCTAAATCCTTGACTAGGATTATCCTGTCCAGCGACTGGAAATGCTTCGTTTATTTGATCTGGGTTTATATTGCTTGCCATAATATTACTTATATTTATCTATACGTTGTGTTCATAATTTGGAAACATCAAGTATTGTCTATCACTATTTTCATTAGATTTTGATACAATGTATCTGTCAATTTCAAAGTTGATGTTTTTTATATCAAATGTGTTGTTTTGTATTGCACTTAATATATTCTGACTAGTACCTGGTTTACAGTATACCAACGGCACTGCGGTAACATAACCCAACTGGGTGACTAAACCTGCTTGTGGAGTACGCATCCAAAGTGGTAAAAGAGAACCTTTGGTGTTGCCAGCATCTTTTATATTGTTTCTCATATTGGTTATATTAGTGATATATTTTAAATTTTCTTCTGATGCACTTGCTTTAATTAAATTGCTGTCAACTTTAATAGTGCTGTTGATTGGTCTGTTTCGATAAGCATCTGCTGGAGCATTATTTTGCACTGTACCTGCTGTCACTGACAGTCCGTTTTGCAACACAACTTCTAGCACACCATTTTGTAAATCTAACACAACTGCATTTCCACTTCTAAGAATTACTTCAATGTCTTGTCCTAGAGAAGATGAAATAATAGGATTACCATTTTGATCTATCAATTGATAAAAGGCACCACCAACATTTAATCTAGTGCTGTCATCCAACACTTCTAAATCAGTTTGGTTTATTCTTATTTTGTTTGTGTCATTGGCATTAAATGATCTTGCCACTTGACCTACATTGGAATCTTTTTCATCCACTATGTCTGCATACACAACTTCATAAACGACGTCGTCTGTGCCTTCAAATTTTGCCTCAGCAGTTTTTATTTCTCCAAAATTAAATCTTCTACGTTTGTGATTAGAACTCATAGCACTCACATAGTGTTCTACATTTTTAGTTTCAATACCTGCGTACACCAGCATTTCTAAATCTACTTGTATTCCAAATTCTTTATCGTTAGGTCTATAAACATATTGTGGATCAAAAATTTCTGGATCATTTATAAAGTCTGCAAACAAAGATCTCTGTGTCTTCTTTAAAAAAGGTTTAACGTATATGTCTGAATATTCTTTTGGATCAGACATATTGATTGTAATGTTGAAAGTTCTGTTGGTACTTTGGAAACCAAATCTATCCTGAGATGTTACTGTAAATTCATATTTTCTATCTATGGATGTAAGTCCTTTATCCAAAGTAAAATTACCAGTATCAACAAATGTTACTTTTTCACCATCTAGTCTGCCATTAATTTCTCCGTCTAAACTTAATTGCAATCCTGGCGGTAATGCACCGTTCAACAAAATATACTTTAATCCTGCATCTGTAACAGAACTTGTTGCACTCAATCTATAATTGCTGACTTCATCAGGTGTAATAGCACCCACATCACTTGTTGATTCCCAAGTAATTGTGCTGTCTACTTCTCCTAAAAATTTTACAGTAAATGTTTTTGTACTTTGTACTGCTTTATCTGTTGATCCTGTTAAAAATAATTTGAAGTATGTGTCTCCTTGAAAAGCACCCAAACTTATATTTTGTCCTTCAACAAAATTTCTTTGCAAAGGCTCGCTTAAGATTAATTTTTCTAGAGCAGTTGCATTGATATTTTGTAATGCTGGTTCACCTTCATCTAGTATTGTTTCAATGTTTGTGATTGTGTATTGTTCTGAATCCGAAAAAATTAATTTTTTTCCAACATATTTTGCTTTGTCTATTCTATTGTAAACAAATATTTCATTACTTGCTGGTGTAATCTGTGTTGGTGTAGATGTGTAAGTGTCTGGATCATAAACTGTGCCATTGAAAACAATTACGTCATCTGATTGTAAATTTTGACTCAAAGTTAATACGTCGTAAAAGTCATTTGATCCATCAACACCAGTAACCAAGTATGTGTTATCATTTGTATTAATTGATTGATTTATTAAACTGTTTAAATCGTCTATTCCATCGTTAGTAGTCAAATCAAGTTTTGCAATTTTTAATTGATCTGTGCCTTGGATTTGATCTTCAAAAGGATTAACAGTAACGCCAACCAATTCATTTTCTTTTCCATATCTTAATGCACTTACTGTAAATTTGTATTCCTTTGTAACAGTTGGCTGATAAGGAACTCTGCCTAAAACTTCTCCTGATTTAGTATCAAGTATCATTCCTGGTGGAACCTTCGACAAACTGTTGTCATCATTTGTGTTTTCTAAAACATATCTCAATTCGCCTTGAGTTGCGTTAGGATCAAACACTTCTAAAAATAAAGTTACGTAATTGTTTGCTCTTCTAAAACCTAAATCGGATGGTGTAAGCCATTGTGGTTTACGTAGATATGTTCCATCTGATGTAAACGTGCCTGTACCAACTTGCATGATTGAGTTGTCTGCTCTTAAAAAGTCTTCTCCAACAACAAATATTTCAAAAGGTCTTGTAATGGTATTGATGCCATCCGTCACTGCTACATTGAATTGAAAATTACGATTTAATTTTTTAGGTTGTCTTGAAGTATCATTTATGTCTAAGTCATAGTAAAAACTACTAGCGGCTCTAACACCTTGGTCACCAAAGTCAAACAAAAATCTATCATAATCATTACTGTCATATGTTCCTCTTCTTGACTGTATGTCTAAAGCAAGTATAGGATCAATCACGCCGGTGATCAAACCAGTTTTGCTTACACTTAAACCTGGAGGTAATTGTCCACCATCATCTGGAATATAATATTCTAAAGTGTCGCCTGCTGACACATCTATATCTGTTGCAGTAAGTTGATAATTTACTGTTGAACTGTCTAAAATAAAAAGTTGATTGTTTGCACCTACAGGAAGACTTCCTTCATTTGTAACCCATACTGGATTATCTGGACCTTCTAGATTTAACATAAAAGTTCTGTCTTCAATTGCTTGACTGAGAGTGGCTCTTAAAACAAATTTAAACTGTGTGCTTCGTACAACCTCTAATGGTGTACCTGTCAACGAAGTGCCTGACAGTGATACTCCCAATGGCAAACTGCCGCTTATCAATGCAACATTGTCCACAGTGTTTACAGGTAATGAGATGTCTAGGGCAGACTTTTCTTCAAAAGTACCCAAATTATGTCCGGTTGTGACTGTCCAGAGATTGCTCATTGCAACTGTATTTATGGTTTTTTAAATTAGGCTATGGAACCTAAATCAATATTAAGTGCGCCTGGCGCCGTGATAGAACCTAAATTAACAGGATTTAATGATTCAAAATATTCAATCCAATTTGTTATGCCTTGATTAAATGTACCAAAATTAAAACCTATTAAAGAGTCTAAATCAGTTACATCTTGCCCTTTGATCAAAGAGTCTATGTTGTTAACTTGAATGGTGCTAACGCCCGTTATCGCGTTGTTATTTGCGTTTAAAGTACCATTTAGAGTTGGATTAGACTCGTTAGCAAGTCTACTGTCTATTACCAATTGTTTAACATTGCTTTGGACACCTAGTGTTGCAGTTGCTCCACCTGTACCTGCAAATTTAAACAAGTCAGTTGCTCCAAGAGGATTAATTACTCCTGAGTCTGCTGTGTATTGAATGGAAACTATTCCAGTGGTATCTATTGTGATTTGATTATCATCTGTGGTTAATGTAATATTGTTTCCTGCTGTAAGGTTCTTAAATTTTAGATTGAATCCATCTTTTTCTTTAAAAATACCTGCTGTTGCACTTGTATCAGCGAATTGATTTGACGCTGTTGTTTGTTCTGGATTACGTGCTTCAAGTTCTAAGAAGTTGTTGTTTACTTTGATAAACGCTTCTCTCAGATCATCACCTGTACCGTCGTTTGCTATGTTTCCAATGTTGATTGTGCTAACTGTCATATCAATATTTATCCTATGTTGAAAGGTCTCTGACCATGCAACGGAAAAAATGCTATTGCATTGTTGCCGCCATGAATTGAATTAGATGTTGTAAAATCGTCACTATTACCTGTGTCATACATTTGTGCTTGAGAATTATCTATAAAGTATCCTTTGATTTGTGAAGGAGTCCAATCAGGATGTGCTTGAAGTAAGCAACCCATCATGCCACACATTTGTGGAGCCGCCATTGACGTGCCTGAATATTTTGCCTGTCTAAAACTTGCGTTCCAATAATATGTTGATCCCATTGTGGTTGGTTGGGCACTTATAATTTGATCTCCTGCTGTGTATATTTCTACTGCTGGTCCTGAATCACTGAAGCCAACTTTTCTGTCTTTGTAAACACCACCATCGTTTTGTGCTGAATTATCTAAAGCACCTACATCAAATCCTTCATTGACGTCTCCCACATTTGTTCCTGCATTTGAAGTTGAGAGTGTGCTTCCTCCTTCAAATGTTGATGGTGATTTGCCTCTGTTGTAATATGCATAGTAAGTTGTTGCACCAATATCAAATGAAAGATAATTGTTATAATCAAGTCCACCCGGTCTATCTATTTTTTGATAATTGTTACCTGCGGCAGTGCAAACATGAATGCCATTGTCAATCAGTTGTTCAACATCTGCATCTATTGAAGAATATTTTCTTCCAAACATATAATAACCTGATGCAATGTCTGGTCTATAAGTTCCAACAACACCTTTTTGTTGAAGATCAGTTCTATTTTGATCAGTGTGAGCAACTCCTCTATAACTTCCGCCTGTGATTGTGTAAGGAGTTCCACCTAAAGATACACTGTCTGGAGTTGTACTTGTATCAACATACCAACTGTATTGAAAACTCATGTTGACCACTGTGGGTCTTTTGACTCCTGTGTTTGGATCAACAGGTTTATTGTTGTGCCAACCTATTAGACAATCAATTGTGTTTGACCAAGAAATATTATTTCCTGAGTTTGCGTAAAGAGTTATGTTGTAAATTTTTGCATTCTTGGCCCATCCAAAATATTTTCCTGCCATTGTGCCAATACAGTGTGTGCCGTGACCATTTGTATCTGTGTAGAAGTTTACAGGTTGTGTTCCTGCAACTCCAGATTCCGTAAACCAATCTATTTGTTGTAATCTAGAGGCACCATTTGCATCTTGCCATTCTGGATGATCTGCCTGTATTCCAGTATCAACAATAACCATGTCGACGCCTGTACCATCTAGTACATAATCATAATTGTAACTTGGATTGTGTGCTGTGCTTGAACCGTAATAATTTGTTTCGTTGATGTGTCTTGTTAAACCCCAGTTGTCTTGTTGTCCAGATGATGTGCTTGTTTTATTAAATTGTCCTGTTTGAACTGCAATAGGAGTAGGCTCAGGAATTTCTGATAATTTTTGTATATCAAGTATTCTATTGTCTTGTCTTAATTTTTCTGCTTCTTCATCTGTAAGATTGTAGTGTGTGTTTCTTTTGTTTGTGATTCTTTCTTCACTGCACTCGCAGGCTCTATCTGGAACAATATTAGAATCTACTGCATCATTGGAACTGGTATCGTTGATTATTTCATTGTGAACGTCAATCCAGTTAACGTCTTTTTTTACTGTAACAATGTATTCGTTTTGATCAGACATTATGCTCCTTACACGTTGGAGTCATCACCAACATACTTCCAAACACTTCCGTTGTAGTATGCAGGCTTGTATGAATTGTCAGTCACTGCAACAATTGAACCTGCACTTGCAACAAATGATGCCAATTGTGCGACTGTTTTACCTTGTAATTTTATAGGTGCATCTAGTTGCACTTCTGAAGTAGGGTCTAGTGTGATTGTTGTTGGTGAACTGATTGTGTATGTGCCAACAAGACTGCTTGGTGCTTGAATTGTGTTTGCTTCTATAGTAGTTGCAACAATGTTTGTGACAGACAAAGTGTTACTGCCATCGTTCCATGTCATGTTGTTACTTGCACCTAACACACCGTTGTTGTTCCATTGTAATTGTGTATTGGCTCCTGCTGGAGTGAATGCAAACGTTACACTGTCAGCGGTTGCATCTGTTGTAATGCTAATATTATCACCTGCAACCAATGTTAAATTGTCAGTGGCTTGATCTGCACCAACTGTGGATTGAGTATCAACAACAATGTTACCAAAGGCATTTCCGCCTCCGCCGCCACCGCCGCCTACACCTGCAATTTCACCATCTACATAAGTTTTAACTGCTTGTTCTGTTGGTACAGCCGAATTGGAATTTCCTGCTAGAGTGGCATCTGAACTGAATTCAGTAATTGATACACCTGATGTGAACTGTATTGAAGGAATGTTAGTTCCGTTAAACGCAACACTTACATTTGAACCACTAGAAGAAGTTGTTATACCTGTGCCACCAATAATGTAAAATTCGTCTACGGCACTTTGGGCTGTGTAAGAACCTCCATCACTGTTTACAGTTTGTAAAAGTAATTGTGCAGTTTCAGTAAATGTGTTGTTGATTGTTATTGTGCCTGCATCGGTACGCACAACATCAATATCTGTTCCGCCTACAAAAGCAACTTCGTCTATGGCTCCGCCCGATTCACTTAACCTTAGTGTGGTTTGTGTTGCACCATTTGTTTCCGATGAAATTGTGTAAGAGTTTACTGTGTTTGCCGCTTCAAATTCTAAAGTGTCTGATCCAGGATCTCTTGTGATAGTCACGTTGGCACCTTCTTTGAAAGTGATATTATCTGTTACTGCTGTGTTGGAAACAAGTTGTAATCTTTTTGAGTCTCCTGAAACACCGTCAGCAGTTTGAACTGTGTATGTTGTGTTGTTGTCTGAACCTGTAATAGTTAAAACTGTTGTTCCCGAAACTTCTGCGGCTGATGTTGTGATTGTGCCTGCACCTTCAAATTTTAATGTGTTGTTACCTGCCACAGTTAATGGAACTGAATCATCACCTGCAATCTGTATACCTGTGATGTCTCCACCTTGAACAACTATGGTATCACCACCGCTTTGAGCAAGTGTAGAAAAAGTAAAGTTACCTCCACCATCTGTGGTAAGAACTTGACCTACTGATCCGTCTGATATGTTAAGTTGTGTTAAAATTGTAGGAATTTTGTTTGTTACATCTGTTAAACTTGCAACGTCAGTGGCAATGGTTGGTTTGTTTGTCAAGTCATTGTATGAACCTGAAAAAGGAACAGAATTAATTACCAATGAACCTGTAGATAAACTAGATACTCCAATGATCTGTGAATTGGATAAGTCTAAATTATCGCCTGTAGGCAACTCACTTATCTTGTTTTGGTTGTCTGTGTCTATTACTAGTGGTATCCTGTTTGCCATATTAATTATTTAATCCTATACTATTCCGCTCAAGGCTGTACGCTTCCAACCAGATGCTGTTTTTATATACAAGTAATTGTCGTCATATCTTATTTCGCCTGTGTCACCAGGATCAGCATTTGCTGTTGGCGGTGTTGCTGTTGTTGCCACAATCGTTGCAGTGATTGTATCTAAATGTGTTATTTCACCTGTTGAAGAATTATACTGTAAATGTGTTGTACCGGCTGAACTTCTAACTGGTTTAACTATAAACTGATCTGTTTGGACACTATTTAATGGACTAGTTGATGCGTTAAGTATAATAGTGTTTGCATGTTGATTTGTTTCACCAGCTCTTTCACCAATTGCTATTGAGTATTCACCTTGACTTGTTTCACCTGTTTGATATCCAATTGCAATTCCTTTTT
>Ga0187217_1001361_pt1 | contig 10173 bp, 10 predicted proteins | sample 15SPOviralmetaG_FD_130165 | JGI IMG/M metagenome (GOLD analysis project Ga0187217, IMG submission 130165) | Marine viral communities from the oligotrophic San Pedro Time Series (SPOT) site, San Pedro Channel, CA, USA - 15 SPOT_SRF_2010-09-15... | ecosystem: Environmental > Aquatic > Marine >... | reverse complement strand
GGTAGCCATGGATTTTTAACAAATCTTAGGAGGGATCGGTATTAAACAAAATGTATTTTTTTTTGTGAATTTTTTGTATCTGGGCCAGCTCTGTAAAATCTGAAATTTTCAGAATGTATGGGGTGACGACGACGGACGACGACGATAGATTTTGAAAAAATTTGAGCTCTGAGCTAACTCAAAATGTCTGACCAATCAACATTGTATGAAAAAATATTTTTTGTATGATTAATAAATTATGTTTACTCATCATGGTGCCATTGACATTCACATCACCATTCAAAGTTTTTACGAATGATCTTGAAAAGATCCGACATTTTTTTGGCAACATGAAACGTCGGCTCGATGTCGCCGGACGAGTTGTAGATGGTTACGTAGCAACGGCGAAGAATTTGGTCGTCGCCGTTGTAGAGCTGGTCGTAGACTTCAAGAGCACGGTCACGGGCCTTTTTTTCGTCGACATAGCGGCCAAAGAATTTTGGTTTTTCACCGGGTGGCGAAACCCGAACCTTCCATTTTTCATAGGGAGGGTCCCAAGAAACACCGGGGTACACCGACGGCCGATCAGACTTTTTCGACGATCGAAAAAATCCGTTCGTTTTGTCGTTGACCAACAAGTAGTAGACATTCGGACGATAGTCCGCCTTGTTGCTGGTATCGTGCTCTCCGACCGCCACCACCTTGAAGTCTTCAAATGTCGCGGCAAGATTTTCGTCGTCGACTTGGACCAGCGAAAGGAAGTACCTCGAAACATGCTGATTAAACGTACCATCTTTTCTAGCGCCAATGTAAAGCACCCCGGTTTTATCAAGCCACGGCACTTTCGTATTTTTCCAGTCGTAATGTTTCCAAAGGTTTTCCTTGAATTCCTTCTTGATGAAAACCTTGCATTGATTTTTAGCACGACTCCTCGTAGGAATTATCAGCTCGTCAGAGTTCGTTGCATCGAAGGCCTCCTCGTCCAGCTTGTTTTGATCCAGCGTATTCTTCAAATGATTCGCGGCAGATTTTTTATTGTATGTCTTTTTTTTTTTTTTCACCGGCTCCATCTTTTTCTCCTCTTCAACCTTGCCACCGGCCGCCGCCGACTCTTCGTCATGCAACTCCTCTTCCGTCCCATCATAGCTACCATCCTCGACGTTGTTTCTTTCGTCATAGTTCACCTTATTGCGTTTGCGTTTTGCCGGGAGTTCCGCCATTGGCTCGGCTTATTTTCAGCAAACAAAAAATTTGCCGCCAAATTTCAGCTCGAAAAAAAATATCTGATTTTTTTTTGGCGCCAAAATATTTCTTTCGTTAAAACAAAAAAAAAAATTTCACCACAAAAATTAACATGAGCGAATCAATGCTCGTTTGTCTCGAGTGCTCATTCGCCGTAAAATTCCGTACACTTCTCGAGACGCTGACGCCTTTGCTAGTCGAAGGTTCAATCAAATTCGATGAAGCTGGCATGACGATTTCGGCTCAAAACCGAATCGCCGCTTGCATTGCGACTATTAAAAAAAAAGCGGAGCTGCTCGACTATAGTTTCAATTCAAAGAAACCAATCGAAGTTGACATTTCCTTCGACTCGTTGCACCAAAGCTTGTCGTCTGTGTCTCCTTCGGATTCAATTCGCTTTTCTATGACGGAGGAATCCATGAATGCATCGAGGCCGTTTCTTTTGCTTCATGTTTTCAACCGATCCAGCGGATATGAATTTGAATCGCGAATTTATTTGTTGCTTTTGGAAAACGAAAAAGTTTCGCTCCCAAAGAAAAAGTTCCAAAAAGTGGTTTCGTTTTCATCCCACTTATTTTTGAAGACTCTTCGTTTCATGTCGAAGCGTGGTACCGAGGTTCAAGTCTGCACCAGGACGAAAATCGAAAACAAAGGAACCGAAGAAGAGAAAAAAATTCAATACCTAATTTTTCGAACTTGCGGAGACGACGGCGTGTTGCTGTTTAAGCAAAAGTTTTCTGGAGAGGATACAACTGAGTGTTTGAAGAAGGATTTATATTCACTTCGATTTCTTTTGCTCATTACGAAGGCGACAAATTTATCATCTAATGTTGAGGTTTTTCTTAATGAAAAAGACATTTTAATTTTAAAGTATCGCTTATCAACGATCGGAAGCGCCGTGTTTGCGTTGTCGCCACTGATTGAGGAAGCTGACGACGTGCCAGAATTGACGCTAGCAACAAAGAGGAAGAAGACGAAGGAGGTTCCGGTTGTATCTAAATATAAACGGCCAATCAAGAGGAAGCGCAAAAACAAATCTGTTTCGAAGATGCTGGTGGAAGCAAAAGAAAATGAAGACAAGAAAAACGAAACAAAGTAAACGGGAAATAATTTTTTGTTTTAGAAAATTAGAAATGAAAGAAACAAAGATTAAAAACGTTGGGATTTTACTTTATGATGAAAAAAAAAGAATTTTACTCGTTCGCCAACGACGAGGGTTTACACCACCCGGTGGTTCAGTCGAAGCATTTGATAAAACTTTATTTGAAGCGGCAGTTCGAGAATTTTATGAAGAAACTAGCGTAAAATTTCCATTTAAAAGAAATGAATGCAACAAATGGTTGTATAGAAATCGTCGGCATCATTGCTTGTGTTTTTTTCCAAAGTTTCCATTGACCGAAAAAAACGCGGACGAAATCATGCGGAATTTTGATGTAAAAAAGATTTTATATGAGGAATCTGATGACATTAAGTTTGTTTGCATTGATAAGATAATTTTTAATCCTAAAATTATCGTACGGGGAAAGTTAGGAAAAACAGCACCCCTGGCGAGTTTTGTTAAACGAGTCACACTTGGTTTAGTAAAATCTCTTGAAGAAGAAAGATGTAAAGAAAATTAACTTCAATCATCATCATCATCATCATCATCGTCGTCGTCGTCACTGCTTGTATCGTCGTCGCTGCTGGGCATCAAAATGCTCGATAATTTTTTCATCATTTTTTTTCTTTCCTGGTGAAAATTTTTTGACAAGTCCGGAGACACATGATGAGATAGTTCGATGAGTGCTGAAAGATATTTCCCGTTTAAATCACGGTCAATTTTTCTTTGTTGTTCAATTTTCTTGGCGTTGGCCAATAATTGTTGTATTTGCTTTTCTTGCTTTTCGTAGATTGTTTTGAAAGATCGACCAAGCTCGATGAGCTCTTGTTCGGTGGCGTTTGACTCCATTCTATGGTTTGATCGAAGATTAAATTTTTTTTATTTTAGCAATTTTTTTTTCAATGCATAATGTAAAAATGCTAAAAGCTTTGCCTAAAAGCGACAGATATTTGATTTATCCCGAGCTGAAATATCATCAAATTCGGTGGATAAAAGAGATTTTGCCGGTTTTAACTACAGAAATAGGCGGCGCCCTTGAATTTTATAAAAGTGGCGAATTTGCTCGATTTACCGTTTATACGGCCAAGCCACATGAAGGCGCAGCGCAATTGACGCTTGATGATTCTTTTTCGATAGAATATCACCTGCATCATGACCCCAAGGCTGTGGCCTTGCCATCGATAGCCGATTTAAAAGCCTGCTACAAAAAGAGAATTGGTTATGTCAATGGTAAGAAAAACATTTCTGGACAAGCAAATGTGGTGTTTGCTAACGAAGGAGTTTTTGTATATCGTTACAAAAGTAAAGAGATTCTTGAAAAGGAAGTATTTGAAGATTTGATGAAAGAAATTCGAGCAATTCATCTTGTTGGCAAGGACACGAATCTTGGATTAAAGAAACAAATTGAAGAAATCCATAGAGTCAGCGAGGGGAAATTCGAAATCATTTACTTTAATTGGAATAACTTGAAAACAGGAAGACTTTTTTTAGGAGAAATTTGCTTGAAAGAAGCGGTAATGTCAGCAGGTGGAAGCGAATCGTCAATGTCGTTTTTTAGACAAGCAAAAAGGTGGTTTTCTCTTTAAAAGGCACCTCCGGGCTCCTCGGATCCCACAATCTTGACATGAGTCACAGGTTTCTTGACCTTGATGTCAAAGACTGTGACGATGGCGTAGATGATACCGGCGGTGATTGCGAAAGTCAGAATCTTTTCGAAAATGGCCATGAAGTTGAATCGCGGAGGGTTAAACGTCATATCCTTGAAACCGAGAGCGAGCTCAATGACGGGGCCGATGACGCCTTGGCCGAGTGAGCTGGAAATGGACGAAATGGCGTTGCCGAGAATGGCGCCGACAGCGAGGCCGACAACATTGAGCGAGGAAACAAAATCCTGAAAGCCTTGAATGTTGAGCTTGTCAAAGTTAAGTTGATCGAGATCGTGGTGCTTCATGATTGTTTATTTAAGGAAAAGAAAAAAATTTAGATGAAATAGATGTCATTATGGAATTTTTTCTTCTTCTTCCTGATCTAATCTTTTCCAATCTAACCTTTTCATTTGTTTGAAATCGTCGAGGTCGATTTCTTTTATCTTGCTGGATGTAAAAACTTTTTTATACATGTTGCAAACTACAGTTTGTACGAGAGGATTCGAAACGACAAGGTAAGCATATTTGGCGTAATAGACGTATTTTGGCAAGGCGATGATGACATCGCGATTGCGAAAGGCAAATGTTATTAGACGTGAAATCTTTATTTACAAAACTTTTTTTTTTTAGAAAACTGATTTGTTTGCTACACCGACGGGCTGGCTAAGTAATTTTCTTTTTTTCTTTTTCTTCTTGTTTTCCTTTTTCGATTGCATCTTCAAGATAGTTGCCTTTTTTAAGGCCTTTTCTACGATCTCACAATTTTTTTCGTTTTCGAGCCAAGCCAAGACACCGTTTTCGATTGTATACTTGAGAAATCGAAGTTGAGCCAGATTGGTTACAACCTTTTTTCCCTTGAACGAGTATTCAAACTTTTCGTGACGACGAAAGGAATCGAATGATTTTTTGCCTGCCGAGTCAAGAGCAGTTTGGAAGGCGCCGTAGGAATCGAATTTCTTAAGAAATTTTCCTTCGTTTACTGCTGCAAACTCCAAAACACGAAGAGAAATCTTTTTTTTGTTGAGCAATGCATCAAGCTTGTCGAAGTTTTCTTCAGAAGAGAAGAAATCATTGACAATTGATTGAAGAGCTTCACGCTGGTTGAGTTCCTCTTTTGTGTTTGTCGACATCGTGGTGAAGCTTAGCTTATCTAATCTGAGATTTTTTTTTCGTGGCTTGAGCTAAATTTTGGCGCCAAAATATTACTGAGTTAAAAATCTTTTGTAAGTGATCGAAAACAGAATTAACGAAATAAAAAACGAGTAATAAAAACTTCTTCGCCTTTTTTTGACTGACTTGAATTTGATTTTTAATTGATCAGGGGTCAGTGAATCTTTCAGAGGAGTGCCGAAGTTCTTGGTAATGATCAAGTAGAAAAGAGAAGATGACATGATGATGTAGCCGAGAAAGGCAAAAATGTTCAAAAGCATTTATTTATTTCTTTATAAAAAAATAATGGAGAAAATTGACTCCTTTTCAAAGGCAAAAATTACTTCATTTTTGAAAACCTTTGAGTTTAAGTTACTTCTAAAAGCTATTCCGTCGTTCTTGGACAAAAACATGGTAGAGGTAATAAAGAAAAGGAGGAGAAAACTGATGAGAGAAACAAAACCATTCTTGCGGAAAATGGAAAAAAGGGTTAGAAGATATACAAATGATGTTCATTGGCTTTACCAGATATCATCAATTGTAAATAGCGGTGATGATAACATACATTTAACTTTCGAAATGATTCGACGACTTGGAAAAATTGGTTCTACGGTGTTGACAAAGCTGGGCGATCTTTGTCATAAAAACGAAGAATACAAATGTCAATATGACGAAAAAGAAGCTTGCTCTCTGTGCCTTTCTTGCGGCGAAAATGAAGAGCTCACCATCTGGAACGTTGCTATGATGCTTCTTCGTCATCTTTCCTTTGATCCGAGAACAAAATGCATGGGAAAAATTTGTAGCGTGATCGAAGAAATGCTTCTACATGATAAACAATTTAGACTTTTCTACAACATCTTCGGAATGCTTCATATAAACAGACTTGTAAGTTTGAAACTTTATCTAGAGGCAAAACACGAAATTTGCGATTTCGTGGAAATGCTGTATTTTCTTTCGCAGTTTGAAAATAAAATATTTTCTATATAATAAATAAATAAACATGCCCTTGTCAAGAAGAAGAAATTCTAGACGTAGAATGTCAAAGAGACGAAAATCGAAGCGAAGGATGTCGCGGCGTCGTAGTTCAAGTCGTCGTCGGATGTCTCGGCGTCGTAGTTCAAGTCGTCGTCGGATGTCTCGGCGTCGTAGTTCAAGTCGTCGTCGTATGTCTCGGCGTCGTAGTTCAAGTCATCGTCGTATGTCTCGGCGGCGTAGTTCGACGAGGCGCCGTAGTGAGAAAACGGATTATAAAACTTTAGAGAACCAAGCTGGAAAATATTTTGTTGATGAGGGTACAGAAACTGAAAGTGAAGAAGAAGAAAAAAAGGAAGAACCTGAAAAAACAGAAGAAGAAAAAAAGCAAGAACCTAAAAAAAATAAAAAACCAAAAAAAACAAAACAGAATAAACCAAAAAAAACAGATCAAGAAAAGAAAGAAATAAATAAAAAAAAGTGCAAATATGTAGGGGTAGACAGAAATGAACGAACACTTACTAAAGATGATTTATATGAAAGGGCAACAAGTTTATGCATAGATTGTACAGAGTTGAAGAAAAAAAAATATTGTAGAAGACCCTGCGAATGGCTTGGGAAAAATAAAGGTGGTTGCGTAGGAACAAAAATAAAAAAAAGGTCGAAATCTAAAACTAGAATACCGAAGGAAAACTTGGATGTAAAGAAAGAAGAAATAACTGAATTTGTAAAAAACCAGATAGAACAAAAAGTAAAAACATCAGAAATAGAAAAAATATCATATGTTTTAAAAAATATTCTAAAAACTGGTCAAAAATGGAATGTATTTACAAAACTAAGCAGAGATAATGTAATGAGTCAAGTAAAAGAAGAATATAATAACAATTTAACATGCCTTGAAGATAAAGAAAAGGGGTTAAGAAATAATGGCTTTGAATATTGTAAACCAAAGAAAAAAATAAAGCCGTCTAAGGTAGCTACGAAGGGAGCGCAAGAAATAGTAAATAATATTACATTCTATGCAAGAGCACTAAAGAATGAAGAAGGCAAAATCGTAAAATATGTTTGGACAAAAATGCCAAATAAAAAAAAATTAACCGATGCGCAAAAAGCGGCGAGAAATAAAAAAAGAAAAGACACCCTAAATGCCAACCGAAGAAAATCGAAAAAAAAATGTGAAGAAGACGATAAAAAAGAATGGGTAAAAAATAAATGTTTAGACAAATGTGAAGATTTGAACACTTCTACTTTAACGTATGATAGAAAAAAAAATAAAGAGTGTGTTGCATGCGATGACTGGGAATTATTTAATAAAAAAAAAGACGCATGCGTTGAAATAACTGAAAAAAACATTAATCAAACAAGATATGATACGAATAAATATGAAAATCTGAACAAGAAGGTACAAATTAACAAACAGTATTACTTGGTCAATATGTTAAAAAAGTTTACGAAAAAAAAAGAAACTAACGATAATGAAAAACAATTCATAGATAAAACTAGGAAAGAGATTGAACAAGAAGCACAAAAAGAAAAAAGCCGAATAGACAATAATTCCCCAAAAAATTAATTTTTATTATAAATTCTAATTTTCATTTTATTTCGACTTCTTTCAACATTGTTTCGTGGATATTCTTTTTTCCCCCTTGGAATATCTACCTCGTTTTGATTGAAATTAAACTTTTTGTTTTCGTCATGTTCAAATTCTACAATTCGAAAAATATGAAATATTGGATTGTAATTTATTAGGCGACCATCATCAAGTTTTAATTGTAAAACTTTTTTTCCTTTTTCTTCTTTTGACTTGACTTGTCCTCTTATTTTTTCTACATTGTCGTTGTTATCTAATGCTAACAATTCAATTATGTCATTTTCTTTTACATGATTTGTATTATGTTCTCCTATTTTTTTTATGATTGCGTTAGAATTTTCGAAAATAAAGTTCACCAATAAATCACGAACAGATTTGTCATCTTCAAAATTTATGAATTGACCCATTGGCACTTCAATATTATCAATTACTAAGGTTACATTTTCAAATATAAAAGCTAAAATTATGTTAAAATCTAAATACAATAACTTACCGGCACTTTTATTTTCTCTTTTAAACTTTTCACTAACCAATTTTTTTAATGCATTATCCAAAAATTCAGATTCTTTGAATCCACTTTCTGTTTTAAAATCAATTTGGTCTAATATAAGTTTCTTCTGTATTTTTTTCTCATCTTCGTCTAGTTCTAACATTTCAGATTCATTCGTAAGAAAACCAATTAAATTTTCTTTACTTTCTCTTTCATATGCATCTAACTTTTCCAAGTTTGTTACTACATTCAATTCGTCTGTATCCATTTTTATCAATTTTTTTAACTCTTCAATTTTATTTTCCAACTCATTTTTTTCTTCTGACAAATTATTTTTTCTGTCTTCAGATTTTACTCTTCTTAGAAAATACTCTATATTTTCTATTCTCTTTTCTGCCATTTTTATTAAATCATTGTTGTCATTTATTTGCTCTTTCAGCTTTCTTTCCAAGTATTTTTTAGAAGAAAATCTTTCTCTTTGAATGGTAGCAGCATTCATTTTTAAAACTTCTTCATCATCAAGCAAACCTAAATCTTTTAATTTTTTTTCGTCCTCCCCCATCATATATACATACTCTTCATCAACGCTTGATAAAACCGGTTCGAAATTTCTTTCTCTAATCCATTTTTTATCACTTTCACTAACTATCCAATTTTTTTTTGGAGAAATGTTTTTTCGTTTACCAGTGATTATGTTAGAAACATCGTGAAGATTTCTTTCATCAACTTTCTCGATTTTTATATGTCCATCTTTTGCATGTTGTAACAAAGTTTCAATTGTCCATTTTTCATCTTCAACTTCCTCCCATGAATCATTTGTTTTTCTTTCGATCCATGTAACGAAAAATTCATTTATTGAAGCTCTGTAAATCAGCCCAGATTTTAAAAACGTAATTTCTATATCTTCACCATCATCGATTCCGAGCTCATCGTAAATTTTATTCAAATAATTTTCATTTTCTTCTTCAATTTTTATAGATTTTATTTCTTCCTTATTTACTTCAAATTCTTCACTTTCATCTATCGGTCTCCATTCATCTTTAAATGGATCGAAATTTATTGTTTCTTTTCCAAACCGAACACCCAAACGAGAAATGCCGTTTACTTTCTTTGTTGTCACTCTTCCAACATAATCTTTTTTTTCTCCGTCTTTTTCTTCGTAAGTAACAATTATTTTTTCATTCTTAAACACCGAAGAAGAAACTTTTTTTAAATAACTAACAAACTTAGATAGAAATTCATTCAGGTCCATGTCAGGAAAATATCGCAGCTTTGTCGGCCTTGACAGACGCATTTTTGGAACACCCGCCAATAAATGTAAAAAGTATTCATCACATTTTTCAGAATTGAAATAAACATTTTTGTTTTTATCGTAAACACCGCAAAGACCAACGAAAAGAAAAATTTCTTTCATTATGTCAAAAAAGTAATCAAAATCAATTTTTTTTTCTTTTAATTTATTCTCCAAAATACGTTCAAGCATTTCACTCAGTCCTTCCATCGGATCTATTCCAGTCATTTTCATAGAAGAATGAATTGAGAAATAAATCATTTTCATGTCTTTCACGATTTGTTGAAATCTTTTCAAAATAGGAAAAAATTTTCTGGCGTTTTTTCTCAGATCTGAAACATTTGATATTTTTTCGTCTTCAAAATTTTTAGTTATTGATAATAAAAGATTTTCAAAATGTAAATCAAATTCAATATCATTTTCCTTCATTTCAACATCCATTTTCATTTCTGTTTTCCCTTCATTAATGTACATCGCTTGAGAATTTAGACGAGGTCGAACACTTCTTCTCCATTCGTCTTGACGTCTTCTCGATTTTTTTCTTTGACGCCGCTTGCTTGGCTTTCTCTTGCTTCGGCTACGCCGCCGGTGGCTTCTCTTTCTCTTGCTTTTGCTACGCCGCCGCTTGCTTGGCTTGCGCTTGCTTTTGCTACGCCGCCGCTTGCTTGGCTTGCGCTTGCTTTTGCTACGCCGCCGCTTGCTTGGCTTGCTTTC
>Ga0187217_1001359_pt1 | contig 10182 bp, 7 predicted proteins | sample 15SPOviralmetaG_FD_130165 | JGI IMG/M metagenome (GOLD analysis project Ga0187217, IMG submission 130165) | Marine viral communities from the oligotrophic San Pedro Time Series (SPOT) site, San Pedro Channel, CA, USA - 15 SPOT_SRF_2010-09-15... | ecosystem: Environmental > Aquatic > Marine >... | reverse complement strand
TTGACTACACCAACTGCTACGGAACCCCCGAAACCTTCAACGTGTACAATTGGCTGAACAATCTCACGTCAGATGCGAACGTACGCGCCAACGTCCGCAACGATGAGATACGCACCTTCTTGGAGATTTACGACCCTCTCCCGCAACGAATGCGCGACCGCGTCGACAAAGCGTGCAACGAAAGGCCGGACGACAGCGACGGCCTGCTTCCGGATAAGGAGCTGAAGGGCAAAAAGCTAGAGAACTTTAAGAAACAACGCGACGAATTTCTGAAAACGTATCCAAAAGGGGTGCCAGATTGCCAAGCCGACAAAAAGCAGTACTACTTCGTATCCGGCCTTTGCAGCAATCAGTATCTCTCTCATAACGTCCAATTCCCGCCGAAACGCGCCTTCCTCCGCGTTCTCCTGCAAGGCGGCATCCTGGACGGCGACCGGGCGACGAGGGTGACAGCCGCCCTCGCCCCCTACGCGGAACGAGACGAGGTGGGCACCGGGGCGGGCACGAGCGCCAAGGTCAGCTATCCAGTACAGTGCCCTCGCGTGTAATCCGTGGCGTCTCATCCTGCACGAACTCCATCTCAGTACCCAGGTCGTCGTCGTCACTGTCTCTTAGAATATTATAGAAGTCCTCAAGGGTGATGCCCGTGTTTATCGTTTGGCCAAGTATCTGTCTATGTTCCCGGGCGTTCAGTACATGGTTTAGCTGGTTGGAAAGCAATGTTGCAACCATAGTGGGAGTCGGGTTGTCAAACAGCGTAACCTCCGGCATCGTCATTACTGGCCGTGTCTGCAAAATCTCACCTATCAATTCTTGTGATTCTTGTCGCGTCGCAGTCATGGCAAACCGAAGTGGTCCTGTAAAGAACTTTTGGTAAAAATCGTCGTCGTCGTGGTTTAGCAAAACGTCGACGGAGATGCCGATGCACGCAACCCACCGCCTTTCAAAGGGCGTCCACGACGGTGAGATCGAGGAGAACCGCGGATCAAAATCAATAAAAAACGCAGCGTCTCGTGCTATGACGATATTGTCAACGCGTGCATCAACAAGCAACAAATAGGATTGTTCGGAAAACCGCTTGAACAGGTACTTGGTCGCCGATTGCAGGAGCGCAAACACGGTAGGTGTCACGAGAGTAGGCTGTGCTGCTTCTGAAAAGGAAAGACCACGTTCGAGCACCATGACGAGGCGAGCGCCACCGTTCACGATTGACAACATTGCGGCATAGACGTACACGCCAACCCCCTTCTCGGCAGCGTGCAATGTCAACAACATTTCTTGCGCGGCGTTCTCGGCAGAGACAGCATTAGTGGTAGCACGGAAGACAACACTGTCTACAGAAACGCCGTGGGTTGCTTGTAGCCATTGTTTGATGTTTGGTGGTGGATCGGGTTGGAACGGTGGTTTTAGTACCGTGTTATTGGCCCCCCTAACACTGTCGTTAGTGGTCTGCGTGGCAAAGATGGCAAGATTCTCCAAGCCGTCTAGCGGAAACTCTTGATATCCTGTGCTGGTAAAACTGTGGATTGTGGTTGGAGTGGCCACAATACCATGAACGGAAATGTGGTTTGTTGAGACATGCGACGTGAGTGAGAGCTTTGAGAGGTCGGGCAATCGCATCGTAAACCCCTTTATTCTTGTGTTTTCTTATTACAAAATGAAAGGCAGTCATGACGTTGGCCCCCTTTTTCGCCACTGTAAATGCCACGTTTTCAGCGTGTGTCGTCTTGTCTCTAGTCGTGCCGTCACCCTACGTGTTCAGCACCTTATCCAACGTGACATTCCTCGCCGTAGCCGCCTTACTTGCCTTCTCACGGCGAATTGGCGAGAACGTTGGCGTCGTGTTCCAGAATGTCCTGACATCGACGGGCGCCTTACTCTTTCTTGGATGCTCGTCTCTGGCCTATCATTCAGAAAGCATCCAAGACAGCAAACAACACTTCGTCGATATTTTGGGAGGCTGGGTGCTGGTTGTTCATGTCGCTGTCACAAGCACCCTTGCCTTGTTGACAGCGGTGCTGTACAGCAGGCTGTCAGAAGCAAACAAGCCACGCCTTCTCATCATGACCACCACGCTGAACATCGGCTGTACGACTGTATTTCTCGTGTGTGCGATTCGATACTACGAACAGATAAAGAACCAGCAACTCGTCATCTTCTTGACCGCGGGGCCGCTTGCTGCTGCCAGTTCCACATTTGCGCGTTTCTTGTTGGCATATCGTGACGGCGGTCTCTCGCGCAATGGCGTAATGATTGCCCTCTTCGAGGCCTTGGCACTGCTCGTACTCTTGTTTGGCGGGGTTGTCTGCCAAGGTGAGCTGCTATTCCGGCAGTTGGATAGATTTGGAAAAGAGTATGACCTGTTCCACGGGTGCTGGCACTTTGCGCTGGCAACCTGCACTGGTGCGTTGTACCGGCGCAATGGCCAGGTCGTCCAGGACGCCGTCAAGAACACGTCGAAGCGGTGCGTGTGCACTCTCTCTGCAAGCGACGCCGTAGTGCTTCTCCTCCTCTTCTCGTTCGGCGTGACCATGACCGTCGTCAAGGAAACGAGCGGCAGCCCGGAGCCTGCCTTGGTAGTACTTGCTATCCTACTTTCTCTGCACGGGCTCTACGAAGCAGGTCGATCCTTCGCGGGCGTCGGTGAATTTCAGATTCTTTCCTTGGATGAAAACCCGCTAAGCTAACCTTAGAATCACTGAAAACACTGCGAAACGCTCTTCAGCCATGGGAAAGGCGTCCAAACGCGAACGGTCCACCACACTGAACCACAAGCGCACAAGAAAGCTGAGCTGTTTCGACGACAGCGCCCAAGCCGCCGATGTTACCGATCCTGGTGAGTATGTTTTTTCCTTCAACGGGAGGTTCTTGCTTTTTTTCGGTGGCGAATTGTTGCTGGACAATGAGGCGGATCACGCATTACTACAGCGGGCGTTTGCGCTGAACCGCCTCTTGCCCTATCCGCGCGGACTACCGCCTACAACCCTGTTCCAGACTGAGGAAACGGCCATGCAGACGCTTGAAGCATACGGCTTTTCGGAAACCAGAGTTTGCGAGATGGATGATGTACAAGCAGGTTGGGGAGATACGATCCAGAGGATCCTCTTGAGCAAGGGCTCCCGTGCCAAGATCAACAATGCCACTGGCTCTGTTGCAGCTGGCTTCCGTGTACACCCGTTGAGCTTCATACACACGCTGGAGCTCACGTCGCAGCTCTCACTGCAAAAGAAGCACGAGGTCTTTGTCTTCTTTAGGACGCGGGGTAACACGGTTGCGTTTTTGTCCGGCCTGTTTGCTGCTCAGTACACGCATTGCGGTAGCTTTGAGGAGTCGCTTTTGGCGTGTGGCACACGGCCTTGCATTGGTGCCGTGGTGGTAATACAAGGAACGGCAACTCTCGTGCCGAGCAATTTGATGTACTCCGCCGCCGCGACTCGCGTCATCGCCTCGGTCGTACTACAAGATCCGTCCCTTTTTGCGTGCTCTCATTGCGGCGACACGCTGTTCACGGCGCTTCCTGGGCGAGCGAGACGGAATGGTTGCCAGGCAGTCTTCGCCCAAGGTGTCGTGCAAGCAGACGCGCGTTTCATCGGACCGTCTTGCTCGTGCTGCACGCACACACACTGCATGGCGTTTGCTACGACGCCTATGGGGACATGTGCATTCTGCGGAGCACAGGCGCACCGCGCGTTTTGCGAAAAAGACCTGCAACAAGCGCGCGAGTCGCACGAGAGGTGCCTCCTGCGCTAAGTTTCCAAATGCCTTTTTTGCCAGAAGAACAACAACGACGACGACGACGTAGTCACATGTCCTCGCGGTGCGTGCAGCATCTAGACGGCGTGATATCGGAGATGGACGCGCGAGTGGTGTCTTTGCTATTAAGGCTTCCCAATGTGTCCGAAACCATAGCAGCCGTCTTGCCACGCGACCAGGCAGTGCTGCAGGTGCTCAGTCACGAGGCGGAAATCCGCGCAACCGATGCGGAGTTGTTCCATTTATTTTCAAGGCACACTTCGCCTGAAGCGTGCATGATGAACACTGAGCTTGGAGAGTTGCAAGAAGTTCTTCCGATATCACATGAAAGACTGAAACAAAAGCTGTGCGCGTGTGTCTATGTCCTGCTTTCTGACATGGAGCTGACGAACACGTTCAACACAATGTTTGCATCGACCTTTAGCGCGCACGTCATACACCGCCTCGAATCCCTGCGGTGTAACGTCATAGATAGACGCGCTAAGAGTAGCGTTGCTTTTCTTGTTTTCTTATGTGAGAGTCTGTTGTAATGTCTCTCGTCGAGTTGCGACGCAGCCACCTGTGTCTAAAAAACGTCAAATGCACGCTCAAGGGCCGCGGGAAGCACCGATCCTTTCGTCGCATCGACGACGGCAGTCGCCTGCGTGGTCTCACCAAAGCTTTGCTAAACAAGCTCTACTCGACCGGGACGCCGCCGTCGACTCTTAAGAGTGATCTCGGCCGTTTCTCTGGGAGGGCATGGCGAGGCAACGGCTTTAGGAGAGGCAGGGCCGTCGATGCACAGATTTCGAGACTTGTGAACAGTAAAAAGGGGCTTTTAACAAGCTCCGAAACGGGCTCTTACAGATACAAGCTCTCACGTCTGTTTGCTTCGTTCTGTCAGAAACATGGAATCGTGCCGTTGAAATCACAGGTTCCGTGTTGTATCGGTGCTATCGGAACGGCAGCTGACGTCATATGTGCTCACCCGGCAAGCGGTAGAACCGTGGTGGTAGAAGTCAAAACAGGTTTCCGAGAAGGCCTCATCGACTCTTACCATTCAGAGGGGCGACCAATGCACTTCAAGGGCTTTGTCCACGTCGCAGACACCACACTCAACAGACACCTGGCGCAGATCGCCGCGACTACGCACATGTTGTGTATGAATGGCGTTCTCGACAAGGAGTTCACGTCTGCTGTATTGGTTTACCTACGAAACGACGAGCTGGTGAGTGTAGACGTAGACGACTGGTGGCTGCGGCGTGCCCGTGACCTGCTTCGCGCTGTCTCATAGGACACACATCACAGGGCGTTCACTGCAGCTATGACTTTGTCAATAATTTTCAACCGCGTCTCTTCGTTCTGACCAATTTCGAAGTCCTGAATGAATCTGTCTTCCTGTGACCGGAGTAGCTCCAGTGCCTGAGATCTTATTCCTTTAAACGCTTGTTTCAACGTCTTCCTTTCGAGTACGCCGTATTCCCTTTGTTCAAAAAAGGCCTCAAGGTCACCTACTTGCTGCACATCAAAAGCAAGGTACTCGTCGAGATTCCCAAACCCAAACCCGCCCTTTTTGCCGCCAGCGTAAATGTTCTTGTTGAGTGCTTGGTCGAGGTAGACGGAGAACCGCGCCGACACCTTCTCCTCTTTGGGGTTTAAGAACTCCGCGTCATACGCCGTTTGTGGCAACCGGACAAAAGATGGTATCATAGTCCACTCTTTTTAAATATCCTGCTCTCCGAAAAATGAGCGATTTTGGTGCAATGGCTGCGCACGTGCTGCCACGTGCGCAAGACGCACAAGTACCAGAATGCCTACACACACATTTGTTTCTTCGTTTTTTTGATTTCGACTCTCACAGCGCGCGCGTCAATGTCACACAATCTACGCAGCCGGTGCGGCTATCGCGTGTTTTTCCTTTTTAGTTTCGCCATTGTCAAGGCGTCGACCCGTCCCGGACGGAACGGAACACGGGCCCGCTTGTCTAACCACAATATCGCCAATTGACGATTGCAGAATGTGTTGGTTTGTGTCTACCACGCCCTGATTGAGGACATTTGCGACGAAGCTGACCATCGGTGAGGGTGAAATGCTTGCATGGTTCACTAGCTCGTCCATCTTGGCAAGTGCGGCTTTGCCATAGTCTGACTGCGATTCGACGCCGCCAACCATGCGAGGAAGCTTGGTTTGAAACGTCAAGACCGCGTTGGGCGGGGGAGGAGGCGCCGTTCCTGGCGGTGGAGGGGCATTGGGGTTGAGATAGTTGCCGTTGTTGCGATTGTCCGTGTTTGCAGGCACGTAGGTGCACGCGATGTTCGCCGCGCGCGTTATGATGCGCTCTACGCCGTCAATCCCGCGCGTGACGTTATGACCCAACGGCAGCTTCCACACCGGGAGATAAGGACTGAACTCGTGTTGCATACGGAACGTCATGTGCTTCATAAGCAACCCTTCCTCGCCTTGGTAGATGGTACCGATGGCGCCATTGTTGGCGATGTATGGCCACAAGAAACTCGTGTACGAGTTTGTGCAACCGCTCGGGGACACACTTCCCGATGGGTCAACGCTTGTACATGGGTGAAACAATGGCGAAATGTTGGCGTAATCTCCGATAGTAAACTCGGCTTCGAATCCAGGTTGAATGGCTCCCGACCACAGCAACTGATCGTTACATTCAGAATGAGCTGATGGACGGGTGTTCATTCCGTTGCGACAGTTAAAACCTTGGGGGTCGTACCATGAGAATGTCATCGGAAAGTAAGGTCCTTTTGAGTGAGCAGTGCCATACATCCCAATATGCACACCTGAATTGAGCACGTACCAGTCATAATGTAGATTGTACTGATTCCAATTGTCGTTCACCGCCGCGGTTTTTGCCCAAAAGTCGAGAGCCATCAAAATGTGGTTGCGTTCGCTGTATCCGTAATTTGCAACCGTGTCGGGCCCTGAGTACCCACCACCGACATAATTGCGCCAGTGCGAAATATCTCCACCGTACTTTGCAGAAGGTCGATTTAAGTGATCGGCGAACCCTGCTTCGTACACCATCGATTCTGTTTGCGACGTGAAGCCTGGACGCTTTGGGCAGTTGTAGTGATCGCCCGTGGCCGCTTTGGTCCGGTCGAGCAGCTCGTCACCCGGGTTCGTGAACCGGATCCCGTTGGTGCCAAGTCCGCACTTGGAGACAATGCACACCTCGATCGGATGGCCCGTCCAGAGATGCGGGTCGGCGTTTGTGGGTGTTCCCATGTTCATGTCGGCAGTTGTAAAGGAGTTCCAAACGCCAGAACAGTACATATCGCCGTGCTTCCAGCGATTGGTGCAGATGCCTGGTCCGGGCGCCGGTGGGAAGCTTGGGTCGACGTCGTACGCCGAGATAACGTGCGCTTTATAGTTGACTTCCGGTCCGATCCCAAGCCCAGTACAAGCCCAGCAATCGTAATCCGGGCAAGTTCCTGTAGTATCCACGCCGTCGATTTCCCCGCTGTAGCCGGAATATCCGTCGGACGTTCCCAAGTTCCCAGTCACCTCGCCGGCCCTGCCGTCGTCGACCTTGAGGTAACACCGTCCAGTCGTGCTGTGTAGGTCAAACCCGCGACAAAAGGTGAACGCGATGCAGCGTTCCGAGCACGTGCGAGCGTCTCCTGTAACCCCAACGTCCGCAATATCCATCAGCGAGTCCTGTGCTGTACAACAGCCACCCGATTGATACAGAGAGCACTGCTTGCCGCCGCCCTGGTTAAGGCGACGACCCTCCAACTTGGCGGTGTGCTCGACATTCTCCAGCTCGGCCGCCTTGGCGACGCGCTTCTTTGTCGGCGCGCGGCCGGGCAGCGCAGCCGTGATCGGCTTTGGCGCGTCGATTTCTTCAGCCCGACGCCCGTAGCACGCAAACGGCTTCTGAAACTGCGAGTCTACAAACTCGCCCGCGCGCGTGGGGTCGAGCCACGCGTTCAGCGACGCGGCGGCATTGGCCTCTCGGTCGGCGCTGCACGACCCGTACGGGTCGTACGAGGCTCCATTGTAGTTCAGGTTGACCGTGACGTCAAAATCGAAGCAGATTGCTTCCTCCGTGTTGGGCTGACGCGGTGGCGGTGGCGGGAGCGGGTCAATGGCGCAGTGCTTGGAATCGGATGTGTCGATGTCGACGACGCTTGCCTCGGAGACCGTGCCCGAGGCGCGCGCGTCGTTGAGCTTTCCGATTGTGTACGAAAAGTAGCTGCTCTGCTGTCCACCCGAGTGATGCAGCGCCGCCAGCTTCGTTGCCGCCGTCTGTCCAAACGTCTCGTTCTGAGCCGGGTCGTAGTTGCGCAGCACGGCGGACATCTCGATGACCTTGTAGCTGGGCGGGGGAGCGGGCGCGGCGGGCTCTGCGTACATGCACACCAACGCCCCTGCCCTGCGTTCGATTCCCGCGCCCCAGTGGTACACCGCACTGTTCTGGAAACCATCCTTGCAACCGTCCCAGTGGCTGTAAGTGCCCCATTTTGTTTGGTCGGAGTAGTATTCACCATACTGCTGTCGATGGAACATACCGCATTGGACAGACTCACCATTGAATTTGTGGAAGCCCTTGATCGTCCACCATCCGTCGCTCGCACCTCCGGGACCGTTTTGCCATTGATATATCTGGTCGTCCGCGGGACGCGGCCATGCGTGTCCGCTCTTGGGATTGTTGTAATGAAACCCTCCAAAGACGCTAAACCCGTCCGCGCCAAACGTAACTGTAACTTTGCCATGTCTATGGAATGCAAAAAGGTCGACGGCCTCGCGCACCCATCGCCACTCGGAGAAATAGATAGATTTTGGCCAGCTGCTGTAGAACGGCGGCACACGACCTGGCATGGGAAGTCTGCCCTTTTGTCCGTCAACAACGGGGCATTCCGCCTCGATAGAGTTGTATGTTTGGTAGTCGTTCCAGTTGAGCGCATCCCGTCCCTTGCCGCACATGTTGCGGACGCAGGCGCGCTTGCCAAACAGGTACGGCGTGCAGACGACATCGTTGTCATTGTTGCCCTGTGCAAGCGCGGTGCATATGGGATGACCGCTGTGCATCCAGCCTTCATTGTAGCACTGTGCCCCTGACCAACAGTCGTTGTCGAGGTCGAAGGCTTTGTTTGGAACGTCTGTTGTGTTCTGCGTCGTGAAACCGCTTCGTTGCTGCGAGACAACCCCAGTTGCAAAGCCATCGTAGCACACGCAATGCACGCTGGGCTTCGACGCGCACGTTGCGACTGGGAACTGCTCGGTATTGTAGACATAATTGCCGCTCATGCTTGGCATGTACATGCAGCCTCGTGGGAAGTCGGTGCTGCTGATCACCTGAATCGTCTTTGATTGGAACTGCGCCTCGTCGCGGCAGTCCTTTTCCGAGACAGGCGTCATCGCGGCGTCGCACGAGCCGCCTGACCCCGCGTCTTGCATCCGGGTGTGCGGCGGCGGATTTGCCGGTGGGGGCTTTGGCGCCGGCGGAGAGGGCGGCGGCGGGGACGCCGGCGGCGGCGTGGGAGCAGACGGGGGCAGAGCGTCGCACGTGACCGGATCGGACGGGCGGCAGCGGAAGGCGTATGGGTTTGAAACGGAAGCGTCCTTGTAGCAGAAGCGTGTCGCGCCGTTGTTGGGGTTGCGTGAGTAGAAGCGCTCGCATCCGTGGTCTTCTTCCATGTCGTAGCAGTACTTGTCGACGCCCAGCACGTCCCACGTGTTCATCCGGCCCGCTCGCGTCGCGCAGTCGACGACGAGTGGGGGTGGGGGCGCAGGCGGAGACGGGCGGTCGTCGTGCTCTTGGCCAGAAGCCGGCTCCGTGGCCTGCGGTGGCGGGATTGTCACGTGAGTGTAGGTAAGGCCACCGTACTCGTTGGGTTGGCCGTCGCCGGTAGACTGCATGCGGCGGCCGGAGGCGCAGCTGCTGGGCAGCGCGAGCGTGTCGAACCGGGCCTCAAAGTCGTCGATGTGGGCGCTGTCCAGCTCTGATTTGAACCAGGAGAGCAGCTGGTGCTCGTTTAGAGACCCGCAGTCGTACGTACTCAGTCGGAACTTGAGGTTGGCGCAGTACGCCACCACTCCGTTTGGTGGCATCGGCGGCGGCGGCGGCGGCAGCGGCGCGGGCGACGGCGGCGGGAACGGCGGGTCGATCTTCATGCTGCACATGCCGCTCGCGCTGGTGTCCACCTTGGCGATGCGTGCGGTGTTCATGAAGGGAAAGTGGCCACCTGGAGTGTAGACCACGTCGTTGAGAAGCGTGACGACCTCGTTGATGGATCCCGACGTGATGCCGTTGTCTGGGTCGTGGTGGTGCGCCTTGACTTTGGCCAGCGCGGCGTCGTAGTAGCCGGTCGGGTGCTCGTTGTGCATGATTCTCATGTTTAGGTGCACTTCCAGAGCTGGAGGCGCGGGAGGTGGCGGCGACGCCTCCTCGTAGACGCACGCAATCGCGCCGCCATAGCTGGT
>Ga0187217_1001355_pt1 | contig 10190 bp, 17 predicted proteins | sample 15SPOviralmetaG_FD_130165 | JGI IMG/M metagenome (GOLD analysis project Ga0187217, IMG submission 130165) | Marine viral communities from the oligotrophic San Pedro Time Series (SPOT) site, San Pedro Channel, CA, USA - 15 SPOT_SRF_2010-09-15... | ecosystem: Environmental > Aquatic > Marine >... | reverse complement strand
TATGTTTCCATCTTCAAAGATGCCAATATCAAAGCGGCATTCAAACAATTAGAAAATGTTTCTTATCAAGCATTCACCTATCCTAACAGCACTGCCCGTAGCATCACAGAGAGTGGTACTAATGTAACTCTTATTCATAAGGGTTATGTCGACTCAGCAGATGGTCTGAGAATACTCAAGACTGGTGATGCCATGACTGGTACACTATCTGTCGATGTCGGAGGAGATAGTAGCGAAACCGCATTCAAGATTCTTGATGGTGCAACCAGTGAACTCTCTATCAATGGTAAGGGCAGGATGGATTGGAGTGCAGATGGTGATGCCACCTTCACCAAAGATGGCAAGGAACACTTTACATTGAAAGCAATGACTAACGGTACTCCCCAAACAGTGGTCAATAGTTGGGTGTGGTTACCCAACTCAGGTTTACAATTTGGTGCTGATGCCAAGACTCAGATTGGTGACAAGTTCTGGTACATGGACGGTGCAGGTGGCAATGAACCAAGAATGGAAATGATTAATGGTGCCTATCTTGCCGTAGGAAAAATTAGACCAGCACCCAACGCATATCAAGATGGCATCAAGATGGACGGTAAGGTATACTTGACTTCGGATGGACCTGGCACTTATGTGGCAGAAGTCACAGATAGCGGGTTGAAGATGAATAGTGGCACCCTTAACATGAACAGTAATAAGATCACCAACTTGGCGACTCCTACTGCATCAGGTGATGCCGCCAGTAAGTCATATGTTGATGCCAACTCTGGTTCAGTTAAAATTTCCTCGATGGGTCAACCTGGCGGTATAACCGCTGGAGGTATGTGGTATGACACATATACTGGGGCATTGATTCTTAAGGTATCATAAAATGGCAAATGCATCTTATACAACGATTCCTTCCAGTCACTGGCATAAAAATGCAAGTCTGGAGGGCGACCACAAACTCATGACATCTTACAAGTGGTTGGGGAATGCTGGTGTACAAGTCATCAATTCCACCTTGAGACCGACACACGGCAATCTAAGCAGTGACCGACCATTTGAGGCGCTGAATACTGGATACTACAATCTATATGACTCTCCCCGAGATATGTACTCGAACCAAGAATCACAAGGGATTAGGTTCACCAAACAAAATACGACTTTGCCGATGGCATTCAATCTTTCGGTCTATGTCAATGGTAGCAACGGGATGGTCATACCTGCAGGATTGATAAGAAGTGTTGGAGTCGAGGGATACCGATCGACGAGTGCCAACTCTAATTTCAGAATTTGGAACATAGGACTTGAGTTTAAATATCTTCTCAATGATAGTACATCCAACAGATTATACACTCCTGGTTGGACTGAACCATACAATTCAGGCACGGGTTATGATTTCAAATGCTTTAACGGCGAAAGTCATTTCAACACAATCAGAAGTTGGGGTAGCGATTGGGGTCTATATCGTGTGATATTCAATCTCAGATCAAATAGCACCAGTGGTGCTCAGACACCCAGATATAGAGTCTATCATGTCAAGGTTGGTCACGACGCTGGTGTGACTCCAGCAGCAAATTACAAAATAGTAAAACCTGCAAACTCATCTTGGTCAGATTATGCACAGAATGCTCGTATGGGATTGAGGAATTACAAGTAATGGAATCTTTCATTGCTCGAGAAATGTTATCCGAGCAAAAGAATACACACATGACTCACATCGAGGACAAAGTCCTCTACGGTGGAGTCGACGGCACGAGGCAGGCAATCAATGCCCTGCGGGAATTGCGTGACATGCTCCAAGGCAAACACGAGCAAGCAATCTCTGTCAAGTGGGACGGTGCTCCTGCTATCTTTGCTGGCACGGATCCGAGAGACGGAAAGTTCTTCGTGGCAAAGAAAGGTATCTTCAATAAGAATCCCAAGGTCTACAAAACAAAAGCAGACGTCAATGCTGACACATCGGGCGACCTGAACACCAAACTCAACGCTGCCCTCGAGGAACTCCCTGCTCTTGGCATCAAGGGTGTCATTCAGGGAGACTTCTTGTTCGGACCAGGTGATGTCAAAACCAAGAAGATCGGTGGGCAGGGTTTCACCACATTCCATCCCAACACCATTGTGTATGCTCTACCATTCAACTCGCAGGGTGCGAAGGATGTGCGTGCTGCTCGTATCGGTATTGTATGGCACACCACCTACAAGGGTGATTCGTTTGAGAATATGCGTGCTTCATATGGTGTCAATGTCAATGCTCTCAAGAATAGTCGCAAGGTTTGGTCGCAGGACGCAATGCTGAGAGACGTTACAAATAAGGCAACGATGGATAAGGTAGAGACAAAGAAAGTGGACGAGTATCTGTCCATTGCTGGTGGATTGTTTCGTAAAATCGCAGGAAGCACTCTGAGGCAGTTAGAAGCACACCCCGAGTTGCCCCAACTGATTGAGCAATACAATAACACCTTTGTTCGCAAAGGCACGGTAATACCTGACTCGCGCAGGCACGTGCTCGGTCTTCAGAAGTGGTTGGATAACAAGTATAAATCAGAAATGGATAAGAGAAAAACGGACAAGGGTAAGAAGGCACAGCAGGCAAAATTGAATGCCATTATGTCGTTCTTCTCCAAAAAGAATACCGCAGGATTGATAGCAATGTTCGAACTACAGAAGAATATAGTTCTTGCCAAATTAATCCTTATAAATAAACTGAACTCCCTTGCTTCTATCGAAGCATTCGTAAAGACTCGCAAGGGGTACAAGGTGACGGGTCAGGAAGGATTCGTTGCTATCGACAAACTTGGTGGTGACGCGGTGAAACTGGTTGACCGTATGGAATTTTCATACAACAACTTCTCACCCGATGTCCTCAAGGGTTGGGATAAAGCAAGCAGAAACTGATGTTGTTGTATTGGATACACAGGAAAGAGATGACCGACCCCTACACTGAAGGGTATGTTGGTATCACATCCAATACCGCCGAGCAAAGGTTATGGGAACATAACCATATGCCAAGAAAAAGTTCTGTCGTCAAGAAGGCGATAGACAAATATGATGATGTCGAAATCTCTGTAATGTTTGAGGGCACAAAAGAAGAATGTGTCCAGAAAGAAATAGAATATAGACCTTCAACCAATATTGGTTGGAATCTGGCAAAGGGTGGTGGTTTGCCCCCAACTCCAGTCAAGGGTAGTGATACCGCAAAGAAGATATCACAAACTCTGAAAGGTTATAATCGAACAATAGAGTCCCGTATCAAACAAAGTGCAACAATGCGGGGTAAGGTATGGTATTGTGATCCTGTCACTGGTGTAACCTCGAAGTTTGTAGAGGGTAAGCATCCTGATGGGTGGTTGCGTGGTATGCGCAAGACTGTTATGGGAACCCAAGGAATTAGTCGTGGATAAAGAAGATTTAAACACAAGTAACATGCCCAAAGACCTCATGCAGAATGAACCCACAGAAGATGTGGGTGAAGACAACAATGGCGGTCTCCCAAAGAACCTATCCTTTCGAGACTTTGTAGTTGTCGACTACATGCCTGGAATGGGTCAGTATGTAAACTATCAGGCACACAAAAGACACAATGACACGCATTCTGTTGGTGGTCCTGTTGGAGAGTCTGTAGAAACAGAAGCACTCGAGACAGAAGCACTCTCCCACTCACAAAGAATCAAAATGGGTCAGCGCATGAAGCGAATGTCAAAGAGAATTTCTCTTGCTCGCAAACGCGCACTGAAGAGAACTCCCACTTCTGCTGTTGTGAAGAAGAGGGCAATGAAGTCAGCACGAAAGATGATGCTCAAGAAGATGACCAAGGGGCAGGATAAGGGCGAACTCTCTTATGCTCGTCGAGCAGATCTCGAGAAAAGACTGGACAGGATGGGTCCAAGAATCCAACGGATTGCAAAGAAACTTGCTCCCGAAATTCGTAAGAGAGATAGAGATAGGAAGAAATCGGCATCGCAGCAAACTGACAAGAAGTAGGATTTATAATGATTAAGTCGTTCAACGAATATCTAATTGAAGAAAAGAATATTGCTTACTTCACTTTCGGTAGGATGAATCCACCGACTGCTGGACATGAGAAGTTGCTGGATAATCTTTCTGCTAAGTCTGGTAAGAATCCATACTTCATATTCCTTTCCCAAAGTCAAGATCCCAAAAAGAATCCATTGGACTATAGTTCCAAGGTCAAACATGTCCGCAAGATGTTCCCTCGTCACGCTCGTCGAGTGATGGTTAACCGAAAGGTGCGCACAGTATTTGATGCTGCCTCTTATTTGTATGATCAGGGACACCGCAAGGTTGCTATGGTTGTCGGTTCAGACCGAGTCCGAGAGTTTGAGACTCTACTGAACAAGTACAACGGCAAGAAAGGGCAGCACGGGTTCTATAACTTCAAAGATATTCAAATTATTTCTGCTGGTGCAAGAGACCCCGACGCCGAAGGTGTTGAGGGTATGTCTGCATCTAAACTTCGATCATTTGCATCGGATAATGACTTTGCCAGTTTCTCGCAGGGACTCGGTAAGAATATGAACACCAAAGACTCGAAAAAACTGTTTACGGATGTTCGCAAAGGTATGGGCATCAAGGAAGAGACAGTGTTCAAGAGACATGTAGAGTTAGAATCAGTGAGTGAAACCCGAGAGAAGTTTGTGAAGGGTGAGTTGTTCACTGTCGGTGATCAGGTGGTCATCAAGGAGTCCGAAGAAGTCGGAACAGTGACCGTTCTCGGAAGCAACTATGTTGTTATTGAGGTACAGGAAGGCAAAACCCTGCGGAAGTGGTTAGATGCTGTCGAGAAACTCGAAGAGTCTTGTGGTGGCGAAGTGGCGATGGATGTTCCCGAACCAGAGGGTGAGGTTACACATAAGAAGAAACGGAAGGAGTCAAAGAAGGTAGATCCTGAAGTTATTGAGAAAAAAGTTGCCCAAGATTCCGATATAAAAGATCGCGAAGGAACGCAACCCGCTAAATACCATAAAGGTTTATCCAAGGCGATGAAAACTCGCCGAGATAGGCAGTTCAAGAAGCAGGCAAAGATGTCGGACTCAAATCCGAAAGCATACAAACCTGCTCCTGGAGACAAAGAAGCAAAGACAAAACCATCAAAATACACAAAGCAGTTTAAAAAGATGTATGGAGATAGTAAATGAGATTTAGAGAATATCTCGAAGAATCTAAAGGTCTTGCTGCGAAGGCAGACAAGTCGGGCATCTCTGTTGGAACACTCAAGAAGGTGTACAACCGCGGAGTTGCCGCATGGAAGACAGGGCACCGACCTGGAACTACTCCCCAGCAGTGGGGACATGCTCGGGTCAATGCCTTTATTGTTAAGAAGAAGAAAGGTGGTTTAAACCACGACAAAGACTTGGCATAACATAATAACTCGAATTTGATGTACATGCAACGCCCCTGAGTAATTTTATACAGATAATAAACTGAGGTATAAGATGAAAAGGATGCTTGCACTTGCTGCAATCTTCTTTAGTACAATCGCGATTGCACAAGAAGATATGCTCGACCCGAATTTAATACGAACCGAGTCGACCACAAACAGCACCATCACCACAAATGGAGAGACAAAGACGACTCTGAAGTCGCCTCCTGCTTCTGCCATATCCCCCACCATAAACACTTCAAACTCCGACCTGTGTACCTTCGGAGTTGCTGGTGCAGTTCAAACTCAGATCCTCGGTATCTCTACTGGGACGCAGTTCACAGACGAGAACTGTGAACGACTCAAGAATTCCAAAACTCTCTATGACATGGGCATGAAGGTTGCTGCTGTATCCATGATGTGCCAAGACAAGAGAGTATTCGACGCAATGATGAACGCAGGAACACCCTGCCCCAAGGACGGTATGATCGGAGATGCTGCAAAGGCAGCATGGCAGAAAGAAGAACAAGAACAACCAGAAGAGGAGGGATTAGATGCTGGAGAGAAAACTGCTGCTGCTGGCGGCGGTCTTGCTGGGTTACTGCTCTTACTCCTCCTCTGAGGTCATATACGGATCCAGTGGTAATGCTGCCCAGTTTGGGCAGCAGTGGGTAATGCAGAATGTAATTCCGCAATATACGGGACTGGCGGTCAACGGAGTTGTATATCAGTACACAACCGTGAAAGACCCCAACGACCCTATGCTCGTTTCAGTACAAAATGAGAATGCGGTCGATGGTGGATACATCTTCCGTGAGGTAGATGATTGGTCTGGACTTCCAGGGAATACAATCAATAAGATTGTGCCAGTTGATTACATCCCAGTTCAATATTGGGGGAATGGTTCAATTGTTGTTGAGGGTGAGGGTCAGGTTATCGACCCATCGGTGACATACACATACCGTTATGATGACAAGTGTATTGATCCCCAGAAGAATCCAAGTTGTCCAGGATACAAACCTGAGATACCAGAAATGGACCAAACAGATTTGGAACTTGCTGGAGAAACATTCCAAGACCAGATGGACAGAGAGCAGGTATTTCGCGATGACGATCAAGAACGACGCGACTTTGAGAAGATGAAAGACAAAGAGAAGAAAAAGTTGAAACTGGTTGATCTTGAGAAAATGTTAGGAAGATTCTCGCTGAATGCATTACAAGGACCAGCAGAACAGTTACACCAACAGTTGACGGCAATGAATTATGTGCCAGAAACTTACAACAGGGTCATTCCTGATCCTGGATATGAGGAGAGGATTGAGTTAAAAGATGCGACATTGCCCGACAACACAAAGTTACGGCGATTGAATTATGCTAACGACGCACTACACAACCAAATGGTTGAACAGCAATACAAAGGAGAAACAAAATGAAAAAGTTAACAGTAGTACTTATCTCTGGATTGTTTGCGTGCTTTGCATACGCGGAAGAGGTCCAGATTGTCGGTCAAGTTCAATCTAAGTGTCAGATCATTGCTGACACCGAAGGTGTCTACGGTAACGCAACGCCAGACACTCTCAGCACTGATACTGCTGACGGTGGAGTAGAACCTGTCGTGAGGTTTGATGTACTTCAGGCAAACTACTACAAGGCAGTAATTGCACACCCGATGTCATTCAGTGAGAGTCCTACACTGATCGATAATACTGCGTGGACTGGTAACACTGAAGTGGGAGAAGTTTCAGAAACCACAATGTCGAGTTACGAGACCAATAAAGTAACCTATGACAACAAGACAGAGTACGACCTGACTGTCGCAGGAAGCACATGGTTCAATGTGACTTCTGATGTTGCCTATGGGTTTGACAGAGCATTTCCTTCAGGCACTTATAGGGCGATTGTGCAAGCAGATTGCATCGCGAAGTAATTGCCTATGATTTCGTTATGTAAAAAACTACTGTTGTCGTTTTTCTTTCTTGCGACTCCAGCATTTGCTCATCAATGGACACCGACTTACCCCAAGTGGCAAAGTTCGTATATTGATGGGGTCGTATCAGTAAAGATGGAGTTGTTTAACTCCAGAAAAGATGTCGAGTGGTATGCTGTACAGGTACTCGATGCTGATATGAAACCTGTACCGTTCGTCACATCAGAAAAGGTGATGAGGGTGCCACACTTGAAAAAGAAAGACGTGGAAGTGTATGTTAGAAAATCTGATATTGAAAGGGCAGTCTACATTTGCTCGGTTTCAAAATTACTAAAGGAAAGACAGAGTAGAGCAGCAGTTGCTTCTCGTATCTGTTCAAAAGCGAAATGAAAAGAGTATTATTGATCATTCTTTGTTTTATGCCTGCTGTTGTATCGGCACAATCATCGTCATTGAATATGTCGATACCGCAAGCACAACAGAGTTTTCAGAATGATAGAATAAGGGCAGGAGATACAGAATGCTCCATGGCAATCGGTTCGTCAACTAACGTCGAGTTTGGTGTTGTTGGCATATTGAACCAAGAGGATCCACTCTACCGTTTATCGCAGGAAGATCCTTACATGGCGCAGAGGTACAACAATGATCAGTTTATAAGGGACGTTGGGGTGTATGGTCGCATCATTATCCCGATTGGCGCACCGAAAAAGAGACTGAATTGTGATGCCTTGTATCAACTGGAGTTGAGAAAGAAACGATTAGAAGTGGAGAAGTTGGAGGCAGAGATCGCCAACCTCCGAAGAATGCAGTTCGAGGAGTACGAATAAATGGAAACACTTTTCAACTTGGCAATGCAATTTTGGATGTTCACCGTTGCCGCTATCCTTATCCTTGTTGGATTTGTGATCAATATGTTTGGTGTGGATAACCACAAAGAGTTAATCGGGTTCACATACAAAGAAATGCCCCATATGAAACCTGTTAGGATAGAAACCGCAGGTAAGGGATTCTGGGGTGCGATCGCAATGTGGTTACTCGGCGGTCGAACATGGGAGATTGTAAAAGATTGGCATTATACAATCGGTGGCGTAAACTACGTCATACCGAAAGGATTTGTATTCGACGGAGCATCAGTGCCGAAGTTCTTGGCATCTTGGTTGTCTCCTGTTGGAGTCCTATTAGTGGGGGGACTTGTCCACGACTACGGATACAAATATGAAACCCTGTACACGAAGAACAAAGGAGACTGGAAAGAAAACTGTGGATGGAAAACTCAAAAAGAGATGGACATAATCTTTAGAGACATCAACATAGAGCAAAATGGTTTCCATTTCTTAAACTATTTGTCATATTGGGCATTGCGTATTGGTGGATTTGTGGCATGGAATGGTCACCGCAAACGTAACTGTAAAATAGGAGAATAAAATGGACTGGTTAAAAGCAAGAATGGCAGAAAGGACTTCACTCGATGGGGCAGTATGTCTCGGGGTTGGAGCATCCGTGCTGCTGCTCGGTCCGCTCGGTAAACTCGCAGCAATGGCACTTTGTGCCTACGGTGCGTGGACTCTTTGGAAAGCAGAATAAGGGGGAATGGGGGAGTTCTGCTCCCCCTTAAATGATATGAGTTTGATTAGCGAAGAAACTGAAATAACAATCTCGGTCAAGAACTTGGTTGCGTTTTTGTCTCTACTGTTCACATTTGTGGCAACATACTTCCAAACAATGGAAGAGATACACGTGCTACAAACAGAAGTCGCGATACTACAGGACGACTTGTCAGAGGCACAGGCAAACATTAGGGAATTAGCAGTCAGAGAAATGGACGGCAAGTAATGGCAGAAGTAGAGTTTGGTGGTATGACATTCAAAGGTGGCAAGATGATGATCTTGCTCACAGCACTCTCTACGCTCGGTGGTGCCACATGGGCAGGGTTCGAGTTCTACAAAGACTACATGGATATGAAAGAAATTATCCAGAACATCGATGTCGGAGAGATCGAGGCAAGAAATGATGTCATCGAAACGAAACTCGACGAGGCAATCGACTATACAAGAGATATCAAGTCCGACTTGAGGGATGATATACTCTCGGTCGAGGCACAGGCAGACCGCATAGAAGATATGGTGCGGGAGTCGGAGGACAAAGTCCGAACAATGATTGATAAGGCAGACGAAAGATTTGAAACGAAGAGAGATGCCCTTGTCAGTGAAACCGATCGTAAGATCAAAGAGATCGAGGATAACCTCGAAGACAAAATTCAGAAAGTATTGGATAACCCACTATCATGAAGAAGAAAACTGTTTGGCAAAGAATCTGGGACTGGATCGTCGCGTGGTTTATCGACGAGTTTGAGGTCACCATCTACTTCCCCGCAAATAAGGTGAAGAATGAAGACGGATCCGAAACAATACACTTCAACCCCAAAAATTATCTTTGTAGAAAGGTGAATGTCAGAAATCAAACTGACTTCAGATTGCTCACTGTCGATGGCAATAATGTCCATATCAAGACAGTTGATCCTGTTGGTTATGATATCGTTAAAACCAAATAAGGAGTAAGATATGGAAGAAGAGATTAAAAAGGCAGGATTTCATCCCGCAGACACTAACGGTGACAGTATTGTTAGTGAAGAAGAACATAGTATGTATCTTGAGTTCAAGAGAAGGGAACTTGAAGACCAAGATGCAATGCGAGATGCCCAACGGAAGATGACATGGTTCGCCCTGTCTGGTATGTTGCTATATCCAGCGACTGTTATGGCAACCGAGATAATGAACCTGCACCAAGCAGCAGAGATCCTTGGGTCAATGGCATCAGTCTACTTTGTTTCAGTTGCTGGTATCGTCGCAGCATTCTTCGGAGCACAGGCATGGTCTGGTAAGAAGTAACTTCTTTCGAGTA
>Ga0187217_1001353_pt1 | contig 10197 bp, 19 predicted proteins | sample 15SPOviralmetaG_FD_130165 | JGI IMG/M metagenome (GOLD analysis project Ga0187217, IMG submission 130165) | Marine viral communities from the oligotrophic San Pedro Time Series (SPOT) site, San Pedro Channel, CA, USA - 15 SPOT_SRF_2010-09-15... | ecosystem: Environmental > Aquatic > Marine >... | reverse complement strand
CTAGTCCCCGTTGAGGATTATCTTGCCACCACTGGCCTGACTTGCATCGTCGGAGTCTATCGTCAGTGAGGTTAGACAGACTGATGAGAGCGGACCTGCGTACACCGCCGACGACGACGATCTGTGCAATCTTACAGCACAAATCATGACATTCGATGGAGCTAAGTTTACGTCCAGCAGCTTCCCGAAAGACGCTGACTGTGAAGTTGAACAGATCGACAAGAGGCTCTGGACCAGATGCTCTACCTCCGAAGGTCTTAAGGGTTGCCCCTGCAGGTCGTACTCCAGATACGTCCCATTTTGGAAGTTGACCTGAATAGAGCAAGCTAACAAGTTCCCGGTAAGCTTTAGCCCATCCAATTTTGCTGTCGGCGACGTGTATAACTGAATCGGTATCATGAAATTCCTCTGCTACTTCTGGTAGTTTAGATACGTACTGTCGTTCAACAGAGTAGCCTACACCTGTACCGCACATAAGTACGTACATCATCTCATCGAACGCTTTAGGGTGGTCAATAGGTAAGTAGCTACAGTTAAAGCCAGCTACGTTGTCACGGTCAAGAGCGTCACCAGCGGTCATCAACGCTCTCATGCTAGGCATAACACCCATATCATGAATGTCTGCAAAGATACCGTTAGCTTGTTCTAGTGTTAGCTTACCCTTCTCAATCCAGAAGTTTAAGTAACGGTCAATTGTTTCTTCCCAAGTCTCACGGCGCTGCTCCTCTGGTAGGTAACGTGCGTAGCGTGACTTGTGAATGTATTGTTGATATGCGTCCATTAAGATTGCACCTCTCTGTCTAACAGTAATTGAATGTAGTGCATGGCTTTACGTAGATCCTCGACACCGTTCTTGTCACGCCATCGGGTTATGTACTTTACTACGTTAGCCTCACACCAATCAAGGTTATTGTCAATAATAAAATCGATAGGTTGAATGTTATAACGTGCGTAATGGTGTCCGCCCACTTGTCTTTTGCGGGCATCGTCCCACTGTTTAGGTGTTGCATTGTCAATACTCATCCATACTTCCTTTTAAGATAACTCATGCTAATAGGTAGCTCATCAAAGGAACCGTTGTCTACCTCGTTTAGCATCCATATTCCAGACCAGCTACCGTTCGTTTGAGGGTTTAAGTAGCCTTCACTGTGGTTGTAATATATACCAGCAAACAATCCAGTGATGTTACTACCGTCTGCCTTACGTGCGTAGGCTATGTCTCTGTCTTGGACGTGTCCCATGATGCACGACATGAACTTCTTTTGCAACATGAGTTTTGCACAGGTGACTGGTCTGCCCATGACTCCGCTCGTGAAGTAGTGACAGTACGCGATGCCATCGATGATGATTGGTTGTAGAAAAGGGACAACCTCCCATCCTGCCTCTTCCAATAAGAAATGATCATAGCTCATAAGTCCTTCTAGTTTAGGATCAGATTCAATAGCACGTTCGATCCGCTGTTCGTGGTTACCTAACAAGAATACCATCCGTGGTGTCCATGTCTTCTTCTTGTTACTACGCAAGCGTTCCTTCTCTGCTTCGATAGGCGCTAGGAAATGCTCCATAGCGTTCTGTCCTGCTCGTATGTCTCGTGTGTACCGCCGTCCTTCAAAGGACTTTTTACCTACGTCATAGCTACTGAGACTTTCCATGTCCCAGTGATCCCCCAGATGAATGATAACGTCAGGCTTTGTTGCGGCTGCATACTTACCCGCCCAGTACAAATGATCAACACTGTTACCGGGCTTGACTTGCGTATCAGGTATTACTAGGTGTCTCGTCATTGCTTTTTACTCCATCCGACAGGACAGGTTTCTGGTGTGTACCATGCGAAACCTTGCTTCTCTGCCCATTCTTGCATGGTGTATCGTGTCCCGTCAGCTCTACGTCTTGCTCCGGGCATTGCAGTTCTTGGGTTCTGGAAGACAAAGACCAGCTCCTCCTTCTCCCCAAGGCTGCTGTTAATGTCAACATATTTCCTCGCCTCTGCGCGGTCACGGAACCTCCCTTTAGCTTCAATATATATAGTAGAATGTGTACTGTAATATACAAAGTCAGGCTCGTACGTCTTGACTTGGGTATATGTTAACTTACCAACATGGTACTCGCATCGTCTGAACTTCTGGTGAAGGTCATACTCGAACCAGCTATCGTACCCTTTAGGTATGTTACGCTTCGTTCTCTTCACTTGGTCTTTCCCATATCTGATTAGGTTCACGACGTAGCCAAAGCAGCCTAGCGTTCTCGATGACACGCTCTTCTGTCTCCAACAACTCAACGCACTTGTTGAACATCTCTATCTCTGACAAACCTTCAAGGATCTTCTGAGACTTTTTCTCACCGATGCCGTGTACACCCATGATGTTATCAGCTCTATCGCCCATGATGATCTGACGATAAAAGAATAACAGTCCTTCCTCTTCAGTAACAGAAGACAGTTCACGCTTGTTGAAGTTGTAGTGTCTGCACGGTACTTGTTTAAAGTCCTTATCAAGACTGACGATGATGCTGTCAGGGATGGTGGTAGCGTCGATAGCAATCAAGTCATCAGCTTCCTCATCTTCTGATACAACAGCTTTCCAATCTTCGATCAGGTACTTACGTATGGCTTCAAGGTGTGCAGGTTTTTCTACGTCCTTACGGTTACCTTTATAAGGCGCAGTCACAGCCACGTCATTACGAAAGTTACCCTTGCCTGTCAGGTAGACACGGTAGTCTGGTTCACCGTCTATCATGGTGTATAGATCGCTTACCAGATCAGACAAGAAACTGCCCGTAGTATAACAGGCAGTCTTGACTGACTCATCGTCGCACTTGAATGCACAACGATAAGCCACAATGTCACCGTCAATCAGGATCACAACGCTTCCGCTTCAGAGACTGAGTTGTCAGCGTATTCGATCAGGTTAGTAACCTTCATCTTGATCATGGATGGTGAACGTCCTGTACCAACAGACCAGTCATAGTATCCTACAACAGCGATAGCTTCAGATCCGTTAGCAATAAGAACATCTTCAGGAATCTCAACACCGTTCTCATCTGTTAGACGCATAGGGTTGTTGCTCTTCATAGTGATAAAGAAGCCACGGTCATCACCCTTGTTGCTAGGTGCAATACCCATCTCTTCAATGGCCTCAACAGCTTTTTCACTGAGGTTACCAAGCTGCACTTGATACTTGTTACTGTACTTGTTGAGCTTGTTACGCTCACACCAGTAGACGGTACCGCGTACAGTGATGGGTGGTAGTTTGTTTGCAGACATAAGTTTCTCCTTAATGTGTCTCTGCCCAATTGTTACCTACTCTATACTCGCCGTCTAAGGGACACCGTAGGCTGAGTGTCTCACCGGCGATTCTGATTGCACGTACACCTATACGTCCGACTGTGTCAGCGTAGTGGGCAGGTGTTTCTATCTGCCATTCATCGTGTACGTTTGCTACAAATCTATGTGGTATGTTGCGTAGTTTATCTGACAAGTGTACCAAGGCTTGCTTCATAACAATAGCCCCGGCACCTTGTAGTAATGTATTCAGTGCGGCGTGTTCTGATCTGACTCTGAGCTTTCGTCCGTCGAGTCCAGTAAGGATGCCTGATGCAGCCTGTCCGTGAGTATCTCTTCTAACTCTTTCAAGAGACGGCGTGTTAGAAAGAAATGTTTCTTTAAGTCTGCGTCCAGTAGCGCTATTTCCTCCAACGATAGCTCCGATCTTAGCATCTCCGGCTCCATACAGAAACGCATAAATGAATGTTTTCGCAAGAGGGCGGCTCTCAAGTTTAGCTGCTCGTTGATTAGCTGTATGAATATCGCCATTGAGTAGTTCATTAGTATAGTTCTCGTCGTCCATGTAGTGAGCTAACATACGTAACTCTAAACCGCTGGCGTCTATACCAACCAACTTGTTACCTTCATCCACTGTCCAACATGAGCGGCACTCAGTACCGAACGGTGCAGATACTGCTGGTACTTGTGCCATGTTAGGTGATAGGTGTGTCATACGTCCTGTCACAGCTCCGTTGGTAATGACTCTGCCATGTACTCTACCATCGTCCTTAACAGCTTTCAACCATGAATCTATCTGAGCTACTCGCTTCTGCAACATCATGTAACGTGCAACAGCTTTAGCTTCAGGAAGGTCTATACTGTCCAACACCTTCTCGTCAACGATGATGTTACCCTTCTCAGTCTTCTTGTCGAACTTAACACCAAGACCTTGCAGCCGCTCTGCAATTTGCTTACGTGAGCCGGGATTGAACACAGTGACTTTGTCCTTCAGTCGCTTACCTGTCTTCTCAGAGATACGTTCTTCAACGATGGGCGGGAAGATAGCTTGTAACTCTGCTTCGATGTTGTTCATCTCAAACATAAGATCCATCATCAACTTCTCAGCGAAGGGTGTGTCTAGCTTGAAGCCGTTACGTTCTTGCTCAGTCACGACCCAACCTACGTTGTGTTCAAGATCAATACACTCCTTCGAGAAACCTTCCTTGCGTAGCTGTAGTTCAAGCCATTTGTGTACACGCTCAGTCAGTTCAACGTCAGCGATACAATACTCGATCATCTCGTCTGTTAGTCCACCGTCGTAGTCTGTAAAGTCGAGCTTGCCTGTTCCTCCAAGGATTGTTCCCCAGTTACGCAGTGAATGTCCACCTTCTTGGCTTGGATTGTAGAGTCTGGAGAGGTATAGAGTATCCACAACAAGATGCCTAGGAATGCGTACGTCCCAAACACTATCGAGAACACGACAATCAAATCCAATGAGATTATGTCCGATAACTTGTTTCGCATCATGCAACACCTTTTTCAAAGACTCTGGTGTCGTATGTACTTGGGTGCTGTTCTTCACCTTCGTAACGGCACACCAGATCGTTGAGTGATCCAAGCTTGTTTCTATGTCCAAGTAGCATGTATTCATTGTATCGCTCGTTCAATTCGTTACGTTCAGGCTCATGGTTAAACTTCTGGTAAGTCTCCATCAACTGTTCCTGTTCCAATATCCAAGTCCCAATCTTGCTCATGATGTATCATCTCCTCTATGTCTGCGAGTGTTCGTAGATCAGCACGGTCAATCACATCTCCGTCATCTAAACTAACAGCGAAACATTTGTTGCACAAGTCTACAAACTCTTGGCTAACAGCGAATCGTCTTGTAGCTTCGTAGTCTGTTAGCTCTACGTCACACGCTATACATCTCATTCAATAAGTTCCTCTACCGGCGTCAGCTTGTACTGATCTAAAAAGTAGGCTGGTTTGTTTCTACCAAAAGGATCGCCCCAGTTTTCCTCTTGCACTATCTCATCGTAAGTAGCATAACCTACTACACTATATTCAGGAAAGCTACCCACCACTAACAAATACAAATCACACTGGTCGTTCTTCTTGTGAGGCATAACAATAAGTCTGCCTGTTCTGTACTTGGTTGTCTTCACATCGACAGTCTTACCTTTACATATCAAGTCATGTGTAGGTAGTTCGCTTGCTTGAAAGTCTGTCTCAATATCGTAGTACACATTGAGTATCTTTGCTGCTGCCATCTCAGAGCCAACGCCATCAACATCAACATCTTTATATGACTTAGTGAATAAAGTGTCAGACAATTTGTTGTTAAAGCCTTTCTCTCTAGCATTCTCGTAACGCATACGAGCGATAGACTCACAAACCTTCTGCTCATTCTTACCTAGCTTATAAGACAGCACTGTCCTTCTCCTCACGCTGTGTTAATCGTCCAGTAGCTTCGTTGTAGAACACTTCACACGCCTTGCCTGTCTTACCCGTGTACCTGTTCTTCAACACACGCAGCACGGTCGTGTTTCTGACAACGGGATCATCACTCTGACTATTACGTTCAGCACCAATGACCGCATCAGAGAGCTGTGCAATCGACGCAGAGCCGCGTAACATGCCAAGGCTAGTGACAGCACCGTCCTCCAATTGCTTCCCTTCAGGGCGTCGTAGGTGGCTCACAAGGAACATACAAATCCCCATCTCCTGTACGAACGTCCGAAGCTTAGTCATGATCATGTCCAAGGCACGTCGTTCATCACCGTTGCTCTGGTCAGACACCAAGATAGAGACGTGATCGAGTACGATATAACGTACGCCTAGTACCTTGACGAAGTATCTCATACGGCCCAGTACGTTTTCTATCTCGTTACTACCGAAGTGTTCCCACAGATAGACACGGTTCTCATAGTCCATCGTATCGTACACAAGGTCAATGTCTTGGTCGTCGTACTCACAGTCAGGTAGGTGGATAGGTTTGTTCAGTTCAAGACCTACAAGGCCACGCATGGTACGCTCAGGTGTCTCCTCAAGAAACATCAGACCAAGGTTGTCTTCAGACTGCGCCATGATGGAGCTAACAATCTCACGTAGGAGTGTTGACTTACCTAGTCCAGAGCCTGCACAGATCGTCACCAGCTCCGCCGTGCGTATACCGTACAGATGTTTGTTCAGCCCCTCGAATGGGTACTGTACCTCTGCCTTGGTGAGTGGCTTCTTAATCAGATCACGTAGCTCACCAGCACCCACGATACCTTCAGGTGTGTACGGTTGAGCGGACCAGAATACTTTGGTGTACATCTCCGCCTGATTGTTAACAAGATAATCACACGCATCCTTGTAGCCGTTAACGTGCTTAACAATCCTTGCCTTGTTACCGAACAGATCAGCACACTCCTTCGCTGCCTTCTGTCCCGGCTCGTCAGCATCGAAACAAATAACAATGTTCTCGAAGCTGTTCAGCCAATCATAAAAAAGGCGACAGTCCTTTGCCGCCGACGTTGCACCGTTACGGACACTGACAACGGGATACTTACTACCTGTCATTTGGTGAGCCGCTAACGCATCATACTCACCTTCAACGATAGTCACATACTTACCACCTTCAGGGAACAAGTGTTGGCCATACATTCCTGCGTTCTTCCAATCTCCAACGATACTGAACCGCTTGTCAGGGTTACGAACCTTAGCAGCTATCGGCTTTGTTGGATCGTCAGGGTTGTAGTAACCGAATGTTGTAACTTCACCTTGCTTGAGTGCTGCGTACTTCTTCGCCGTCGTTCCTGTAATGAGACGGTCAGTAATCGTACGGTACTCCGCTGTGATTAACCGATGTTCTGTCTGACTGAACGATGGCTTTGGCGCATCGCTGATAGATCCTAGCTCTCTCACGTTATCCCTCGTTGCGGCTTTGGTGTACTTGCTACAGTTAAAACAATAACTAGAGCCGTCCTCGTTGTACGATAACGCATCACTGCTACCGCAATCTGAACACGGCTGGTGCGTCTCAGTGAATGCCATAACGTCCTGCCCCCATATCAGTGTAAAGCTCGTCAACTTCTTCGTCGTCCATTGCTTCTAACAAGTCAGTAAAGAAACCACCTGCGATGTTCATAGCTTCAATGAGCGTCAACGTCTCAAGCTGTCGTTCAACAAGCTCACTTACTTTCTGTTCTTTAGAGATACTCATAGGTTAAATACCTTATAAGATAATATTTTTAAATTAAACTTTTCTGCTTCTGTCTAGATTATAAACACAGCTCACAGTTCTTCGTCAACAATGTGTTCAACAATTTTATCGTAGACGTGTTGATCAATCATCTCGACCAGCTCAACTCCGTGCCACTTGACAGAGTCGAGGACGATCAACCCATCCTCGCTGGTAAACTCTACGGTAATGTCAACCAGTATTTCTACGTCAAACAGATTACATTCACCCCTCATAAAACCTCCGTTGTATGCTTGACAATTCTGTATCGTTTACCATTGTCCCGCTTTGTTTGCACGTAGTACTTCGCTTCGTCTACGTCGTCCGTTGAAAACACCTGTGACCAAACATCGTCGTATAACTCAACTACATATGTTGTATTAACACCAATCATGTCTCACTCCTAAATCATGTTCACATATTCATCATTGATAATTGTCTGCACATGGATGTAACCTTCAGGCCAATACGTGTAGGATTCTTTGAGTGCCTTCGCTGTTCTATGTACCGCCGCCTCGAAGTGTTCAAACATTCCTAGCTCTTCTTTGTAATACCAGAAGGGTATGCGTAACACTGGCTCCGCTGGTCCGTTATATTCGTAGTACACGATTATCTCCGCGTCGTTACCAACGGGTCCATCGTTGCCAAACATCTTTGTGTGGTCGTTCTCTGGTTGTTTCATGTCTCACTCCTTTGCGTCTACAAAACGCTGTAGCTTTCCCATCTCTTTAAGTTTCTTCAGCGCGTCCCGCTCAATCTTCTGCACTGTTATGCGGTGCAGTCCTAACGCCTTCGCTACTTCCTCTTGCGTCATGTGATAATCTGCCGGGCTGCCGTGGTACTTCCGTTTGTCTGTCATCTATGCCTCAAGTGTTGCCTGTCCTGTCACTTCGATATGTAACCATCCTATCCATGCAATGTAACTAGCTCCGCTGTACTCGTCTGCTGGTACGTATGCCGTGGACAATCTAAAGGTACCAGTGAAGTATAAGTCGATCAAGTGTCTATCCGTCTCGATAACGAGTCCGTTATTCCCAAAGTCTGTCACGTATTTGTAGTACCGTTTAGCCGTTGTGATCTTCATCGAAGCAACCTCCCTTGTTTGTTTAATTCTTTCATTCGCTTTTTGTAACGTGCGTTGCGCTTGCGTCGTCGTCGGTTGCGAGGGTCTGTCCAGCTCTCATAAGCCCAGCAAAGGCCAGCCCAGACTGGCACAAAGCTGAATAAAATTGCAATGTCTAATAGTGTTGGGTTCATAGTTCCTCCGCGTGTGCAACGTCACAATCAGCTAGGACAGCGTACAATCCGTCAACGATATAAACTCCCCAAGCTGGTTCCACTGCGTGATCGTCTAAGCGTTTCGCTGTCTTAAGTTGTTTCGCGTTGTAATGTTTTGATGTTTCTTGATCTGGGTATAAAATCATTACGCCGCCTCCAAAGTGAACTTCTCGTATTCGTGAGTCACCGCCATTCGTAGTATCTCGTAAGCCATGATAGTCATTTGCTGATCGAGGTTCTCGCTACCGTCTAACATACCTGAGACACTACACTCTGCGTCGGTGAATAGACTTTGATCGTAGCGCCGAACGGATGAGACTAGCTCCCATGCCCGCGAGTAATAGATCACGTACATGTTACCGTCTACCGCTTGATGTATCAGTTCTTCAGCGTCACCGCCGTAAGTGTCTACTTCGCTGATTACTGCTTCTGCAATCTCTTTCGCTTCTGTTTGAATTTCTTCATAGTTCATCGCCATTTCTCCTTAGTAACCCAACCACTCTAAAACTTCGTTTGATTTGTAAATTGATTTACTTCCCACTTCCTCCACAAATTCAGCCCAGTCTACGCCATGCGCTAACACCTCCGCTTTGGCTTGCTTTGCTGATACGTCGTGTCCGTCCATTGCTTCGTCGTATGTCATTGCGTTGTCTCCGTTGCGTTGTTGATGGGAGTAACTTTAGGCGAAGGTTTTGAGTATGTCTAATATTGATTTAAAATATTGTTTTCAAAAACCATTCACGAGATGAATAGTGCCTGAACTGTTCACGTATAAAAGATCGCCTGCGCGCGTCTAACATGGTGACAACATAGAGTCAATACTGTTTATGCGTACAGTGTCTATGGTGTGTCTATGGTGTGTCTATAGGGTCCCACCTAGACCCTCACACCTCACCTTTGCAGATCTACATATGCATATATAAAGATACCTTTATGTTTACGTCTCCGTAGGCTGTGGATAACTCTGTTGATAAGCTGTGGATAACTTGGGGCGGGGGAGGGGCTGTGTCTGTGTTAATTATATATGTTGCCTCTCAGACACAAAAAAGAGTCAAATTAGACCCTAAAATAACCCCTAGTTATCTAACAAGAAACAATATATAAATCAATAACATGAGCGGTTCAGAATCTGGACCGTGCTGGTACAGTTTAAAGAACAATGTAGTCTTGTTAAAAATAATGCTTGACAAATCCCTAAAAGTATGGTACAATAAATAGTATATTATGTCTTTAAAGATTCTTTACCGCGCTGAGTAAGATAAATTTTATATGATAATTATTAAATGTATGTCATATAAGCACGGTAACAAGACTTTAAAGAGTCTTATAAGAGGTATGTATGTCAGATGTTGATAATCCTCCTCGCCGAAAGCGTGGAAGACCGCGTAAAAGTGACGTTACAACAGTAAAAAAAGGTAATCGCAACGCTGTT
>Ga0187217_1001351_pt1 | contig 10202 bp, 14 predicted proteins | sample 15SPOviralmetaG_FD_130165 | JGI IMG/M metagenome (GOLD analysis project Ga0187217, IMG submission 130165) | Marine viral communities from the oligotrophic San Pedro Time Series (SPOT) site, San Pedro Channel, CA, USA - 15 SPOT_SRF_2010-09-15... | ecosystem: Environmental > Aquatic > Marine >... | reverse complement strand
TTGCGCTCAAAGGTGTTTCGTAGTGTATACTGGCGTTTAAAGCAGTTTTTACACGTTTTCTAGTCTCTTTGTCGTTAAACCGTACTACATATTTATGGTAGTTGTGATTAAGTCCGTTTGACATTGTTTGTGTTACCATAGGCAAATCACTAAATGCTGTATTATATTCTTGTGCTATTTGCTGTCTACGTTCTTGATTACGTTCCGCATGTCGCAATCGTAGGTTAATTATTTCAGCGTTTAGCACATACATACGACTATTGTATCCTAGCATACTAAAGTCTTTGTCTTTACCATGACGTCTAATTACTTTTACACGACGAGCAATTTCTTCGTCATCTGTAAGTACAACTCCGCCGCCGTTAATACCAGCAATAACTTTGTTGCTGTTAAAACTGTACACTGAACAGTCTCCAATAGTACCTGCTCGTACTCCGTGTAAACTACTGCCTAAACTTTGTGCCGCATCTTCAATAAACAATATATTTTTGTCTTTACAAAATTGTTGGAGCTCTGTAGTATCAGACATATTACCAAACAAGTGTGGATATATAATTGCTTTAACTTTATCACTGTACATACGTTTAATGCTATCTAAACTAATATGATATGAATCTAAATCAATGTCACAGAACACAGGAGTAGCACCCACCATACTAGCACAAGCTGAACTACTAATCCAACTAAAGTCTGTTACTAGTACTTCGTCACCTGGACCAATGTTGTGTGCTAATAGTGTAAAATGAAGAGCGTCTGTAGCACTTGCTACACTAACACAATGTTTACGTCCTACACGTTCAGCAAAACTACGTTCAAAGTCTTCATTATTTTCATAATTCATTTGACTCATAAAACGGTCAAACGCATCTAAGTAGTCTTGTTTGTTTTCTTGATATTCGCGATCCCAACCATCGTATGCGGTCATATTGTTAATCCTTGATTTCTTAAATTTGTTGCTATAGTTTCAGCGGCTAATTGGTGTGTTTTATATCCCCAATGATCTAAATCTCTTCCACGATCAAATTCTTCTATAAGATCTATTTCTAAATCTTTTGCTGTATGAGCAAACGGAGTTGCTTCGTAGTAAGGTAGTTTATTTTTCCACAATGCTCTATCTGTTTGTACATAAAATTTATTTCTAAACTGCCAATCGTGATCTGTACAATAATCTTTTTTATTAGGTTGAAAACGATCAAATCTAAGAACAGGTTCTAGTAGGTGTTCTGAGTATCTATCTATACCCGACCACAGATGAACTATTGCTTTTGGGTGAGGATAATGGTCATATAAGATTACACTATTCCAACAATTATAATCAATACCAGATCCGCTTACACCTAAATTTATTACAGGCATGCCAAGCAATTTTTGTAGATGTGTTGTTACAATGTCCTCAATAGCATTGCCGTCTCCGGTAGTATATGAATCTCCGAATACTACTACACTGTTTGCCCAATCAACTGTAGAAAAGTCTGGAGCTCTAAATCCTTCTTTGTTATATTTAAATGTAATTTTTTTGTCGTAGTAATACCAATCAAGACCAAATTTTTTTCGCTGTTTGTTATAATGTTTTTCTCCGTACTTTTGATTTTCCCAAAGTACTTCTGTATCTCTGAAGCCGTTATTTGCTCCCATAAGTGTTTTACTCATTACCCTTCCACCGATCAAATCTAGGTGACTTATATCCCCAGTATTCTTTCTTAAGTTTTTCTACTAAGTGTTTTGCATCAGGCTTTCCTAATTTAAAATCTACTCCTTTACGCAGTAAAGGATTATTAGGATTAAATCCTCTATTGGTGTTTATTAGTAGCAGACTAAAATCTTCTTCTTTTGCTATTTCTATAGCACGATCAACATCGTCTTGATTGTAATCAAAGATAATAAACTGCCAAACAATAACATGACCAAGATCTCTGCCTTGTTTCATACGTTTCCATACATCGTCAAAGTTTGATCCAACACGATACAATTCACTTTTTTTATCAATACCGTCGACACCAAAGAACCAGCCATTGTCGCCTACACCATAACTATATGCTTCGTCCCACCAAGCATCACTTTTACCACTACCTACAGTAGCAATTCTTACACGCTTGCCATTTTTATGTTGGTCACACATTTTTAATAAATTTAAAAAGTTAGGATGATATATAGGATCTGATATTTGACCACAGAACGTAACACCACGCTCATAATAGTTTAATATTTTTTCAAATTCTTCTTCTTCTAAATCAAATGATCTGCGTATTTGAGATTGGCTAGTAATTTTTTGTCGTATACACTGGGGACATTTAAAAGCACAACGATGAGAAGTATCAATATTAGGACGTTGTTTACGTTGCCAAACACTATATAAATCAGTTATTCTTGGCATTTTCAATACTCCTAATAGATTCTTCGTATTGTTGATGAACTTCTATTTTTTCTTCAGGCTTCCATATTGACTCGTCTATGTCTACTCCGCATTTTTTCTTACACATATAAGAAGCACATTCTGGTTTTTTTAGTAACGTTTGAAAGAAGTTTTCCCACTCATCTGATCTAAATATATCTTCTAGTTTCTCATTTTTAGATAGTAATAGTTTATCGTCTTTTAATCCTGCATCTACAACATACCGATGAACAGGTGGATCATCTAACCAACAACAAGGTAACATATAACCGTCCGAAGTATATGCGGCACCTTTATTATCTTTAGCACCAAATGCTAAACACTTTGGCCTAATTTTCATTTAATTCCTCCACAGCAGTTACAATTGGCTGTATATTAGGTTGTTTTATATCACGCTTCCAATATACACTACCACCGTCTTGTATATTTTTATCTCTAAGGTACAATACATCTTTTCCATAGTATTTACATTCTTGAAAAATTCTTGGAGCAGGATCAAAAGTTTCCTTAGTGTATACGTATGTTTCAAACATACTTATAAGATTTTCTACTGGTACAAATATATTGTTATTCTTTATATTAACATACTTTTCGTTATATGTCAAAATCCCGTGATCAGGATAATTATCAATAACTTTTTCAACACTAGCATAGTATTCTGGATTTGTACCTAAGAACAAATGTTTAAATTGTATATTATCTGTATGCGCTTGGTGTATACTAAAGTTTATAGTTTTTTCAAAGTGAGCGCCTGTGCCATTAGGGTATACATCAGTGTCACACAAGTCTACTATTTGCTTTGGTTTATAAAAGTCAACTGCTTTAGGGTATCCTTCAACATGATTTTCTGAATACACACTTATAATGTTACCATCGAATAAACGATATAACATACGCCTTTGTGTATCTGTATAATCATTAAAGCTCTGCCAACTAAGTGTCATCATACTACGACCCATAATAAGTGTAATATCATTAAGTGCCGGAGTATAATTATCGATAAGAATATTATGACAACGTATGTACTTGCTTTTAATTGAAGTTAAATAATCATCTTTAGTAAAATTTCGATGTGTTACAACAACAACTTGGGCAGGATATCCTGCCTTGTTAAGCATATCACAGTATTCATAACTGTAATAGAATAAACCGTCAACGGGTTTGCTTGTAACTACGATATTAATCATTATGCAATATTTATAAACCACTACTTACTGTATATGTGTTCCTGGCTATATAAGTATTAGTATGAGCCTAGAGTTATATAACTACCTAACAGTATACGGATCTGTATATCCTATAAATTACTTCTTACCGCAATCAGAAAAGTTTGTTGCTTGGACTGAAGAAAATTTTGGTTATGTACATTATAATCCAAGAAAAGATATCAAGAGATACGGGTTAAGTATTACAAGTTTAGATGGAGGAACAACCGGTGTTCCTGATCTTGATAGTTTGAAAGATTACAATAAAGAAAATAGTACAAATTTGACTGAGAGAGATTTTACAAAAATTACTCCTGTATATGAATATCCTGATCTTAAGAAAATACTTGAACCTATTGAACCGTTCCTTTTTAGAAGTCATGTATTAAAATTAGACCCTGGTGGATATTTTCCTCCTCACAGAGACTTTGGTGGACTAAACATAGATAGTTTTAGACTAATTATACCTTTACAAAATACAAATGTTCCGGAGTTTACATTTATAGTAGATGACAAAATACAACATTGGGTAAACGGTAGAGTTTATTTTGTTGATACAGCAAAAATGCACTACTTGTTTAATGCTGGTTTTAAGTCAGTGTACTTTATAGTTTTAAATGTAGAGCTAAACAAAGATACAGTTGAGTATGTTACAAAAGAAATGTACCACGGTTAAGTTTTAATTTCTCCTATAGCACTTTCATCTTTGGTCCAAACGCTAATTGCTATGCGTGTATTATTAATACCTATAACATTATGAAACTTTTCTACATTAATATTGTGCCAAATGCGTGTAGGAAATACTACTCTGTCAATTTCTTTTAGATTGTCATCGTACCAAACTGTACTAACATCACCGCCTGATTTAATAATATAATTGTAACAATTTGTTCTGCCATAGTCTTTGTGTACAGGTAAATTATCTGTAATTAATTGAAAGGCGATGTTTACGTTATTATCGAAATATGGTATCAAGAATTCTTCAAGTTTTTTTGTAGCAGTATGTAATGAATACTTTGTTGCTTTAACTCCGTTAAATTTATTAGGAATTTTTCTTATTTGTTCTTCGGTAAGGTTAATAAGCTCATCTGGAATTTGCGGTATCTGTGAACAATATCTATACAACATTAGTACTATAAGAAAAGTTTTTAAAATCTTCTTCAAAGATATTTAAAATTAACTTTTCCCTTCCTTCGTCGTAATAGTCTAAGTAATTATATTTAGGATTAATCATTTCTTTTTGATCTATTTTGAAACCTAATTTATCTTCAAGTTTAGAGTATCCGTCTTCGTATTTAAAAACATTAGGTACCATACTGTTGATACCTGTAAGGATTTTAGTTTGTGTAGTAGTAGCAAACTTATTCTTTTTTGAATATACTTCTTCAAAGGTTAAGTCAGTAATTTTATCTTTAAACGCATACATGTTCTTTAAAAATACATAAAGACTTACAGCTCTAACAAACGGATTTCTAACAACACTAAACACCCACTTGTTTTCTATTAATGGTTCCCAATGACTGTATGGATAGTGCATAACTTCACGCCAGTCTACTCCGTTAATTTCTTTGCTAAACATATCTTCGGGCATGTATTTTGCGTTAGGACAGTTAAGTTTTATGCTTTTCTTAATACTCATACCGCTAGTCTTTGGAACATGTATAAACGCTATATCTTTTGTGTAAATCATTTTCTAAACCAATTTTGGTCCCAAGTAACTCTTTTTAGTTTTCTTTTACCTACAAAGGCATCTCGATAGTGTATAGTACTCCAGTTATCATATACAACTATGTCTCCTAAGTTCCAATCGTGTGTATAAACTGTTTCATCAGTCATCATCTTATCTATAACATTATTTCTAATCCATTGTTTATAGTCTGTACCTTCTTTAAGACCCTCTATCCATTGTGTAAATAATTCGTCTGCTACTAAGCCAAAATCATTATGTATAGGATGCCATTGTATTGCTGGCCTTCGAACAGGACAGTTCCAAGGTGTGTTATAAGGTGCTTTACATATAGCAACAGTAGATTGTAAAAAGTCTCTTATAGAATTATCAATCAAATGTAAGCCTTGAATAGTATCAATAAATTGTGTACCAGAAGGTTCGCCTTCTAGCTCAACAGCATACAAAATTCTATTAGGAAGTAGTTGGGAAGGAAAATGTGTAAGATCAACATGCCAGTTTATAACACCTGACTTTAATAATCCGTCTTCGCTTACAGTTTCAACAAAGTTATCTTCGTGTCCGCTGACTACACTTTGTTGTAGTCCACTATATTTTTCTTTTGAGTTGTCCCATACTTCACCAAATATACTACAGAAATCTTTAAGTTGTGTATTGTTTAAAGATTGGTCTTTAAAAATTAATACTTTTTGTTTAGCAAACAAATTGTATACTTCTGTCTTTTGTAATTGAGTTAGGTTAGAACAATCTACATCAGATACTTCACTGACCCAGTTAGATTTAATATTAGTAACTTTCATACTAATACTTATCTTACGATTTTTTAAGGATTTATAAAACGAATATTACGTTTAGATTAAGTTAACCCAAGCACCGTTTTCGTAACCTTGGAATTTGTTATCTGTTGTGTTGTAGATAACCATTCCATTTGCCGCTGTAAGAGCATTACGTTCAGTAGTTGTTAATGAACCAAATTGTACAAAGCCGTCAATTTTAGCATTACCAGTCATTTCTAATTGTTGAGTTGGAGTTGTTTTACCAAGGCCTAACTTATTGCCTTTCCAAACCATATATACTGCTTCAGTATTAAACGCACCAGTTGCAGATTGACCAATGTATATTGAATCTTCTCTACCAAAAAGTAAACCAGTTGTTAATACTCCTGCTGTATCGTCTCTACCAAAAGATATAGTACCATATTGTATAGTAGCATCACCTGACAAAGATGTAGCAGATTGACGTCTTAAATTAATTTTACTAGTATTTTCTAAACTTGTTATACCAAGTTGTACTTCAGATGCTGTTGCCGATGACATCTCAGTATTACCAATAATATTTCCTGAGAATGTTTTGCCTATTCCGTCTAGTAGTACTGTACTATCATCTGAAAATACACTACCAGTAACATCACCGTCTAAAGCACCAATTACGTTACCATAATGTGTACCTGTTGTATTACCAACTACGTTACCTGTAAGTCCACCAACAACGTCACCGTTAAGGTTACCAGTAAAACCGCCTGACGCTATTACTGTAGTAGTATCAACTGGAGCAACAATTTTTCCGTTTATAGCATCAACTAGGAGCGTTGAATCATCACCATAAATGTTACCTCTAATGTCTACGGCAGGGTTGTTTGTTGCCGCCCAATTAGATCCGTTATATACAAGTATCTGATCAGCTTGCGCCGCTAGTGCTTGTACGTTACCTAAGTCTTCTAAATTTTGTGTAGATACAGATACTGGAGTTCCGCCTGTTGTAGCGCCGTCTCCTACAAATACTTCTTTTGTGTCTGTGGTGTAAACAAGCTCACCTTCTAATGGCGTGTAACCTGGTGTGGTTTGAAGCGCCGTCTTTGTGCCTCGTTTAATTCGTAAAGTACCCATGTAAATGCTCCTAATTCATTGTTACATATATTTATGCCAAATACACAAATAGTTACTTTCTTTTCTTTAATGGCTTTTTCATAAAAGCTCTTGTCTTTTTTTGTACATCACGCTTTACTTTAGCTGTATTAAGCCTAAAGTCTACATGAAGTATACTATTGCCGTAATCTTCAAATAAATCTGCTATAGTTTTATCTAAATTAGCGCCGGTTTCTGCCTTGGCCGCACAATCTATCTCCCATATAGTACCGTCTTTGAATTCTATTCGAATTGTAGAAAGATACTGTACGGGGATAGTTTGTATATCAATGTCATTAAAAACTTCAGGCCAGTGCTGAATTACATCATTAGGCAGTTTCTTTGGCACTTTTACTCTTCTTCGTAGTCGGTACCAATTCTTCTGCTTGGGCTCTAAGTGCCTTTGCTTCTTTGTAAAGTCGATCAGCTTGTGAACGATAACTAGCCGCTAAGTCTGCGTCACTAAGTACACCGTCACTAGGTGCTTGTAAAGTTTCTGCCGCTTGTGATTCAGCTACTACTTGTGTATTTGCCTTTTGCGGAATTTCATTTACACTACCTACTTCTTCAACAGTTGTGCCTTCGGGTAATTCGTTAGGATCTTTCATTGCCAAGTCAGCGATAGTAACACCTCTTTGGTCAGCGATTATCTTATTAAGTTCGTCAAGTCCAACTGTATTAGTAGTATTTGGTGTCATTAACACTTCGGTCATTGGCACTTTTTGTAGCATACCTGTAGCATGCATTCTTGCTAACATGTTAGCACCATCTGATAATTGTGTTCTTGCCATTACTTCTACAAATTCAAATGCTGATTGTCCAGCATTACTTTCTACGGCACTAATGATACTATCGTGATCAGCGTCTTTTAAAACTGCTGTATCTAATAGTAAACAATTTACTGGTGGATTTTCTTTAGGAATAACTCTATAAGCAACGATAACTTTACGTCCGTTTGCTTTAAGTTTACCTACATGTTTTAAATCAGCCATATTATTTTGCTCCTTTTTCCTCAGGGGTTGCCTCAGGATTATTTGCTTTAGCTTCTGCTTCAGCTTTTTCTACTGTTTGTAGAAACGTGTCTAGTTTATTAAACGTTTTACCTACGGCTTCCATTTCGTTAGCCTTAAACGCTCCTCTTTGTGATGCTACATCGATAATTGATCTTAGCACACCAAGGTCTTGTACTGTTAACTCAACTGGTGATTGAGCCGCCGCTTGTGGTTGTGTTGCCACTGCTTCTGGTGTTTCTTTTGACATTATATATACTCCTTATGTTATTATATATGTACTTAATATTTATTTGTACTTCAAATGTGGACAAGCAAGAGCGAAATATGATAATTCTTTAGGATCTTCGAATCCTACACGTACTACGTCTTCTAATTTGTTTTTTGAAGTTAGGCCTGTACATTTGCCTAAATAGTATCTTTTCTTAAGATTTGTTTCAATCCACTTTACTAATGCTTGTTCTATGTTGTATCTAATGGGAAGATCGATTGTAGAAAGATGAGGTCCTTCAAAATCTAGTTTTCTTAGATCAAAAAAGTTATTAGCAGTTATATTTTTAAGCGGCATGTTCGTCATAGTGAGCAGTAACTCCAAATGGCCCTTGTAAATTTTTATCATGATGTGAATGAATAATAAACACTGTTTCACAGTAGTTTTCATCACCCCATGAATCCCAAGCATATCCATCTGTAAACATAATGAACTTTTTAGGAACAATATCGTGTTCTTTCATATAAGTCCAGTTAACCATAAACTCAGTGCCACCGCCTCCAGCAACTTCGTAATCAAGTAGATCACTACCGTCATCTGCGCTAAAGTCAGCTTCATTATAAACTTCAGTATCAAAGCACCATAGTTTAATTTTATAGTCTTTGTATTCTTCCATAATACCTTTTACTTCACTAAGGAATATTTGTGCCTGTGTATTAGTAATAGAACCTGACATATCAATAGCAACACAGATATCAATAGTTTCGTCAAAGTTCATACCCGGAAGTATAGCACCAGTATGCCAACCTTTACGTGAAGGACGTTGAAATGTAAAATCATTACGTATTGTACTTTGAATTTGTTGACGTAGTATTTCACGCCAGTTCATTTTAGGTTCTGTAAGTTCCTTAATCATACGTTGAACTTCTGCTGGAGTATTACCAGCACCGGCAGCCTGTGCCGCTGAAATCATATTCTCTTTAATTTCATCTCTAATTTTTTTAAGTTCTTCTTTTGAATAAGTAGGTCTGCCTTCTCCCTTACCGTCTTTACCTTTTGCTTTACCTTTGTCATTGCCCTGAGCATCTTTTTCCCAATCAACATGTTCGTCTAATAGTTCACCTAGCTGATCTAAATACTGTTGGCCTCTTTCTTCTGCTTGTTTGAACAAGTCATCATATACCTGTTCACTCATCCAACCATCATATTTAAAGTCTTGATAGCATTGTACAATCTTAACCATTTCACCAATCTTATCACGTACTAGTGTATTGTTTACGATGTAATCACATGCGATATTGTGTAGTACTGGAATACGATCTTCTCTACGTGTAATATGATCGAAAACACAATGTAAAATCTCGTGTGCGATTACAAATTCTATTTCCTTATTGCTCATAGCATTAAAGAACTGTGTATTATAATATAAATGTCTGCCGTCTGTAGCGGCAGTAGGACACCAATCATCACAGTTTTTAACAATAAGCCTAGTAGCCATATTGCCAAAGAATGGGTGTCTAAGAAGCAATCCAACACGAGCAACAATAATTCTATCAGCTACATCAATTCTCATAGCTTCTAGTTCTTCAGGTGTAATGTCTGGATTTGGTTGAAAACCTTTTGTATCTATTGTCATATTATGCCTCTCTAAATTCCTTATTGTCCTTATATTATATAGTATTTAATACTAAATGTCAAGGATAAATGGACATTTTTTTGTAGAGAAATGTCCAAAACTCTGAGGCTTACGCCTCCTGTGCGGCAGTAATGTACTTGCCAAAACGCTCATGGAA
>Ga0187217_1001350_pt1 | contig 10207 bp, 9 predicted proteins | sample 15SPOviralmetaG_FD_130165 | JGI IMG/M metagenome (GOLD analysis project Ga0187217, IMG submission 130165) | Marine viral communities from the oligotrophic San Pedro Time Series (SPOT) site, San Pedro Channel, CA, USA - 15 SPOT_SRF_2010-09-15... | ecosystem: Environmental > Aquatic > Marine >... | reverse complement strand
GGTTCTGGCTCAGGTTCTGGTTCAGGTTCAGGTTCCGGCTCTGGTTCAGGCTCCGGTTCGGGCTCGGGTTCCGGTTCTGGCTCAGGTTCTGGTTCTGGTTCCGGTTCCGGTTCTGGTTCCGGTTCTGGTTCAGGCTCCGGTTCCGGTTCTGGTTCCGGTTCTGGTTCTGGCTCCGGCTCCGGCTCTGGTTCTGGTTCCGGTTCTGGCTCTGGCTCGGGTTCCGGTTCCGGTTCTGGTTCCGGTTGAGGCTCGGGTTCAGGTTCCGGTTCTGGTTCAGGTTCAGGTTCTGGTTCTGGTTCAGGTTCTGGTTCGGGTTCCGGTTCTGGTTCTGGCTCAGGCTCAGGTTCCGGTTCTGGTTCTGGCTCTGGCTCGGGTTCCGGTTCGGGTTCCGGTTCGGGCTGAGGTTCTGGCTCTGGCTCTGGTGGTTCGGGTTCTGGTTCGGGTTCCGGCTCTGGTTCTGGTTCTAAATTTAATTTAATAGTATGTATTCCAGTAATAGTATGTTGTAACCCCTGTTCTGTTAAAACATTAATTGTACTTATGTCATGAATATCAGTCCATTTTTTTATAGATTCAGACTCAATATCTATTGCATTTATTTTTAAGTTAACATCTTTAAGTATTATACATTTGACATCATTTCTTATAGTTTTATTCAATGATATATCTATTAACTCATGGTTAACATCTTTTAATAATCTTGTCATATTTTTACTTGAATCAATTCTTACGCTAATAGAAGAACTATCATATTCTATTGACTCTTGTTGTAAATCAGAATGTAATAAGAAATTATTACTATAATCTATTAATGATAATTGTCTTCCTTGATTTCTGGGTTGAAGTTCTATATCTATTATAAATGTTTCGCTACTAATATTTTGTATTGGAATATCTGAAACATCTGAATAATTTACTAAAATATTAATATTATGTGGATTTCCATCATCTATAAATGTATCGCTATTAATATTATTGCTATGTGAAAAAAATAAATTGTTATTTGAATTTAATACAATATTATTAGATAAATTGACTCTATTATAATTAAGAACACTATTGTTGAGTTGTAATGAAAAGGGATTATTATTTTTAATATGTATTGTTGCATTTGGTATAACATTAAATTTTTCTATACACAAATCGGAAATATCGTGTATATATCCACTTTTAGCAATAACATACATCCTTATTATTTCTTTTTTTATACAAATAATTTCTTTACTATTTGAAACTTCTTTTGGTATTGATTTAAAACAATCGTGTTCAATGCTAATTGAATCTATATTTTCTTCGCGTGTTAGATCACAATTTTCTAATTTTTTTTCTAGATAAATTAATTCAAAAAGCATTCGGTCAAACTGTTCATTAGATATATTATCATGTTGAATATTGTCAATGTCTTCATGAAGGTTTAAACTACTTGAATCATATATTGTTCCTGAAGGCTTTGGTATTACCTGATTTGTTTTATTAAATCCATTAGATGTAATTATGCCCCATACTTTTGAATCACTTATATTAGACCAGGATAACATGCCTCCATCCTTTCCTGCAGTATTAGACCATTTTTTAAATTTATACACTACTGATGAAATATCTATATTATTAGTATTTTCTCTATTCCCTATATAAGGGATATATACACCTGATATATTAATAATATTTCCATTAGTTTCTTTATCAATACCTAGATATGTATTTTTAATATTTTCACCAACTTGTAATATTTTTTCAATACCATTTTGAATATAAATATTATCTATTTCTCGTTTTGCCTTATCAAATTCATTTTGTATTTTTTTACATATTTCATCAAAATTTACATTTGTTATTGTTACTCCTTGTTCCATATCTAATATACATTTACTTTCTATTATAATTATTTAAATAAAAATTTAAATAATCTAAAATATGATTTAATATATTTTAACACTTCCATCTATTTGCACAAGTTAAACATGTTACAAATGTTGTCATTGGTTCATCTGCAGAACGTGTCTGCATTTGGTAATAACGACATTTTGTCCCCTTACATTTCCAACATGTAAAATCATCTGTTGCTGCTGAATAATCAACCTTTGTAACATTTGTATCTCTTTCTATTTTTGCTTCAACTAAACTTTTCCATTTTTCTGAAAATAATTGATGATGTTTCATAAAAGCTAATTCGTGTGGTTTAAATTCTTTAGATTTTAATTTTGTAATTAGATTTTTATTATTAAGTGAGCTGTTTGGATCCAAATTTTTATAAATACTTAGAAATTTATCTAAATATATCATTGTAAAAAACTTATTGTTCCATTTCCTAACTACATTGCGTTTTTTTGCTTCTTTAACAGCAAAATTATAAATACCTATTTCTAAATTTAATGATATTTTTTTTCGTTTAATTAACTTATTTAGTTTTTGTAATATATCTTTTCTAAATTCTTTTGGATTTACTACTTCCATTATTGAAACTATTTTATTATATTTTATTTAAATCAATTTATTTTAAATAAAATAATGTCTAATAATTATAATCTTCCTCAGATAATTCTGAATGGATATTTTCTATAGTTTCATGAGAATCATTATCTGAATTGGTATTTTTATTACATTTAATTATTCTTTGAGGTTGTTGTTTTTTTTTTGATTTTTTATAAATAATATTTTCGCCTTCATTATCTTGATATTCTTCGCATTCATCTTCTTCGTCCTCAAAACCTTCACTATCGTTATCATCGTCTTCACCATCATCGTCTTCGTCATCATCGTCTTCATCATCTTCGTCATCATCATCTTCGTCCCCATGATCATCATCATGTTCATCATCATCTTCATCATCATCTTCATCATCATCTTCATCTTCGTCATCATCTTCGTCATCATCTTCGTCATCATCATCTTCATCTTCGTCATCATCATCTACTACAAACCCGTCTTTCATATAACCTTGTGATGTTTGTAAATGTTCTGGAATAACTTCTTCCTCGCTATATGAATCTTCATTATTAAGATCTTCAAAACCACCCATTAATTTTTCATATGCTACTGACCACATGTTTTTTGTAAAATCAAGTAACTCGCCGTTAATAATTTTTTTATTTTTATGTGCAATTACAGCGATTGTTCCAAAATATAATTCTTTGTCTATTGGTGGGGGCATATCAAACTTATTTTCTGTTCCACTTTTTCCATCATTTCTAGAAAATACACTTATAAAAAAATTTTTTATTTTCCAAGTTTGACGTATAGAAAAAGAATCTGTTTTTCTAAAATTACATTTTTTATAAATGTCTTCTATTTTTAAATTTTTTATACTATTATCTTTGTATTCCCCATTTTTTTCAATTAAAACAATAACAGTCATTTAGTAATTAGTATAGATATTGTTAATCGGTTTAAATAGTTTTGTATTATAATTATAATGCGATATTATTTAAATACTGAATTAGATATTAAAAATACTATAGAAGTTTTAACAAAAACAATAAAATTTGAAAAAAAGAAAGAAGATATACTTTTAACAAATAATGGTTTATATAAATATATAAAAAATAACCTTTATTGTTTTAAAATAAATACGAATGACAATGAAACAGTAATAAATAATTATATTAACAATATAAATATTATTAAAACAGATAATTTATGGAAAAAAATATTTATATCAAACCAATTACCATACGAACATTTTAAAATGGGTATAACTACTTATATTTTTTTTCCTTATGATAAAAAGGAATTTAAATTTATAATTGAATTATATCAAAATGATAAGGTTGATTATTATTTTGAAACAAATGAAGATGATGAGAAAAGTTTTTTTTTAAAAGAAAATATATCATCATTTTTAAAAGAAAATATGAATTTATGTTAAAAGATAATATTGGTTTATTTTAAAAAAATTAAAAATAATATATATATTATTAAATGTTAATATGGATTGTAAAACAAATAGTTATATCTTTATTAATAATTGTTCTAGCACATTCAATATATGTATTTTTACAGAGTAATTTAACAACTCCCAAAATTAGAGATTTAGTAGATAAACCAATAAAACAATATAGTGAAATTTATAATAATATAGATTCTAAAACAAATAATAAAAATGATGAACTTAATGATTTATCTAGTAAAAATAAAATTATAAACAATGAAGATAAATCAAATAATGTTAATATGAAACACGAACTTCAAGAATATTTAAATGAATTATCTAAACAAGTCACCAATAATAAAGTTTCAACAGGTAATTTTAATAATAATTTCACATCACAATACGAAACAATTCAAACAATATAAAGCTAAACATTTTAATAATTATAATGATATTAAACGAATATGACACATTAAATGTTTTAAAACAATTTCCTAATATAAAACTTTCTTATGTAAAAACAGTACATAAGAAAGTTTGTTCTGCTAACTTATATTATTTGATTCCTAAGGGAAGAAAATTTTTTGTTTGGTTTAAACATTTTAAAAATAGGGATGTTTGTTTATTTTTAGAAATAACGAGAGACAACACAATTAAAGAAATATCAATTAAAAATTGTTGTTTTAATAGTGAATTATGTTACAAACAAGGAACTATATTATATGGAACATTATTTAAAAAAAATAATATTAGTTTTTTTTCAATTGAGGATATATATTATTATAAAAACAATAATATAACTGATAATTATTTACAAATTAAGCTTAAAAATATTATTGACTTATTTGAAAATAATATTAAACAAGTTAATATAAGCAATAATGATATTATTTTAGGTCTTCCGATAATGACTACTTCGAGAGATATTATAACTAATTATCTTGAAAAACCACCTTATCCACTCTACTGTTTACAACATCGTTATAATAATAATTCTACATATTTCAACGAAAAAATTATTAATTATAGTAAAATTTTTCTTATAAAAGCTGATGTTATTTCAGATATTTATAATTTATATTTAAAAGATAAATATAATAAAATTATTTTTTATAAAAATGCTCTGATACCTGATTATAAAAAAAGTGTGTTTATGAATTCTATATTTAGAAATATAAAGGAAAATCGAAATTTAGACCTACTAGAAGAAAGTGATGATGAAGATGAATTTGAAAATGTTAATGAATATAAATATATAAAAAATCAAGACGGTGAAGTAATGATATGTGACTATAATTTAAAATATAAATTGTGGGTCCCAAGAGAGATTACAAAATTAAATATTGATTATAAAACAGAAGTAATAAATATTGAAAAAAATATTAACTAATTAATATATAATATGTCTCTCGTAAATAAAACAAATAGTCAATTTTCAAGTGATAAACTTTTACATTATGGAAAACCTATTACTGGTTGTGGAAATCTCAAAGGTGGTAGTAAAAATTTATCAACATCGGCATACGGTTATATAAATGGCGATAATAATAGAATGTTTGCTAATTCTCGTCCGGAAGTATCATCATTATCAAGACCACAAGAATGTAAATTAACGGGCGGTCGTAAAAAATCAAAATATAATAAAAAAAGAAAAAGTAGAAATAAATCTTTAAAAAAATATAACAAAACTAAAAAAAATAAAAAAAGATTATTAAGGAAAAAAAGAGGAAAAAAAACAGGGAAAAAACTTTTAAAAAAATGGATAAGTCAAATAAAAAAATTTAAAAGACGTACAATGAAAGGTGGTAGCAATACATCAAGTCATTATGTATATCAAACACCTGGTAATGTTAATAATTCCCAGGGTGGTAGATTTGCAAATCCTATAAGTTTTACTGTAAATAATTCATGTAAAGATAATTATAATCATTTTAAACAAAATTAATCCCGCGTTATTAAACATTTCCCAATTAAAATATTTTCATACGGTTCTGTTTTAACTTTTATTGGCTTACATTTTTTATTTTCAATTTGTTTCCATGAATTTTTACTGTAATCATCTGATGTTGTCTGGTAAATTTTAAATTCTTGTCTATTATACCATCTTTTTCTTTCTGTCCAGTGTTTTTTAAAATTAGTATGTTGGTCTATTATATCAATTACTAATTTTTCACCATTTGATCTAAGAATTCTTCCAACAGCTTGTCTAACATCTTTTTTAGGAGAAGCCATTACTAATGTAGAAAGTGATTTAATATCCAGCGCCTCTTCTGCCATTTTATAAGTTGCTATTACAATATTTTTACCTTCACTAATTTTTAAATCTTTTTCTTTCATCCCACCTATATAATACCCCACTGTAGCAAATCCTCTATGTTTTATAGCATCATGTATATAAGCTAATTGGTTTTTTCTGTGCCCTATAACAATTATTTGTTGTTCTTGAGTTTTTTTCCATGTATCTTCTATAACTTTTAATATAAACTCTGTTCTAAAGCTAAATTCACTTATTTTACTAATCATTTTTACATAGTCTGTTTGTCCTCTATAATTTTTTTCAACTAAATTATGCTGATCATCTTGTGAAATATATTCTATTGCCTTAACTTTAACATTGTTTTGGGCTTCTCTACGCCATGTTACTGCTATATCTCCCATAAACATCTTAAATACCCTTGTTAATCCATCATTTCTCTCCATTGTTGCTGATAATCCTAACATATATTTTGTAACAGCCTTAAATAATACGCGACTGAAAACTTCTGCTGATATATGGTGAGCTTCATCTACTATTGTAAGTCCAAATTCTTTGAATATAGCTGGTTCATAATCTTTCATTGAGAGAGATTGTAGCATTCCTATTACAATATCTTTATCTTCTATATCTATTTTTGGCCCCTGTATTAAACCTATTTTAGCATCTGGTAGAAATTGCTCTATTCTCTCTTTCCATTGTCTTAAAAGAAAATCTTTATGAACAATAATTAATGTTTTCTTTTTCAACTTTGAAATAATATCTGTAGCGATAACAGTTTTACCCGCACCACAATCTGCTTCTATTAATCCACAACCAGTATTTCTTGTTTTATCAAACCATGTTTTAATAATATTTTTTTGATAATCTCTTAATTCACCCTTAAATGTTAAATCTATATCTTTACCTGGTGATATTACTATTTTTTCTGGTTCTCCATAATGTTCTAATCCATAAAATCTTGGAAGATATATTTTAGTCGTAGATTCACGATATATTGGAAATGGCGTTGGTTTAGCTAATGATGTTTTAGGAACAAAAGGAGATACTGTTAATTCTTCTTTTATTAAAATTATTTCATTGACATCTAGATTATCTTTTTTTATTGTATATCCCCTTGAACCTAAATAAGTCGCTGTTTCTTTCAAATCACTCATTATTATGTTATTATTAATTTTTTTCTATATACCTTTCAATTTCTTTCAAAAAAATTATGTTGTTATATCATATATGATGAACCCTTTAAATATTCCTAAGAAACATAGTTGGTTATATTTTTTATTGGCATTATTTGTTATTTTTATTGTTATTCCTGTTGATCTTCCACCTGAAGTTGCTAAATTAATTGATACATCATTAGGAAAAATTGTTGTTGTTGTATGTGTTATTAATTTATTTATGTTAAATCCCGTAGTTGGTACAATCGGCGCCATAGCTGGTTATGAAATTATTAAACGCTCTTCTGGTTATTCTTCCACATACATGGGTGTTAGTTCTGATTTTATTACTAGTGAAAAAATTAAAAGTAAGATTTTAGGTAATGTTAATAGATTTCCATATACTGTCGAAGAGGAAGTTATTAAAAATCAGATGCCCTTCTCATTTAATTTAACTCCTGTTGAATATTCACCATTTAAACCCGTAAAAGATAATATTCACGAAGCTGTTAATGTTTAATTAATAATTTATTATATTTAAAAATTATTAATTTATTAAGATGCTGTAACTATTGGAGATTCCCCTGCTTCAGGGGGAATAGTATTTCTTTTTCTTGATACATAAAAAAATACTAGTATAGCGATTAAGACTGCTAATAATAATATAAATATAACTACTGCAAACCAACGTATTGATTCTAATTTATTGTTACTTGCTTTTTCCAGAGAATTGTTTTTTATCGTTCCTTTATATCTACAATTAGTATAAACGTACTTTTGTGATGACTGGTCAGTCCTTTCCGCACCTGGTGATGACATGTTAGTATTTCCTTCTTTTATGCTTTTAATTCCTAATTTTGTTTTGATTTTACTAATAAAACCTTCTTTTTCGTTAGTTGGACCGTTTCTATATATAATAACTTTAGAATAATGTAATGGATTATTTATTTTTTCAAGAAAAGAACTATATTTATTTTTATCATAATACTCCTTATATTTACTATCATTTGTATAATCTCTTTTTTTAACGATAAGATTTTTTAATATGTTAAAAGCATTATCGTCTATCGTAGCTGGTTTTACATCTTTATGAAATACTATCACTCGAACATTATTGCAATTATAATAGAAAAATTCACCTGTTGGAATAACATCATTTAAAGATAGATTTTGCGTATTAATATTTGCAATTTCGTTATTTACAGATGATAAATTTGGAAGAATTTGGTTAAAAAATCTATTTGACTTTGATGTCGAACCATTATCTTTTTTTATAGGAACACATATAACTGTTTCTTTTCCACCGTTAACATGACTTATTATTATTTCTGCATCTGCTTGATTTCCATTGTATAAATGAACTGATTTTGTGAAAATTTCTATTTTAACAGGCGACCCTAATTTCTCATTATTTACTATTATTTTATCTTCATCATCATTTTTATCAACATAAAGCTCTATTTTAGATGGTAATACTTTTCCCGTAAAACTCGCATTATTATTGTAATTAAATTTAAAACTACAATTTTGGGAGCATTCTTGTGCTATATCCCTTTTAATATTAACAGGTAGTTTACAAACCATTTAATATATAACTATAATAAAAAATATATTTATTAATTTATATATATGAAGAAATATTCATTTGTAAATTTAAAAAAAAGTAAAAAAAAAAACACTTAAATCTAGCTAAAACAAGCTTAAAAAAAAATAAAAGTAAAAAATATAAAAAATTTGTTAAATGCTTATTTATTAAAAAAAATATAATTAAAGATAGTGTTGATATTAAAATTAAAATTAAAAAAAATGAGAATATTGATAATATTAAAATAAGAATTATTAAAAAATTAAAAAAAATATATCCAAATATAGGAGAAAAATTAAATAAAATATCTCAAAATTTAAATTTACTTGACATAAAAAACAATAATTCTAATAATAATTCTAATAATATTACAGCTGTAATAAATCTTGATTTACTTAAAAAAAAACAAACAGGTGGTGCTGGAGCGCTAGGACACCAAGATAATGAAATTAAAAAGGCAAAAGATATTATAGCAGTTTCTGTAAGTTTAATAAATGAACATAATAAATCTTGTGATAAATTTCCATCTAAAGAACCGGAACCCGAACCGGAACCCGAACCCGAACCCGAACCCGAACCCGAACCGGAACCCGAACCGGAACCCCAACCGGAACCCGAACCGGAACCAGAACCGGAACCGGAACCACAACCCGATCCAATACCCGTACCTCCTGTTCCTCCACCCTCAGAACCGGTACCTCCCGCTGTTCCAGTGGATGGAGATATTATTGCCTTTGCAATGGCCTTGGTAAATGAAGATCAAAATCGTCCTCCAGTGCCTCAGCCGGAACCTGAACCGGAACCGGAACCCGAACCGGAACCGGAACCAGAGCCGGAGCCAGAACCAGAACCAGAACCAGAACCAGAACCAGAACCAGAACCGGAACCGGAACCGGAGCCAGAACCAGAACCAGAACCTGAACCGCAACCAGAACCTGAACCAGAACCGGAACCGGAACCAGAACCTGAACCAGAACCTGAACCAGAACCGGAACCGGAACCACAACCCGATCCAATACCCGTACCCCCTGTTCCTCCACCCCCACAACCGGGACCTCCCGCTGTTCCAGTGGATGGAGATATTATTGCCTTTGCAATGGCCTTGGTAAATGAAGATCAAAATCGTCCTCCAGTACCCGAGCCGGAACCGGAACCTGAACCAGAACCGGAACCCGAACCGGAACCCGAACCGGAACCCGAACCCGAACCAGAACCGGAACCGGAACCAGAGCCGGAGCCAGAACCTGAACCGGAACCCGAACCAGAACCAGAACCTGAACCAGAAGCGGAACCAGAACCAGAACCAGAACCTGAACCAGAACCGGAACCGGAACCAGAACCAG
>Ga0187217_1001349_pt1 | contig 10209 bp, 15 predicted proteins | sample 15SPOviralmetaG_FD_130165 | JGI IMG/M metagenome (GOLD analysis project Ga0187217, IMG submission 130165) | Marine viral communities from the oligotrophic San Pedro Time Series (SPOT) site, San Pedro Channel, CA, USA - 15 SPOT_SRF_2010-09-15... | ecosystem: Environmental > Aquatic > Marine >... | reverse complement strand
TTGATATAAATAAAGTAATTTATTATTTATTTTTCTTTGTTGTTCCAGCATAAATCTTAATTGTTCACATTCTTCTTTAAGATCTAATTCATCCATTTATATAATAATATATTAAAATTAATTAATTTTTTTCTGGTGCTTGTCTGCGAAGCATATCAATTAGATATTCATATGATGCTCCTGCTACTGCGAATGCTATATATTTTTGTCTTCCTGAAAATCTTTGTTCTATAAGAAAGAATAAAGTAGCATGTTCTATTACTGCAAGAGAATTATCTGGGATATCATCAACTAATCCTGATGTGGTATATTTTACTAATCTGGGCATTTATATTAAAATATATTTTTTAATAAACTTTTCTTTTGTTAATAATTGTTTCTCCGACAACATTTTTACATGAACTTTCTTTCATTACTACTTTATCACTTGCACCGAAAATTAAAAAATTTCCTTTAAGATTATTTAATTCTTGAGAGTTCAGAGTTGCTTTATATTCTTGTATTTCTCTATAAGTTAGTGGTTGTCCGTTTGCTTTATTTTTCATAGGTCTAAATTGTCCCTGCGACATTTTAGGGACATCCATTCTTATCTGATTATTACCATATTTAATTGCTGATGGTTCTTGAATATTAAATGGTTTCTTTGGTTTTTGTCTTTTATTGCTTTCCTTATTTTCTTTATCTTTTTTAGGATTATAATTAATATTATCTGCTGTTATAAATTCTTCATTATCATCAATATCAACATAAGTAGGAAAGAAATATCCTGATAAAACTAATCCTAATGTGGTGCCTATTGATATACCTGTTAATATCTGAGGATTATATCTATTTATTTCTTGCATTATTAATCTATCTTCATTTATTAAATTATCAATCCTATTATTGATTTCAGTTCTCTGAATATTTTGAGATGCGATATCCATTTCTAAATTATCAAGGTCATTTTCTGCATCTTCTATTTGTCTTAATATTGTTAATGCTGTTCTTTCTTTATTACGAAGTATATCACCTCTCATTCTTTCACTACTAAATGAAGATGTTTCTCTTGCCTCTACTCTACTTAATTCTCCTTCTGCTTCTACAAGTTCTTGACTACTTATATCTAATTGTTGTTTTGTCTGTGAGACACGATCTAATTCATTATCCATGCGTATTTGTAATCTATCTAATAAATCTCTTTCTTGATTTAAGATTTCTTGAATAGTTCCTCTATCTCTACTTCTTGCATATGAGAAAGCGAAATATCCTCCTGCCGCTCCTGTAAATAATGGTATTAAATCTCTGAATGTTTGTCTAAATGCTTCATATTGTAATTGATTATTATTAAAATATCTTTCATATCTATCAACCCTTTCTTGAGGAGTAGGGACAACATATTCTTCTTGTGATACTGGGTCAACGGCTCTTGTTGTCCCAGGGACTATTGGAGGTTGCCCTGTGATTCCTTCTAATTGAGGATATATTTCCGCAGGTCTGGTTATGCCTCCTCTTGCTAATTGTGATAAAATATCCTGCACTACTGTCCTATCAGGGTCTCTTTCTCTTTCAAAAGGTTCATTTGGTATAGTATCCTGAGGAGGTATTATAATAGGTTGTGGTCTTTGTAAATCATTTCCACTTATAATTAATTGAGGATTTAAATGACCTGATTGTATTTGTGTAATTACATTATTTTCAGGGTCTAAATTAGGATTTATCCTAGCAGAAGTTCTTACTGCATAATTGGTCGCACGCCATCTATTTTGTATCTGAATAATTTGTTGGTTTATTAAAGGATTATCTACGTCTGATGAGAATGCTTGTCTAAATACTTCTTCCCTTGTTGTGCTGGATGTTCTTCCAGTTTCAGGATTTACATAAACAAAAACAGGTTCATCAGTATAATATCCTGTTAAATTTGCTTCTTCATAAGGGATTGGTGTTATACTATTTCTTAATACATAATCAGAAACATCTATAAATTGTCTGTTAGACAAAGAAAACTCTGTATTTATTGTATTTAAAAATTGTCTGTAAGTTGTTTCTCCATTAATTACAGAAATCATATCACTTGTTAATGCATCCTGTTCTTCTCTATTTAATGCTTGTCTATCATATCTTACAGAAGAAGAAGGGTCAAAAGATTCAACACCTCCTATTGTCCTTGTTATTGAAGAAGGTAAATTTATCTGGTCAGGAGTTAAATTTGTTCTTTCTACATTTCCATCTTCATCCAGTTCAGGGACGGCTCGCCTTGTCCCTCTGACATTATCATAATAATAAAGAGTATTTCCACTTCTATAAATTAATCCTCCATTATAGCGATAATCTGGATTATTATTAAGTTCATCAAATTGTTCTTGAGAGATTAATTGAGGTAATCCATTATTTTCTCTTCTATGTTGTGCTTCATATTGTATATCATTTAAAAATTGATTTAATTGAGAATCTCCATTTCTTACATATCTTGCATCTGTTAATGCTTCTATCCCATCCCTTAATTGATTTAAAGTATCTTGATTAGGATTATTTAAATATCCTATACTTAAATGATTTATAGTGCTTAAATCTCCATCACTAAAATTGTTCCTTGATAAACTTCCAGTATATTCAGGATAATTAAATTCATTAAAATCTAAAACAAAATCAGGTCTTGCATCTGCTATTCTTTCTGCTTGTTCTTGTTGTTCTATTAAAGTCAGAGGATTAAATGGTTCAGGAGCAGGTAAATATAAACGAGCAGGCGACCCATCTACTTCTCTTACTCTGAAATCATGGACATATTGCCTTCCGTCATCATCAGTTAATACATGAAAACTTTGCCCTGATAATAATTCTCTATGACTTGTATTTACGAATTCTAATTGATTTGGTGTTAAATTAGAAGGATTTCCATCATTTTGTAATCTTAAAGTTCTTTCTATTTGTGCATCCCTTCTAATTTGTTCTGCTCTTTCAGTAGTATATCCTAAATTTTCTATTTCTGGTAGGACTGTATTAAAATTAAGACCTCCTTCTAATGTATAATATTGTTCTAAAACAGCATTTAATTCTCCTGCTGCATCCTGTCTTTCTTGAAGATTTATTGTACTGACTTGCCCTACTGACATATTTCCAGATTGTTCATGTTCTGGTAAATTTAAAGCATCAACTCTGTCACCCATATTATTTATAATTTAATATTTATTTTTTTTTTATTTTATATATTAAAAAATGCCTCCTATTCTATTATTAAAACAAGATTCTACTTTCTACACCGACCCTTTTAAACAGAAAGAAGTCAGTAATTCTGAAAAATTAGAAAAACCTGCTCCTCCTCCTGATGTTGTAAGTAATGTCAGAATGACAAATGAAAATCATAGGAATAATAATAGATTGACTGAAAATCTTGCAGACCCCGACAGCAGAGAAAATCCTGAATTTAGTGGTGAATTAGTTAAGAAAGATGTAGAAAAACTTAAAGGACAGGATGATTTAGGGTCAAGATTCGTAAAATTTTTACAAGAACCTATTGTAAAAGTATCTGATGAAACTGAAAAACAACAAAAAAAAAGAGAAGTTGCAAGAATTACTGGCGATGATACAATTGCTCCTGCGACAAATGAAATAAGACCTTTCGGCGAAGTCCCAGCCGCCGCAGCGGAGGCATTTATGAATTTTTTGAGAAAAGAATTTATGAAAATGGTTTTCGTAGCGGGCGGTATTTATATTGCAGGAGAATTTGTTAAAGGTATTGGTTCAGGAATTCAGGAAAAAGGTAAAAAAACAATTTCAGAATAATTTAAGATTTAATTAAATTAAGTTAAAATAATTAAAAAAAAAATATATTTAATATATAAAAAATGTCTAATCCTCAAATCATTCAACGTGCTAATGCGAACTCATCCCTTTACAATACAATCAAAGCAAGAAACTCAAAGCAGAATGTTTTTGATTATCCTGTAATGGGAGAGAGTAATGTTTGTGAAATCGCCAGAACAAAAGAAATTGTAAATCCTAAAACTTCTATGACTGCTCAAAATCAGCAGACAATGGTCTTTGACCTTCCTAATCATGGTTTCCTTGAAGACCTTTATCTTAAGACTAAATTCAGCACTCCCGGAGCGGACGGAACAAATCATACTGATGCTGGTCATGGTGTTGCTCTTACTGAATGGGCAGGATGTTGGTCTTTCACTAAATGCAGACTTATATATCAGGGTGTCACCATTTGGGAATGCACTCCTGAGTGGGTTATGACTTCTCAATTCACCCGTGCTACAAAAGAAAAGTCATCTCAACTTGACGCGATGATGGGAGGTGGTATTGAAGGAGCAGAAAATGCTACTCTTACCTCTGTCACTGGTCGCAGACTTGTTGCTTCTTGTGCTGGTGGTGTAGAACTTATTGCTCCTCTTAAAGGTTTTTGGAGTGATGGTTTAGGACGTGCTCTTGATTTATATTCTCTTAATAGTGTTTTACAGATGGAAGTTGATTACAGACAAAACTCCGCCGTTCATTCAGTATTAGAAACTACGACTAATTTTGCAGGATATAATGGTGCCGAGTTAATTTGCTATCTTACTGAAATGGCACCTGAACAATTACAGGCATATCAGGCAAGGAACTATGTCCCGGGTTCTGTCAGTTCTCAAATTGGTTTCACGACAACTCATTTTGCAGAAGCAATCGCCAGTCCAGTTTTAATTACAGGATCTTCTCAAGTAGGTAATAAAATTAAACTTAATAGTATCTCAGGATTAGTCCGTCGGCTGTTTGTCTATGCGACATTAGATTCAGATGTCACTGCTAATAATTACTTTATCCCTCAAAAACTCGCCAGAGTCAGAATGCTTGCTAATAATAGTGTAGTAAATGAACAATTAAATACATCTCTCTTTGATGCCGAAAGTGCTACTGCTTCTAATGGATACAAGGGCGATGTTGCTATGGAAAGTTATCATAATAATCTTCCGACTTCTTTCGGTGCTGTATTGCCTGCTGCTCTTGATATCGGTAGCGGTTCTTCTACTGCTGTCCCTACTGCTGGTGCGATTGCACAAATCGGCGGAGGTAGTGCTGATATGTCCCGTGTTGTCTGTATCAACTTCGCTTACAATCCTGATGACTACTCTTCTGCTGATGGTTGCGTATCCTTCCAGCAGATTTCTGGCGGAGGTCCTGAATTAGAGGTATTCTTTGATACTGTCGCCTCTACTAATGCTCATACTTTACATGTCGTTGCTGAAATCCTTACTCTTACTACTTACAATACTTCTTCTACTGGAAGCATCGGTCTTAAGAGTATCACAGAATAAATTAATGTACAGACTTGTCAGAAGAACAATTTAATTTTTTAAGTAAAATTTATTTTTTTATTATATATTTATAAATATAAATATGGTATTATTAAACTTCTCTTTCACAGGTGAAAACTCCACAGGCACCTCATCTTTCACAATTGCACAAGAATATAAATTTAAGAATCTTTATTTAGAAGATGTAAAATATACAATTGTAAATCAACAATTAGAAAATACAATTTCCTCAGGGACAACAAATGCGGGGATCGCTTCTGTAAATACTCTAATATCTTCTCCTCTTGCATTGAAGATGGATTTTTTAGATAGTAAAGATTGCGTATTATATTCTCTTGCTGATGGTAGTGGGGAAACTTTAAATGCTTCTCAAAACTTTACAGGATTAATCCCCATAGGAACTGCTGGGAAAGTTGGCTCGCAACCAGTCTCCACTCGCCAGACAATGTCTCATTCATATCCTTATAAACTTATTGATAATAGACCCCAGACATGGGCGAGTGGTAAAACTATAACTTTCTCTTTATATTACAGAGATGTATTGACTGATGGGATTATAAAGGACTGGGATTTAATGTCAGGCACAACAGATGCATTTTCAGATATCAATAATATTGATATAACAATAAGATTAGAATAATTATATTTATTATAAATAAAATGGTAATGTCTGATGAAAATAAAAAGAAAGCAAGTGAAAGATTAAAAAAATATCATGCAACTTGTAAACAAAGAATGGATCCTGAATTAAATAAAAAATTAAATGAAGAAAGAAAAAAATTACAGAAAATGATAGAACCTAAAAAACAAACTATAAAAATTAAGATAAAAAAAACACAAGCGAGAGATATTGATACAGAAATTAAGAATCTGCAAAAAATGGCGGACAAACAAATAAAAGGAAAAAGTTGTAATTTAAATAATAAAATAAAAACTCAAAAACCGAATGAATTTAAAAAAAGAGTGCAAAATACAAAATCATTAATTAAAGAATTTAATAAAAATTTACCTAATGGAAAATATCTTTATGTTGTAAAAAAAAATACAAATAAAATACTTATAACTGATAAAAAAAATGACCAAACTTTAAAATTAGGGCATCATGTAATCGCTAATTCTGAAAATGTAAGTATCGCAGGAGAAATATTAATTAAAAATAATAGATATTTTTTTGATAATAATAGCGGTCATTATCAACCTGATATTAAATGTTTAGATAAAATTATGAGAATAGGTGTCAGTAAGTATGGTTTAGAATATGTTGCCCAGAAGACAAAACAGCTTAAAACAACTACAAGGAAAACATTAGAAATGAAAGTAAGATAAATATATTTATATAATTATTTATAAATGTATAAAAAGAAAAATTTAACTTATAAACAAAAATTTAATAAGAAATATAAACAACCTCTTAATGAAAGTAATTCTTTATCAGATATATCAAGATTAACAGGATTTAAACGGAGTGGTCTCCAAACAATTTATAATAAAGGAATCGGTGCATTTAAAACTGCTGGTCCTTCACGACCTAATATGCAGAAAGATCAGTGGGCGATGGCGAGAGTTTATGCATCAGTAAATAAATCATCAAAAGCATATAAGATCGATAAAAAACATTTAATAAAAAAATAATCATTTAAAATAAAATCTTCTTTTATAACTTTTAATATTTTCTCTTAAGGATTTGCTTTCTCCCCAGAGAATATAATAAGATAAATATCCTGCTCTTTTCGGGTCATTTGTTTGTAAATCTTTTTTATGACGTGCCCGATATCTTGTTCTTTGTTCCTTACTTGCTCCTGATGTATAATGAGGTAATTTTGCATCCCCGAAATGAGTTGTTTTTTTTCTCCCAGTTTTTTCATCAGTAAATATCGCCATGTAATCTTTACTTGATTTACTTGATTTTTTAATTATCATTTTAGTCATATTTATTATTTACTAATAAATTTAATCTTTTTTTTTTATTACAACAATAACATTTTTGTAAAGATTTAGGTAAATCTTCTTTTCTATAACCCCATGCTCTCCATGATAAAAATCTTTGATAATAATAATTTATTCCTCTTCTACAATAGCATTTATATTTGAGACTTTTTTTTTAGCATTATTTTTCTCCATTGTCCTGACGGCACAACCACTCATAACAACTAACAATCTTAATTCAGGAGTCAAGAAAGATGTATCAATCTGCCCCATATCAATCATTTCTTTCAAGATAGGTATTACATCATCACTACATCCTTCAACTTCTTCTGAAAATCCATCTAACATATCAATATCAAAATAATTAAGACCTCTTTCACCAGTTCTACACATTAAGAGTAAAGATTGAAAAACAACTCTATCTGCATTTTTTTGAGTAATAATTGTAAGAATTAATTTTTTCTTTTCTTCTAAAACTTCTAAACTCATATCAACATCAATAACGATATTTTTTGTATTATCAGGAAACTTTTCTTTTAAACAATATAATTGATTATAAAGAGTTTGTTTTATTTGTAATTCTTCTTTTTCTGCTTTTTCAGATATTTCTTGTTCTTCTATAATTTTATCTTTTTTTCTTTTTTTCTTTTGAGATAATGCATTATATTTTTGTTTTTCTTCTTCTGTAAATTGACTTACTTTTTTTTTTAAAGATTTTTTATATTGACTTGCTGTCATTTCTTCTTCTTCATTGTCCTCCTGACAATCCTCAACATCGCCGTGCGCAGGATTTTTTAAATCTTCAAGAGTAGGTATAACTTCACTTAAATCTTCTGTTGCACTTTGTTTTAATTCATCCTTAATAACTTCTGAAATTTTTTCCATTTTATTATAATAAAATATTTTTTTTAAAAAAAAATAAACATATATATAAATGCCTATTCTTTCATTTTCTATGAGGTCTCAAGAAATAGATAATCCAGCATCTGAAACCGATACGATTGCCACAAAGACAATAAAATTAAATGAAACTTATAAAATGAAATATTTAAAATTATTACATATTTATCATAATATTGATTATTCTGAAATACATGATCCTGATGATTCTGCACAGGCATCTAATACAGTCTTATTCGCAAAATTTAGCTTCTTGTCAGGGAAACAATCTATATTTTATGAATTTAAAGATAATGAATTAATACCTCATCCAGGATTAATTTGCCTAGGAGAAACAATTAAAACACAACACGAAACAACTTATAGAGATGCTTATAAAGTCCTTCATAGTAAAGGAATTTTATACATTAAAGAACCATTTACTATACAATTATATCAATTAAGAAGTTTAGAACCCTCTGCTGATAATACTGATGTTTCTGTTTATAATGCATTAAATAGTCATACGATATCACCTATTACATGCTCTGAATTTAGAGGTGCTTTGAACGGAGTAGGACAATTTATTTCATTTATTTTTGAGTATGATGAAGATGATACAAAATAAAAATATATTGTTTATTAAATATGGGAAATAATAGATATCCTATTATCAGAAAAAATAAATTTATTATAAAACATTATAAGAAAGATTGCATCGGTTTTAGAAGAGAATTAAAATTTTATCTAGATCTTACAGGAAAATTAAATTTTATCCCTAAACTTTATGGATATTCTATTTCTCAAAAAAAAATAATAATAGAAAATGTAGGAAAAATACCTTCTATGGATTTCATTAAAGAAAATATAGATGTAATAAATAAATATGAATATATTTTAAAAATATTTGGATATTATCATAATGATATCAGAAGAAAAAATATAACTTTTCATAATGAAAGATTTTATTTAATAGATTTTGAGATGTCAGATACAAAATTTACAGATAAAAATAAAGGTAAAGGTGATAAAAAAAATTTTATTTACTAAATAATTCTTCTGTTTCAGGTTCTCTAGGAGTATTGCCTGTATGACCAGTTGCTTCTAATCTTTCTTCTGCTATGACTGCATCTACGTCTCTTTGACATTTAATACAACAACAATTTATATCTTTACATTTACTCGTAAATATTACTTTAAGAAGGACTCCGATTGCCCCACAGACACTTACACAAAAGATCATTAATTCTTCAAGAGTAAAATCCTGTAATTTTGTTCCTAATTGTCTATGAGACAACTCTGTACTAAAATATTTTTCTTGATATGTATTCATTTATAATATATCAGATTTATTATTTTAAGAAAATAAACAAGAAAATATAAAAATAATTTATCTAAAAAAACCATCCCTTTTTTTCTGAAATATTTTTTTTTTCATTATACAATAAATAATTGTAAATTAATTCTTTTATTAAAACTATATTATCTTTCATAATCTGCATGTCTAATTTAATCATGTGAATATCTTTTTCACATGATTCTAAATGATTAATAATATTATTCTCTTCCATTTAAGATTAAAAATATTTAAATTTATATTTTTAAATTTATAAAATGAGTAAAATAAAAAAATATTATGAAGATAATATTGAAGAAAAAAAATTGTATCAATATAATTATTATCATAATTCTAATGTTTCTTATCAAGAATATATTTTACAGAAAAGAAAAAATGCAAGGGATTATCAGAAAAAATATAGATTGAAGAAAAAAAAGGAAAAAACAGCAAATATCCCACAAACATTAATTAAAAATAAAGGAAAATATATTTTAGATTTTTCTTAAGGATTACTTGTTTCAGAGGCATCTGAGCCGTTTTCATCGCTATCACTTGATACATCCATGTCAGGATCTTCTCCATCTTTCTCTCTGCCTTCTTTTGCAAGTTCTAAAATTTCATCAATATAAAATAAAGGAATATAAATTAAAATTTCATAAATTTCTTCTGCTAAATTATTTATTTCTCTTTGAGATAATTTTTTTTTCATTTATTTTGTTTAGATTTTAATTTCTTAAATTTATCATCTAATTCTTCCTGTCTATCAGAATATTTTTGATAAAATTC